>Ga0105355_10000525_pt1 | contig 34703 bp, 27 predicted proteins | sample GOMGulsemesocosm_2_FD_83508 | JGI IMG/M metagenome (GOLD analysis project Ga0105355, IMG submission 83508) | Methane-oxidizing microbial communities from mesocosms in the Gulf of Mexico - GOM9C Gulf of Mexico | ecosystem: Environmental > Aquatic > Marine > Cold seeps | place: Gulf of Mexico...
CTTTCATGCAGGGGTTGTGAGAACACCGCAAGGTTGGTGCGAGGCTTATCGGCAGTTTTGCGACAATGGCTGGCTGAGTCTGGCATTGCCTGAGGACAATGGTGGGCAGGGGTTACCACGCTTTATCGCTGGGGCTGTGCATGAAATGTGGCTCAGCGCTAATATGAGTTTTGTGATGTTCCAGACGCTCACTCAAGGGGCGGTTGAGATATTACATGCGTTTGCCAGTGATGAGCTTAAAAAACTGTATCTGGATAAGTTAGTGAGCGGACAGTGGGCAACTTGTATGTCTTTAACTGAACCTAGTGCGGGTTCAGATTTAGGCAGTATCCGTACATTAGCGACCAAATTAACCAGTGAACTGGATGATGGCCGCTATTTGCTAAAAGGCCAAAAGATATTTATCAGCTATGGAGAACATGACCTGACGGAAAATATCGCCCATTTAGTGCTGGCTAGAACACCAGACGCCCCTATCGGCGCTAAAGGACTTTCACTGTTTGTGGTATCAAAATACCAACTCGATGAAAGCGGCAATTTAGCAGCACTTAACGATCTGCAGTGTGTCTCTATTGAGCATAAAACGGGGTTACACGGTTCGCCTACTTGCAGCATCAATTACGGTGAAGAGCGCGGTGCCATTGGGCATTTAATCGGTGCTGAGCACTGTGGCTTGCAATACATGTTTGTATTGATGAATGAAGCGCGCTTAAGTACTGGGCAACAAGGCGTCGCGATAGCTGAGGCGGGTTTTCAGCGCGCTTTACGCTATGCTACTGAGCGGGTACAAGGGCGTGATCTGATTAGCGGAGCAGCAAATGTCACCATTGCACAGCACCCTGATGTAAAACGCATGCTGATGAGTATGCATTCGCAAGTGTTTGCCTTGCGAGCGCTGAGTTTTCAAATTGCGGCGCGTTTAGATTTGGCGCAACAAGGCGGCGAGCACAGTGCGGCTGAACGACGTTTTATTGCTTTAATGACGCCCGTTTTTAAAGCCTTCGCCACAGAGAGCGGCAATCATATGGCAGGCACTGCCGTGCAAGTATTTGGGGGGATGGGGGTGATTGAGGAAACGGGCATTGCACAGCTGATGCGCGATGTGCGGGTAACCACTATTTATGAGGGCAGCACCGGGATTCAAGCCAATGATTTGATGCTGCGCAAGGTAGTTGCCGATAATGGTTTTGCGATCAACGAGTTAATCGCGGACATTGAAGCGGATTACACAATTTTCAGTGTCTCATCTGCAACAGTGATAGAAACCGCCTGCAACAGAGCCATGCTGGATAGTTTAAAAGACAGTGTTTGTTACTTGCTGTCGGCCACTAAAACTGAACAGTTGTGTGCAGCGGACAGTTTCTTGCAACTGGTGGGTTTTAGTTGCACTAGCTGGATGATGATGCGCGCCTATGTTGCAGCGATTAATGCTAATAGTACTGATACGGCGCATTTGGGCAACATCAAAGCCTTGTGTCAATTCTACTTTGCCCACCACACCCCCAAAATACAAAGTTTGTATCATACTGTCGTGAATGCACAAAGCGGTATTGGGGATTATCAGCTGAGCCGTTAGCGGCTGTTGATAGAGGGACTTGTGCTGTGGTGGTCAGAAGTCGCATACAAAAATAATTAAGTGAGTAAAATAATGAATTCAAAACTGTGTAAAGCAAATATTGTCTCTTACGATGTGAATGTCGAGCAGCGTGTTGATGGGTCTATGTTATTAACATCAGTGGCGCAGCTGCCTGAGTTTGCCAATAATTTAACCGATCGACTAGCGCATTGGGCCACCAAAACCCCCGATAAAACGTTAATTGCGCAGCGTCGCGCCAGTGATGGTCAATGGCAGCGTGTAAGCTATGCGCAAGCGTTGGATAAAGTACAGCGCATCGCCAGTTTCCTATTGAGCCAAGAGTTAAGTACCGAGCGACCTATTGCTATTTTATCGGGTAATAGCATTGAGCACTTTTTACTAGGGTTGGCGGCGATGTATGTGGGTATTCCTTACTCGCCTATTTCTACCGCGTATTCACTGATATCAACCGATTACAGCAAGTTGCGATATATAAGCGACAAACTTACCCCGGGGTTAGTTTTTGTCGATGATCTAAATGCATATCGCACAGCGATTGAGAGCGTTATTCCAGAGCATTGTCAGGTAGTGGCAGTAGCGGCTGGAGAGGGCTTAAGTGGATATCAGGTGAGTGTCTTTGATGAGATGCTCAATACGCCTATCTCGGATGAAATAAAGATAGCAAATGCGCAAGTCAATGGCGATACCATTGCAAAATTGCTGTTTACCTCAGGATCAACAGGTATGCCTAAAGGGGTAATTAATACGCAGCGCATGCTTTGTGCTAATCAACAAATGCTCAGTGTATATTTTGACTTTGTCAAAGAGCAGAGTGTGGTTATCTGTGACTGGTTACCTTGGAATCATACCTTTGGCGGTAACCATAACACTGGATTAGCGCTGTATAACGGTGGCTCTTTGTTTATTGATGAAGGTAAGCCTGTCACTAAATTAATGAGCACCACCATCAACAACTTGCGAGAGATCGCCCCCACTATTTATTTTAATGTGCCTAAAGGGTATGAGCTGCTGGTGAAAGAGCTAAAGCTACACAGCGACGTGGCCGAAAACTTTTTCTCTAAGCTACAAGTGCTTTACTACGCTGGTGCCGGTTTAGCACAACACGTCTGGGATGATTTAGGCGCATTGTCAATTAAATACACTGGCAGAAAAATCCCTTTACTGACTGGCCTTGGGGCGACAGAAACAGCCCCAGCGGCACTGTTTGCCAGAGTGGAAGAGGCGGCATCTGGCGTAGTGGGCGTGCCTGCACCGGGGGTTGAATTAAAACTTATACCCAATCAAGGAAAGCTTGAAGCAAGAGTGAAAGGGGTCAGTATTACCCCTGGTTACTGGAGGGATGAGCAAAAAACGAGTGCCGCATACGATGAAGAAGGCTTTTACTGCTTAGGTGATGCACTGAAGTTTATTGAGCGAGATAATCCCTCACGCGGCTTTTTTTTTGATGGCAGGGTTTCTGACGACTTTAAACTAGATACGGGAACTTGGGTGAGTGTCGGGACCCTAAAAGCCAATATGATTCACGCCTTTGCCCCCTATATTCAAGATGTAGTGATTGTCGGGCGCGATCGAGGATTTATCAGTGCCTTAGTGTTTGCTGATCTGGAAAATTGTAAAACGCTTATTGGTAGCCATGCTGCGGATTTCCCCATGGCACAAGTTGTCAATGATACTGCTGTTCGTGAGCAGTTTGCGCAGCGCTTATCAAGCATGGCGATGCTTAGCACCGGTAGCTCAACCCGCGTCAAACGCTTAGTCTTGCAAAGTAAAGCGGCCAATATCGACGCCCACGAAATGACTGATAAAGGATCGTTGAACTCAAACGCTGTGATCGAGAACCGCGCGGATATTGTTGAGGATATCTATTCGATAAAGCCAAGTGATGCTGTTATCTCGCTGTAATTGTTATGCATAACTAGCCTGTTACTCTTTTGCTGTTGTGACATTAGACCCGACAGGCTGTCAGTGCTGCATAAAACGATATGCAACCGGTCAGCATTGCGTTTAGTCAATAATGTGTCTTGCTTGACGGCTAGTGAATTTACCTGTCTATCTATCAAGAAAGCAATCTATCATGGGTGCACGGATTTAAGATCGTTCAGGTATTGGTCGAATATCGCCTGATACTTTGGACTGTTACGTAGTTTTTTAAGACCTAGATTAAAAGTGTCTCGCTGTTTTTCACTGTGAAAAGCGCTGTATCGTGGAGCCGCTTTAAAAAGCGGGTGGATACGAAATTTTTGCGCGATAGCACTGGCGAGATTGAGTTGTGCCAAGTGATACCAAAAAATTCTTTGCTCCATAATGATCACGTCAGTTCTGCCTTTAAATAATAGCGTCAATTGATGCTGCTGGTTAGTGACTTCGCTGTAGTTGGGGTTGTTGGCAGCCATTTGCTTAAACTTATCGCCTAAGAAATTACGGGCATTTTGAAAGGCGGTGACTCGTTTATTTGCTAGATCGGTCACATCCTTTAGCTTTAAATCGTTGGCTGACAGAGAAATGGCGACATTTTTAAAGCTCAATACAGCGTCAGAGTAAAATACTGGGTAATTGATAGGTATGGCAAATGCCAAGGTATGGACTTTATTAAGAAATTCTTTAGCAGCACGGTGATTAGGTAAAAAGCTAAATATCACCTCACGGCCACGTTCACGATAGATGTTCGCAATGATATCCAGTGCAATCCCAGAGTTTGAAGCACTGATAACATAAGGCGGCATGGAGGAGGGGAGAGCAACTTTAATAGGCTGTGTTTGAGAATGTGAGAGAGAAGCGTAGCAGGCCAATAGTAGCAGTGCGCACTGTCTGTCAAAAAATGGCATATGTTCACCTTAAATTCAGCGTAAAGCATTATTATGAACTGAAAGTGAACAAACGCAATTGTCCTTTAGGACGTGACTGTTGTTAATAGTGCTCTTTTACAGACTAAGTCCAACAGTGTCATAGTGGCATTATTGAACTTAGTAAAACTAAAAGTAGTTGAAACAACAAACGCGGCGTACTGCGCTAGTAAACCGTTAAATGGATAATAATAGTCACCTTGTTAGGGGCTGGAACATCTCAATTTATGTATTATTAATTGACAATAGATTTTATCGGCAGCTCTAAGGTTTGCTTGCTGCCGTCCTTGAAATTGAGCTCAAAGCTAAACTTCTCGCCAGCGAGCAAAGATTTTTTCAGACCGATCAGCATGATGTGTAAACCACCTGGTGCTAACTGCACTTTCTCACCCGCTTTGATATTCAGCTCTTCGAGCTGTTGCATGCTCATGACACCATCGCTCATAGAGTGATTGTGGACCTCGATGGCGGCGGTTTCTGCGCTCTGACCACCGGTTAAGGTGACTGTTTTATCAGAGTTATTTGAAAGGGTCATAAAAGCAGCGCCCATCATTTGCCCAGGAGGCGTAGCGCGTAAATAACCGCCATCGACGCTGAGCTCAGCTGCGCTTAAAGGCAGTGAGAGTAAGCCTACAATTAACAAAGAGATTGTTTTCATGATTAATTTCCTGTGAGTTTTAAAAGGGTATTGGCTAAATTTGGCTGAATGTCAGAATGCCCTAAGGCCTTGGCAAGTTTTCCTTGTTGATCAATGACATAAAGGCGCGAGGTGTGATCGACAGTGTAGCCCATGGCTGAATTGGTATCGTTGTTGATACTGTAATATGCGCCGTATTGCCTAACCAGTTTGTCTATATTTTGTTTTTTATCGGTACCGGCGATCATGCTCGGATGAAAGTAATGACCGTATTGGGTAAGCTTTGAAAGATCATCTCGATCTGGATCTACGCTGATAAAAAGCGGCTGTACTTGTGCGCTAACATGCTCGGGCATCTTTTTAAGAATGTTGCCCGTTAGCGCTAAGGCTGTTGGGCAAACATCAGGGCAACTTGCATAACCAAAATACAACAACACCACTTTATCGCGATAATCACTAAGTGAAAATTGCCCTTTTTCAATCGGTATACTGAAATCACCCCCTAACTCATTACTGGTATCTGGTGCTGGGCGGTTAATATTTAGGTAGCTAAATACCCCTAAAAATAATGCGATGATTAAGGTGGATAGATAGATTAGTTTGTTGCCTTTCATAAAAAGAACCTCATTTGGTTTTCATTTTGAACCAATAACTCGAGTATTTATTATCATTGTATAAACTGATAATAACTTTCCAAGTTTTAGATTGGGTGGTGCATATTGGGATAGAACCTGTAGCCTGCCAAGCATTAGCGCTATCCTCTGCGAATCTAAATTGATTGATTCCCATGTAATCTTCTAGTCCCTCGAAGCGAATTTTGGCACTACTGAGTAACTTATCGGCTGTTTTTATCGTCACGCTAAAAGGCTCAAGTGAGATAATTTCTGCTTGAACGGATACTTCAATGGGGCCTATGTCAGTGTTGATAGTACAACGATGTGGACTGTGTTGGACATCACAGGCTACTTGGGTGCTCTGAGTTTTCGGGGTAACCAGGGTGCTTAAGTCATCGCTATTTAACCATAACAACAGCAATAAAAAGATTAGCGCGCCGCTTACGACAATGTGCTTTAAAAACGTTGTCAAAGTGAGGCTTTCTAAAAAAATAGGCAGGGCGAGGGCTTTCTTCATCGGTTTTTGTGAAATCTCTTAAATACAGCAAGCTTATCAAATATAAATATTGCGCTAGATACCATCATTGTCAGTGACGGAAATTTACTGCAACACAAATGAGAATTATACAGTGACCATTGCTTCTCTTTTAGTTTAACTCAATCTTTTGCTATGACATTGATTTTTAGCAAAAGTTTAGCAAAAAAGAGTGAGTTTAGAGTGAGCAATCAAAGTACTTGTAATTTAAACCAATAGCTCTCGGTATTGTGCTGGTTTTGTAAGTTAATAGTGACACGCCAAGTTTTTGAGGCAGTAGTACATACAGGGATAGAACCGTGCGCTATAAATTGTTGCAAGTCGCCATTTTCGTTGATAGGCATAAAGGAGAAATTGTTGAGGCCCATGTAATCCTCTAAACCTTCAAAGTGAATGCGCGCATTTTGGATAAAGTGATGCTCGCTGTGCATGGAAAAGACAAAAGGCGTGAGTGGTTTTATTTTGGCATTGACAGACAGTTGCACAGCGCCTTGTTTGGTGGTGATTGTGCAAGTGAGAGTTGCAAGCGAACAGGGCACTTCAACGCTGTTCACTCTAGGACTTAAAAGGTAAGACAAATCACCGGATTTATGCCAAATAATTAACGCGACTGACAGTAATAATAGCGCAGTGAAAGCTTGTAAGGGCTTAGAGATTGGCACTGTCTATTCCTTTAATTTTTTCGATCATCTCCGGGCTATCCCATTCACGTGGTCCTAAAATACGCTCAACGACATTGCCTTTTTTATCAATAATAATAGTGGTGGGCATCGCTGTAATATCCCAAGTTTTGCTGGCAACGTTTTTGGTATCCAGTAATACCGTAAAATCTATCGGTGTGTGCTTTAAGAAGTCAGCCACGCTTTGCTTATCTTCGCCGTAATTAATGGCCAGCATTGCTACATCTGTATCAACGAGGGCTGCTTTGGCCCGATTCATGGCAGGTATTTCTTCGCGGCAAGGTGCACACCAGGTTGCCCAAAAATTCACCACTAGGGTGTTACCTTTATAATCACTTAATTGATGCAGTTGATCGCTAAGATCTGACAGCCTAAAATCTGGAGCCTTATGCTGTTGCTCACGATTAAAATACAGAGCTGTTAGTGCAACCGTGATCGTTATCAGCAGGGCGAAAAAGAGTTTTTTATTGAGAGGGTTCAACGCGAGTGTCCTTATCAAAACAACAAAAGCTGGATTCTATCACAGCCTTTGCATGAATTATCAGTATAAAGGACCGAGTTGTAGGAAGCGTTTAATCGATCTTGACCCATTGCCCAGAATCTTGTGATTGCCAAGCGGCATCAACTACAAGGCTGACAGCAACGCCTTCGCTAAAGGTTGGCCAATGTGTCGTACCTGTCTCTATGGCCTGTAAAAAATCTCGCGCTTCCAAAATCAACTGATCTTGATAGCCAGTACCGTGGCCGGGTCCCTCACAGAACAGTCCATAGTCAGGGTGTCCAGGATTGGATAAAATTTTACGAAAGCCCTGCTGCGCAATAGGTGCATCACTTTGATAAAGCCATAGAGCGTTTTGATCTTCTTGGTCAAAGCGAATCGCGCCTTTAGTGCCGGTTATTTCATAGGCGATGCCCATCTTGCGACCACTGGCAACCCGGGAAAACATTAAATGACCGGCACTGCCACCGGCAAACTGACACATGAACTGGGCTTGATCATCGTTGCTAACGGCTTCGAGTTCACCTGCCTGATTAGGGCGTTGCTGATGCACTGTCTCAATTTGTGCGTTGAGCTTAGTGATAGGACCTAATAAAAACTGTGCTAGGTTGATCACATGGGGGGCTAAATCTCCCATGCAGCCATTGGCGCGCCCTTGGGTACGCCAACTTGCGAGCGCTTTGGGATCAGCGTAAAAGTCTTCGGTGTGTTCAGCGCGAAAATAGTTGATTTCACCAATAGCACCTTGTGCAATCAGTTGTTTGGCGTACTGGGTGAGTGGGGTGCGGATATAGTTAAAACCGACCATATTGATACATTGATGCTGCTCGGCCAGCTGTGCCATCTGTTGAGCCTCATCTAAAGAAGCCCCCAACGGCTTTTCGCATAGAACCGGTTTTCCTAGCTCAAATGCCGCTTTGCAAATTTGCAAATGGGTGCTTTGCGGACTGGCGATAATAATCGCTTCCACCGCGGGATCAGCCACTAATTCGCGCCAGTCATGGGTTGAGCGCTTAAAGCCTAGCTGCTGCGCTTTAAGGGCAGCGCCCTCTACACTGGTAGTGCAAATCATTTCACACACTGGGCGAAGGGTAGTATTGCACAGTGCACCGACGGCATGCATCGCGACACTGTGACGTTTGCCCATATAGCCACCGCCGATGATACCAATGCCGATGTTTCTGGTGTTTTGAGAAGTTGCTTGCTGGTTCATAGTTGTCCCTTATTCAGATAGCAAGGTTAATATGCGTTTGGCTTCACGCTCGACGTGCGGGCTCACTTTAGTCATAAAATACTGCCTGTCGTATTGTTCAGGCTCTGCTTGCATGGCAGCGCGTAGATTGTGCCCCAGTGCCTGTCGCAGCGAAGTGCCGACATTAAACTTGGCGACCGCCGTTTTTTTCAGGGCTAATAAATCTGCCTCTTTTATACCAGATGTGCCGTGTATCACCAGTGGTATATTGACTTGCTCTGCTATCGCTGCCAGTAAATTGTAGTCGATAGTGCTGGTGGGGGTGGAGAGACGATGAATATTGCCCACCGCCACTGCGAGGCAGTCTAAACCACTTTCACTGGCGTATTGTGCGGCTTCTTCAGGCACAGTAAAGATCGATTTTATATGGTCGCGACCCTCCTGATAAGGGACAGAACCTATCTCTCCCTCGACACTGACGCCCAGTGATTTAGCGACGCTGACCACTTGTTGAGTGCGGCGGATATTGTCGTCTAAAGACAGCTGCGATCCATCGAACATCACCGAGCTAAAACCCGCTTGTATTGCCTGATAAATGACCGCTTCATCATAGCAGTGATCAAGGTGCAGACAGATAGAAGCAGGGCTGTCATCGATTAATGGCAGTAACATGCCCGCCATTGCCTTAACGCCTAATTGCTCAACCATGTCTTTATTGGCGGCGAGAATGACCGGTTTGTTTAATAGCTCAGCTGCGCTGATAATCGCCATGGCGTCTTCAAAGCCAAACACATTACAGCAGGGGATGGCACCTTGGCTGGCGCTGGCGGCAGGCAGTATTTGATTGAGATTGACTAGCATTATTCTCTTCCTAAGCTATTTGAATTTAGCGACCATATCTTTAATACCGGGGATAGTATGCACTTGGTATTCGTGATGCGGATCCCAGAATTGACGCAGTGATTTTGATTGCTCGCCGACGATGATGGTAAAGTAATACATCTCATAACCCGGCGCTGCCACAGAGGGGTGGTAGCCCTTATCAATGGCGATCACACTGCCGGTTTTAACGTGATAGGCGGGGCCGCACTCGTCTTCATTTTCATATAGAAACTGTGCGCCAAAACCTTTGCCAGGGTTAAAGCGAAACTGGTAAACTTCTTCAAAGCGCGTTTCTACTGGCGGGCGCTCCACATCGTGTTTGTGAGATGGGAACCCGGACCAGCCGCCAGCGCCGACCGTAAAGAGTTCGCTGACTAACAAGCGGCCACGTAAATCACTGTTTGCCTGTCCCAAGATGTGTTTGATCTTACGGTGGGTTTTAGTGTCATCAGAGCCGTATTGCACTGTGTCTTCTAAGCTATCGCCGTCGCTGACTAAAAACGGCTTTAATTGTTTGTCATAGCGGCCACCGGCAATAAAAATGTCGGCACTTTCACTCATACAAGTGATCACAGCCTCTCTATCTAAGGGGATATATACTGACGCGGGATCACCGCTAAAGACATCTGCGCGGCGGCCAATATTAGTGAAGGTTTGCCCGTCCACTTGGATGTCGCAGTTTCCTCCAGCAAGCACCACCACGGACTCATACCCCGCCAGTTGATATTTAAATTGCTCACCTTGGTTAAGTTTTACGTTGTTGAAATAACAAAGCGGGGTTGTATCGTCGTCAATATCAATGATCGCTTTGTTTTTGTTGTCAAAAGGGGGGATATGTTTGCCCATGGAACCTTCCTCAAGTTGTTATTGTTGTTGAACATATTAGGGAGCATGCAAATAAGACCAGAATTATCTCAGCCCGCCCTTGGCGGCTTTTGGGCTTGTTTGCATGTTCCTTCGTTAAATGTTAAATCCGCGCTCAGCCATAAACGCAGTTAGCTGTGCAAGCGTGGGTGACTCTTCTGTACAACTAGTTCCCGCGACATTAATCGCCGCAGATGCCGCTCCCATCGCCACAGCTTGCTCAAGTGAGTAATTGCGCAGTAGTGCAAATAATAAAGTGCCGGCAAAGGCATCACCGGCGCCAAAAGGCTTTTGCGCTGTAACAGTAAAAACAGCCCCATCAAAGCAAGTGCCATCGGCGCAGTACACTTTAGAGCCCGCTTCACCCGCTTTGATGATCACTAGTGCAGCGCCGTCATCTAGCAGTGCTTGGGCACTATCATCGCTGCTGCGTCGGGCATTATCTAACGCTTCCAGTACCGCGATTTCTTCCGTATTTCCAATCACAATATCGGCCAGCGACGCCGCTATTTGGTAATACAGCGAGGCGGTTTCAATATCACTCCACGAATAAGCGCGATAATCGATATCTAGCACCACAATCACCCCTTCTCTACGCGCAATTTTCATCGCCAATAAACAAGCTTCACGCGAAGGGCTCATACACAATGCGGTACCAGAGACCAACAGCATTTTACTGCGCTTAATATAATGACGATCTATTTGGCTCGGCGATAAAGCGAGGTCCGCTGCGTTATTGCGATACAGTACCACCTCCGGCGAATTAGGTTGCATTTGAGTAATAGCAAGGCTAGTGCGGGTGCCGCTATCATCAGCTTGCATGCCCTCCAAGTTAATGCCTTGGTCAGTTAAATAGTGACGTACATAATCTCCCAGGCCATCTTTAGAAACACAGCCGATAAATCCGGCATTGCCGCCGAGTTTGGCGATAGCAGTGGCTATATTGGCAGGGGAGCCGCCGACAAATTTATTGAAAGCGCTCACTTGGGTTAAACTGACGCCTGCTTGCTGGGCGTATAGGTCTACGCCGGCACGCCCTAAGCAGATTACATCCAGTTCCCGATCTGGGTCTAAAGGCAGCCAGCTCATTAGAATTTCACCCAAGCTGATTGGTTATCAGCTGACTCGACGCAGCATTCGAGCAGGCGAACACCTTCAATGCCGTCATCAATATCTGGGAACCAGAGATTTTTCAGTGTCTCAGTATCTTGCTTGTCCATGGCCTGCATCGCCAGTGCATAGCGGTGGTAGAGGTTTGCCCAAGATTCAAAGAAACCTTCAGGGTGGCCGCCACCAATGCGATTACAGCTGACCGCATCATCATCGTTTGCCAGATAACCCATACCGCGCTCAAGAGTTTGTGCAGGTTGGCCCTGCATTTCGAGTAACAGCTGGTTAGGTCGCTCATCCCACCACTCGATACTGCCTTTTTCACCAACTACCCGCACAATTTGGCGATGCATGGAGCCGGCATTAACTGAACTTGCCCAAAGTGTACCGACGGCGCCACTGGCAAATTTCAACATCACATGTGCGTTATCTTCTAGAGGGGCACGTGATTCAATAAAGCTTTGGCGCATACAGCACAGTTCGCTCACTTTGAGCTCGGTCATTAAACTGGCGAGATAAAAAGTGTGTGTACCTAAGTCGCCTAATACATAGCTTGGCCCCGATATTTCTGGATTCATCCGCCACTTGGCCCCAGGGCTGTGCTCTTCAATAGCCGTATTGTGAAAGCCGTGAGCAAAGCTCATATTGACCACCCGCACTTTACCAATATCACCACGGGCAATCATGGCGCGAGCCTGATGCACAGTTTGATAGCCGGAGTAGCCATACATGACTGCAAATATTTTATTGTGCTGGATAGCGAGTGCTTTTAGTTCCTCTGATTCAGCGACACTAAAAGTGACCGGCTTTTCACAGATAACATGTAAACCAGCATTGAGTGCTGCGCTACAAATGGCAAAGTGAGTACCGTTAGGGGTGGCAACAGAGACTGCCTGAATACCATCTTGGCGCTGCGATTCTGCATCAAACATGCTTTGGTAATCGCTGTAACAGCGTGTTGGATCAATGTGTAGCTTAGTCGCAAAATCGAGGTTGCGCGCAGGATCTAGATCAAAACAACCGGCGGTTAAGGTAAAAAGGTTATCGCGTGCAGCGGCTGCTCTGTGCGCATGGCCAATTTCACTGCCGCGTCCGCCGCCCACCATGGCCCAGCGAATTGGATTGGCAAGTCTTCTCTCTTCATTAAACATATGTATACCTATTTATTGTCTTTATAATCAAAATGTATAGATTCTATAGTGGCTTATACGCCGCGTCTTTGCTTTAGGCGACCTGTATCCCATTTATTTTTGGCCTGTTTAACGGCTTCAATATCGCTCACTTCTGGCAAGCCAACCTCCCACCAGGCATCGACACTAGACCAGCGCTGCTGGTCAGTTTCAATCACAATAACGTAGCTTTTATCGCTCGCTTTGGCACGCAGTAAGGCCGCTGCAATGTGTGAGGCATCGGCAATTTTTTCGCCATTGGCACCTAGGCTCTGTGCATGTTGCACAAAATCAACCCGCGGTAATTCTGCAGTGCTGCGCTGATGGGCGCAATCTTTTAACAAGTTGTTAAAGGATTGGTTACCGGTATTGTTTTGCAATTTATTAATCACAGCATAACCCGCGTTATCGCAGACAATGACAATCATTTTGTGACCGCTTAATACTGAACTGTAAATGTCGGAATTCATAATCAGGTAAGAGCCATCGCCGACTAGTACCACCACTTCGCGCTCGGGCTCTGCTATTTTCGCGCCCCAGCCGCCTGCTATTTCATAACCCATGCAGGAGGAGCCAAACTCAATATCAAAATTGCCACTCGATTTTGCCTGCCAGTTCATGTTGAGCTCAGCAGGTAGGCCGCCAGCAGCTGTCATAACTTTATCCTCTGGCGCTAAATGTTGATTCACTTGGCCAATGACTTGGGCGTAAGAGGAAATTGCTGTGTTATCCAGTGCGGTGCGCTGATTGACAATACTGTGCCACTGCTGACGTGCTTGCAGGGAAAATTCCAGCCAATTTTCCCTTGCATGCATTAAAGCAGGGTTGTTTGCACGAGTGGCTTTTATGCTCGCTAAGTCGTTTTGTATCGCCTCTAAACTTGAGCGTGCATCGCCAACCACGGCCAGCGCGCAGTGCTTAGTTGCATCAAATCTTGCGGTATTGATGCATATTAATTGCATATTAGGGTTTTCAAAAGCGCTCCAGGAGCCAGTGACAAAGTCTTGTAAGCGGGTGCCGATAGCGATAATGACATCGGCTTTTGCGGCAATAGCGTTGGCGCTGTCAGAACCAGTCGGGCCTATCGGGCCGCAGTTGAACTTTTCATCAGCGTTGAGCAGCGTACGGCCGGCGATGGTTTCAATCACTGGAATTTGTTGCGCCTTGGCAAAATCTAGCAGTGTCTGTTCGGCTTTAGAATAGAAAACCCCGCCGCCAGCCAAAATAACTGGCTGCTCAGCATTGGCAATGAGTTGTGCTGCAGCGGCAATCTCACACTCTTCAGCGCGAGGGCGACGGATACGATGGACCTTTTCGTCAAAAAAACTGACGGGGAAGTCGTAGGCCATTCCCTGCACATCTTGCGGCAATCCAATAAAAGCGGGGCCACAGTCAGCGGGATCCAGCATAGTCGCTATAGCTTGTGGCAAACTCTGCATTAACTGAGCGGGGCTAGTGATTCTGTCCCAGTATCTTGTCACTGCTTGAAAGCTATCATTGACACTGATGCTTGGATTATTAAAGTGCTCGACTTGTTGCAGTACTGGATCGGGTAACCGAGAGGTAAAAGTATCGCCCGCTAGGAGCAAAAGAGGCAGGCGGTTAGTGTGTGCAACACCTGCTGCGGTAACCATGTTAGTGGCACCTGGACCAATCGATGAAGTGGCAATGCCAATTCTGCTGCGTTTATGAGCTTTAGCATAAGCGACGGCTGCCAGTGCCATAGATTGCTCATTTTGACCGCGCCATGTCGGTATGATGCTTTGACTTTGCGCGAGTTGCTCACCTAGGCAAGTGACATTGCCGTGACCAAAGATGGCAAAGGCACTGCCAAAAAGTTGTTCTCTACGGCCGTCGATGTCAATTTTTTGAGCGCATAAATATTTAATCAGTGCTTGTGCAACGCTAAGCCTAATACATGCTGTGTTCGCTATTGTCATAGCATTTCCTTCCTATTATATGCTCAGTGTGGCTGAGCGTACGGCGATCATTGTTAATGGATGAGGTGCTGATTGTGGAAATATAAATCAATTGACGAATGTTTTGCAAACGTTTTCAAAAAATAATCAGAAATACTGTGATTGCGAGCGTGTTTTATCAAAATAGTGAAAAAATATGATTGACAGAATGAAAACGTTATCAAATAATAAGGTCGTTTTCTGAACAGTGGCAATCGAGCCAAATAAAAAAAGCTGAGATAAAACTCGCAATTTTAAGGATGTGTTATATGAATTTGCAACTTTCAAATGCCCCTTGTTCCTGGGGTGTTGAATTCGCAGATAGCGATAAAAACTTGCCTTGGCAGCAAGTGTTGAACGAAATAAGCGCCGCAGGTTACAAGGCGACAGAGTTGGGCCCACTAGGTTATTTGCCGACTGACGTCGCTGTTCTAAAAGATGAGTTGCAGCAGCGAGACTTGAAATTGATTGCAGGAACATTGTTTCACCATTTGCACGATGCCAGTAAGCGTACAGAAATATTGGATTTCACCCGCCGCAGTTGTGAGGTATTACAAGCTTTAGGTGCTAAATACATGGTGGTTATTGATCACGTTGTTTCACCGAGAACTGATCAGGCAGGGCAAGTGTCTACAGCGACGCGCCTGTCGAACAGCGATTGGGCGGCGATGATGGAAACCATACGCCAAGCGAGCAGTATTTGTTTAGAGCATGATATTACCCCGACACTACACCCACATACAGGTACCTACATCGAATATCAAGATGAACTTGAGCGCGCGATGCAAGACTTGCCTGCGGATCTGTTAAGTTTGTGCATTGATACGGGGCACTGCTATTACGCGGGAATGGCGCCTGAAAAAATCATTACTGAGTATGGTGATCGCATTAAGTATATGCACTTTAAAGATATCAATGCGCAAGTGCACGACAATGTGGTGACGCATGGTATTGATTTTTACAAGGCAATTAGCGATCAAATATTCTGTCCATTAGGTGCTGGGGCAGTCAATTTTTCTGCTGTAAAACAGGCACTTGTTGATATCGATTACCAAGGGTGGGTGACCGTTGAACAGGATATGGACCCTAAAATCGATAATAATCCTCTGCAAAATGCGCTCAACAGCCGCGTTTTTATCGAGCAAAATTTTAGCCTGTAGGGGGCAAGTAAAATTGGTTGCGCCTCTCAACAGGTACGGGCTTTCAGGCCACTAGGTCGTAGTCGCTTAGTGGCTATCTTAAAATAACAATAAAAGGAGTTTGCAATGAGTGTTAATCAACAAACTATCTCCGCTGATCTTAGTACAGCGAGCAAGGGCGACGAGCGAGTCAGGCGCGAGTCATTTTTGAAAAAAATGTTAACAAGGCCTGAGTTAGGCTCCGTATCGGGTGCACTGTTAGTTTTTTTGTTTTTTGCAATTGTCGCGGGAGACTCGGGAATGTTCAATGCCGATGGCATACTCAACTGGAGCACGGTATCTGCTCAGTTGGGTATCTTGGCCATAGGTGCCTGCCTGTTAATGATTGCCGGTGAGTTTGATTTGTCGATCGGCTCGATGATTGGCTTCGCCGGTATGATGATCTCAATCCCCGCACTATACTGGGGTTGGCCTGTGTGGTTTTGCATTATATTTGCCTTTGTTGGGGCGATGTTTATAGGTTTTCTCAATGGTTATATTGTGGTGCGTACCGGTTTGCCCTCTTTTATAGTCTCACTCGCTTTCTTGTTTATCTTACGCGGTTTAACAATCGCGCTGTCAATCTTGTTTACCAATAAAACCATTGTTTCCGGAGTGGCAGAAGTAGCAGAAGGCGATCTGCTAGCGGCGTCTTTTGGCGGTGAAATAGGCGCAGGCTTTTTTAACTATTTGGCCAGCGTGGGTTGGATTGAAACTTATACCGATGGCACCCCTATAGTGACTGGCATACCGATGGTGATTGTGTGGTGGTTATTACTTGCTTGTATCAGCTCTTTTGTATTGCTGCGCACTCGCTATGGCAACTGGATTTTTGCCGCAGGTGGCGATGCCAAAGCCGCTAAAAATGTCGGCGTGCCGACCGACAAAGTTAAAATCGCACTGTTTATGTTTACCGCATTTTGCGCCACGGTCTTTGCCGCTTGTCAGGTATTTGAATTTGGCTCAGCAGCAGCCGATCGCGGCTTGTTAAAAGAGTTTGAGGCAATTATAGCGGTGGTTATTGGCGGCGCTTTATTAACCGGTGGTTACGGCTCAGTGATTGGCGCCTGCTTTGGGGCGTTGATCTTTGGAGTAGTGCAGATGGGAATATTTTTTACCGGAGCGGATTCCGATTGGTTCCGGGTGTTCTTAGGAATGATGTTACTGGCGGCGGTTCTGTTTAATAACTTTATTCGCAAGCGCGTAACTGGCGCTTAATAACTCTTAATATGGCAGTTAAGTTATCACCATAACGCGACTCGCTGCCAAGGCCGTCAACTGTCGGTTTTAGGATAATACCTGAATCCGTGATTTCAAAGTGAGAACAGATTGTAAGATATTGGTTTTACGGTGGAATAGAAAAATCTGAGCTGCACCCTTAGGTTCAGTGGGTATTTTTCTAACCGCCGTAGAATCAAGAGCTTGCGCTATGTGGTGCTGTGAAGTCACTGATTCAGGTAATAGATAAACCCTAACAGCGGTTGAGTTAAGGGTTGAAGGAGATAAAAATGAGCGAATTTATATTAGAGCTTAAAAAAGTGAGCCGTTATTTTGGATCAGTCATCGCCCTTAAAGATATTGATATGCAGGTAAAGCTGGGTGAAGTGCACTGTTTATTGGGTGATAACGGCGCGGGAAAGTCAACCTTGATTAAAACCTTGGCAGGTGTGCATCAGCCCTCAGCGGGTGAGTTCTTGCTCGATGGAGAGGCGACTGTATTTTCATCGCCAAAAGATGCTCTGGATCGAGGAATCGCCACTGTCTATCAAGATCTGGCGCTGGTTAATTTGATGAGCGTGACACGCAATTTTTTCATGGGCCGGGAAATTACTAAAAAATGGGGGCCAATCAACGTTTTTGATACTCAAAAAGCCAATGATATTGCCCGTGAAGGGCTGGCGCAAATGGGCATTGATGTGCGTGATCCTGAACACTCAATCGGCACTATGTCAGGGGGCGAGAGGCAGTGTTTAGCGATCGCCAGAGCAATTCATTTTGGTGCCAAAGTGCTGATTCTCGATGAGCCAACCGCAGCGCTAGGTGTTAAACAATCAGCCAATGTGTTGAAAGTAGTGGCCAGAGCAAGGGCGCGCGGCTTGGCCGTTATTTTAATCACGCACAACGTTCATCACGCCTACCCTGTTGCCGATAGGTTTACCTTGTTGAACAGAGGTAAGAGCCTAGGCACTTGGGAAAAGTCTGAAATAAGCCGCGAGAAAATTTTAGAGATGATGGCCGGTGGTCAAGAACTGGCTGATTTAGAAGCTGAGCTGGCAGAGTTTAGTCATCTCGATCAACAACAGGCTAGCTAGCTTGTCGATATATTCTGCCATTGAAACACAATTAAAAGTATCCATTGAGTCGCGTTTTGTTATGGCATGACTCAGTTTTACAAACCAACCTGAGCAACAATAAATATAAAACCTGGAGGTTTTAAATGAGAGTAAACTTAGCTGGATTATTAAAGAAAACAGCAACATTGGGATTAACTTGTTCAATGCTGGCTCTTCCCTTGGCAATTTCAAGCCATGCTCAAGCAGCCGGTGAGCGCTTTGTTTTGATTAGCCATGCCGATGATGCGGACTCTTGGTGGAATACCATTAAAACCGCGTTAAGTGAGTCCTCAAAGCAGTTGGATGTAAAGACAGAATATCGCAACCCGCCCACTGGTGACCTAGCAGATATGGCACGTATTGTGGAACAGGTTGTCGCCTCGAATCCGGATGGTATCATTGTGCCTATTACAGATTTTGATGTATTGAGCGGGCCTATCGCTAAAGCGCGCAAAAAGGGTATTCCAGTGGTGACAATCAACTCTGGAACGCATGAGCAGAGTGAGCAGTGGGGTGCATTGTTGCATGTCGGTCAGCCTGAGTATGCAGCGGGTCAAGGTGCGGGTAAAAAAGCCAAAGCGGCGGGCGTCAAGAGTTTTGTCTGTGTCAATCACTACATTGAAAACCCATCCTCCATTGAACGCTGTCAAGGTTTTGCCGATGCACTGGGCATACCGCTTAAAGGTAGTATGATCGATGTAGGTAAAGATCCAACGGATATTGAGAAAAAAGTACAAGCTTTCTTGCGCCAGAATGCAAATACTGAAGCGGTATTAACCTTGGGGCCTACCTCGGCACATCCTACCTTGCGCGCCCTGGAAAAAAACCGTAAAGCGGGCAGTATTTATTTTGGCACTTTTGATCTGAGCGGCGAAATAGCTAAGGCTGTTAAATCTGGCGTGATTGAGTTTGCCATCGACCAACAGCCGTACTTGCAAGGCTATATGCCGGTCTCAATTTTGACTAACTACGTGCGTTACGGTGTGGTACCAGGCAATCATATTAACTCGGGACCAGGATTTATTACCAAAGAAAATATCGAGCAGGTCGAAAAGTTGGCGGGCGAGTACCGTTAATTAGCGCTAGATGTTGTTAGATGCTGCTAAGGCCTGTCCTTAGTAGTGAAAGTTGTTGGAAGATCCGTTATCCTTGTTTGCCCTGAGTGGTAGGCAGGGATTTTTTTACACTACTAGATAGTCCCGATGAGAGGTAGCAATTGGCGATTTCTAAAAAGAGAGAAAAAGTGACCGTTGTCGAAGTGGCCGCTGCTGCTGGGGTGTCAATCTCTGCGGTCTCTCGTGCTTTTTCTAATGGTAGCTGTTCGCCACTAATGCGCGAAAAAGTATTTAAAGCGGCAAAAGCGCTAGATTATAAGCCAAACCGCTTGGCCAGAGGGTTAAAAGCTAAATCTAGCTTAATTGGCATTTTAGTGACAGATTTTGAAAACCCCGCCTATCTACCTATTTTACAGCAGTTTAGTGCGCAGATTCAGCAGAGAAATTGTCATAGTTTGCTGGTCAATGCCAGTGAAAACCAAAGCGTCAGTGAAGCTTTAGAACTGGTGATGGAGTACCATATTGATGGTTTAATCGTCACGGCCACTTCCTTGCCACAAGTGCTGGTTGATGCCTGTAAGGCACAGAATATCCCAGTGGTTTGTTTTGCTAGGAATTCTTTGAGTAATGGTGCCAGTGCGGTGTATTGCGATAATTTGATTAACGGCCAACTAGCGGCAGACCACTTATTAGATCAAGGGTATAAAAAACCGGCTTTTGTCAGTGGCCCTATTGCTGCACTGACCTCAAGAGAGCGCCAGCGGGGTTTTATTAATCGGCTGGTTGAGCGCGGTTGTCATGACTGGCAAATTATAGAGGGGGGGAGTCACAGTTACGATGCAGGTTTTAATGCAACCTGCAAATTGTTAGAGCTACAAGATAAGCCGGATTCTATATTCTTTACCGATGACATTATGGCCTGTGGCGGTATGGATGCCGCGCGCTATCGATTTGGTTTAGCGGTGCCGAATCAGTTAGGGATCATAGGAGTGGATGATATTCAGCTCGCCAGTAGCCCTGCTTACCAGTTGAGTACCATAAAACAACCCTTTGTGCAGATGGTGAGTGCTTGCGTCGAAACTTTGTTTAAACAGATAAATGAGCCTGAAATGCTATCAGAGCAAGTTATTTTTCCCTGTGAATTGATTATCCGTGATTCAACTCAGCGCGTAGAGCTCTAGCCCTTGTTTGCTTTAGGTAGGTTTTTTTGCAGGTACTCCTCTTTGCTTATGGAATAGAATGGTAGTTCTTTATCATAGGCGATTTGCTTTCCTCTACAGGTTAAGCCAGCGTGTTGCAGTGATTTTTGAGAAGCTACATTCTCTGAGTCGACCACTGCAGTCACCTGCTTTAAATCGAGTTCAAAAAAAGCGTATTCAATTAATCGGCCGGCCACTTCTGCGGCGATTTTTTGGCCCCAATAAGCGGGTTTTATCCAGTAGCCTGTTTCAATATAGTCTGTTTTTTCCCGAGTTGGCATTGGTTTAAGTAGGCACATGCCGACACAGTTATTTAAATAGTCGTAAATTAGCCAAAAACCAAGTCCGCGGTTATTTGTATTGCGATGAAAGCGCTCTAGCCCCTGTAGCGCCTCACTATCTGTTAATGGGCTGCCATTTATATAGCGTTGTATTTGTTTGTCTTGCATCATCTCAATCAAGTGCGCATTGTCTGTTGCGTTGTTTTTAATAGGACGTAAATCAAACCTTTGGCTCTTAAATTCTGGGTTAACTGTCATACCTTTCCCTGTGTATTAGGCTCAACGAGTAAGCTGTTATTGAAGGCTTATGTGCCCAGTTCTAGCGCTTAATGACATACATGATTGATTGGGTAACCCATCAAGTGATGCCCTGTCTGTGCAAGAGATAAAACAATATTTCATCTTTGTCATTTTTAATAGTCAAATATGAGACAAAAGCGAATTTGTCTAAGCGCAAATTTTTTATACAAAAAATTGTAAACAAAACAACTCGCTTGATCTTTCAAGCTATTAATTATCAATTAATCTTAAATTTAACCTTTCTAAATGTCGGCAGGTGGCTGCCATAGTCAAATTGCATGAGGGGTAGGTTGTTGCCGTTTTATGAGAGATTATGCCGTCGGCGTTGCTTAAATGGGGTAGTAATTCATTTAATAAGTACGGAGTGCTAATGTAGGTTGTTGATAGTAAGGTTATATTTTTATTTATGGGTGGTGCGGGGGAGAGTTTCGTCGCAGTCAGCTTAATCTTGTTTTAACTATTTGATTGTTAATGTGTTATAGAAAATAAGCAGCAAATTGAAAGCTGGCTTGAATATTGCTTATTACTGAATGTTTATTATGAATTAAGGATCGCTTTAATACTGAGCTTCACACAGTGCAACCTCTATTTAGAGATGGTGTGTGGCGGGGTAGTTGATTTATGACCAAGGTATTTGCTTTGTTTCAAAAGCAATAATTGCAAAATATCAATCACTAAACTTACTGGCGAAAAAGGTGAAATATGAGAGGCTCAATCATGCTGACACATTCAGAAAGCTTAATAATGGACACGCATTCTGCGCAGGCTTTGAATGAAGCTTTTGAGCGTTTAGGTTATCACTTCAACAAGAAAGGGAATAAACGTAAAAGACCAGTACAAAAAATAACTGGCAGTAAGGCCATTTGAATTATTTTTTGCACTTTTTGGGCGTCTGATAAAGCGGTGCTGGGATTACTGCTCTCTAATGGCTGCCAATAGATTATACAGCTCTTCCCCTTGCCATTGTCCAACATCGTGGTTATCCAATAGCACTTGCATTTGTGTTAACACTCGAGTGAGTTCAGGGCTATCTGCAATGTTGGCAATATCGGTTAAGGTGCTGATTTTTTGATGGTACCAATATTGATTAGCCCATTCTAATAAACGTCTGTTAACACTCAATAAATCGTCTTTCAAACACACTCTCCCTAGAATTTGAAAAGTATTTAACTCGGCTTTTGCGTTGAAATTGATAACACTGGCAGCTTCTGAATTGATAGTGTTGATGGCCGAGGTAGATTCTTTTTGTGTGGCTAGGTTTTTATGAAAAGCCTCTGCTTGAGAGTCTTTTAAGCGTCTAAGTTTGCGTAGATTAAATAACCAGCCGATAGAAGTGAGAGTGGTGAGTGCAATCAGTGCCCAAAGTAGCCAAGATCCATCGGTTTTAATGACCGTAACGTCCCCTTTTTTGCTGCTGTTGTGAGTGTTTTGAGCTATTTCACGTTCAATAGAAGATTCTCCATTGGGGCCAGGTAGTACATTGAGAAGCTGTTTTTCAATGGCGCTGATTCTTTGGCTATCATTGTTGGTATCCCACCAGTAAATAGCGACTCTATCAAAGGTGAGTTCTCCGCGTTCTAGTAGTTGGATCTTTTGTTTGATAATCTTGGTACCTTGAATACCTTTGTTATCAATTTTATCGCTTAGGCTAAAGTCGCTAGCCATTATCTTTATAATTTGCGGCGTCGGTATGCTGATATCTGGAATATTGGCGGCACTCATGCCTTGTACTTGAAGGGTTATTTCTCGCTCGATGATATCGCCAACTTGTAGTTGTGGGTTTTTCTGCCAGCTTTCAGATACATTCACACGTTGTGCAGGCAGCCAGTATTTTGCGTTATCGAAATCCTGCCTAGCTTGGACATTTATTTCTAGGTTATTGGCTCTCGCTTCAATTTGATTACCCGCTTGCTGGGAGCCATTAAAAATAGGCCCTTCAATCACATATCTGCCCATTTCAGTCGGAAATATAGCATAGCGCAGCTCTTGTACATGATATTGTTTGCCGCGAATATCTATCTCTTGAATATCACTGCTATCAAGCAGTAGCACTTTAGCGTTTTCTATTTTGGGTGGGCTTAACGAATAGTTAGCCACTAGTGGTTGATCTGAGTAGAGGTTTAGCGTGTAAATAAAGAGTGCTTTCTCATAATTTACGTCTCGATTAAGTTGTGCATCCAAGATAATCGGCATATCGCTAACCGGTAGGAAGCGTGCGCGGTTACTGCTTTTTACAAAAATACTAAAAGCATCGCTGGTCTCTCCATTGTGCACTAAGCTTGGCACATCAATATAGCCTGATTTACGCGCCCTTAAGTAAAGCTCCCAGCGGACTTCGCTGGTACGTTTTCCCTCTGCATAGCTATTAATCATCATTTTTTTCTGGTCGAGTAAAATAAAAGCGGATTGTAAAGGAGAGATGTCTAAAGTTTGCTCGCCTGGGTTGGTTGATTCGACTTTTAAGCTGATGCTGTCGCCAGGTGAGTATTGATTACGATTAGTGCTAACGGTTAACTGCGCTAAAAGTTCACAAGAGAGTGTGAGTAGTAATATGAAGCCGGCTATATGTTTGATAATCGATGCCTATTCGGTTAAGTTTGGATTAATAGCTTTAAGTCTACTTGGCGCAGTAAAGCTATTATGTTATGAATTATCATTGATGATGTTTGTTTGTGCAATCATCGGATTAAATTTTTAAAATATTGATATAAAGAGTAAAAAAAAAGACATGTAGCAAGATTGACTAGCCATCCTAGTCTATACTGATATTACGTCATTAATTATTTTTAAAAACCTAGGGATTAACAGACGATGTCGACTGAAATCGGAACAATTAAGGCTTCACTGCTAAAAGATCTAAACGAAGAGTTAGACAATAAATTAGCGGTAAAAAAAGCTGAAGCTGTTAAACAATTTGCGCAAGCTTATTATGCGGCTGCATCAGAATCAGATTTAGAAGCATGGCGCTTGGATGATTTGTATGGTGCTACGCTTGAGAGCTGGCAGTTCATTCAAAATTATCGAGGGGATACTCCCTCAGTGCGTGTTTACAATCCACGCTACGATGAAAATGGCTGGCAATCTACACATACTTTTATCGAAATATTACAAACAGACAAACCTTTTTTGGTTGACTCTTTGCGCATGGAGTTAAATAGACGTAACTTAACCATACATGCGATCAACAATACCGTATTAACCAGCTCTAGAGATGCCTCAGGTAAACTTAAAAAGTTATTGCAGGCCAACTCGAAAGCGGCCAATAGTGCGCGTGAATCTTTAATCTCAGTAGAAATAGACCGCCATTCAGATGCGGCACAACTGGAAGATATAAGAGCGACACTGGCTGAAATACTCAACGAAGTAATAGCAGTTGTTAGTGATTTTCCCGCCATGGTGGAGCACTGTGAAACAGCCATCAAAAACTTCGCAGGTAAAATTGCTAAAGTATCTCAAGAAGATGTCAATGAAACCAAAGATTTCTTAGTATGGCTTAAAGATCATTTTACCTTCTTAGGTTACGATCAATACCGAGTGGTCAAAAAAGCCGGTAATACGGAGTTAGTCGCTGTTGAGGGGTCCCCTTTAGGACTGTTGAAACAAGGCGGTAATGAATACTGCGAATCTAAGTTGTTCCATGAAATATCTGAAGATGTAGCACTTGACGATACGGATATTGTCACTTTTTCAAAAGCGATGGCCAGATCCCGTATTCACCGACCGTCACATCCAGATTACATTTGTATTAAACAATTTGATAAAGCCGGTCAATGGATTGGTGAAATACGCTTCTTGGGCCAATACACTTCTGCTGTCTACAATAAAAGCTCCTCTTTAATTCCAATTGTTCGCCGCAAAGTTGAATCGGTCATGGCAAGATCGGATTTGCCGCACGGTGGGCATAACTGGAAAGAGTTATTGCAGATTCTTGAGATACACCCGCGTGATGAGCTGTTTTTGACCCGTAAAGATGAGTTGTTTGAGATGGCAATGGGGATTTTGCAGATTCACGAGCGCCGTCAAATCCGTATTTTTGTGCGCAAGGATAGTTCAGAGCACTTTTTCTCGTGCTTGGTCTACGCACCGCGTGATATTTACAGCACAGCCTTTAGAATCAAAGTTGAAACTATTCTCAAAGAAGCCTTAGGTTGTGATCAATCTGATTTTCATACTTATTTTTCTGAATCTATATTGGCGAGAACGCAATTTACACTGCGCAACTCTCAAGGCAACGTTAGTGCTAATACCGATTTAGCCACGATTGAAAAGCTGGTATCACAAGCCTCTAGAAGCTGGCACGACGAGTTAAAAATTGCCTTGATAGAGAAGCTGGGTGAAGAGCAAGGGATGAACGCCTTTAATCAAGTAGGGGTTAATTTCCCCGCAGGTTACTGCGATATGTTCAGTGCCCGTACCGGTGTTGCAGATATCGGTTATATGATGCAGCTGACGCCGGCAGATCCGCTTTCTCTGAGCTTTTACCGTCAGTTAGAAAATGAAGGAAACGAGCTTAACTTAACTCTGTATAACTTACAGGAACCGTTGCCGCTATCAGATGTACTGCCGGTTTTAGAGCATTTAGGGCTGCGTGTGATTGATGAACACCCCTATCAGATTAAAGCGGGTGACGGTGTAGTTTGGCTACATGATTTTAATTTAGTGTACACAGGCTCTGATGAAATTAATGTCAAAGATCATCGTGTTTCTTTCCAGCAAGCTTACTTGGCGATTTGGAATAAACGTGCTTCATCTGACAATTTTAACCGTTTGATCTTAGGCGCTAAACTGGGTTGGCGTGATGTGGTGCTGTTAAGAGCTTACGCCGCTTATATGAAGCAAATTCGCTTCCCTATTAGTACTGATGCAATTATCGCGACACTGAATAACCACGCGGTTATTGCCGAACAGCTGGTCAAGCTGTTCCATGCTTACTTTGATCCTAAAAAAGCGTCAGCTAAAAGTGCTGAGAAGATTGAAGCCGGGTTAATCGCAAGCTTTGATGGTGTTTCTTCGCTGACGGAGGATAGAGTGTTAAGGCAGTACCTTGCGTTAATTAAGGGCACTGTACGTACCAATTTCTTCCAAAAAGACAGTGGCAAAAGCGTTAAAGCTTATGTCAGCTTTAAGTTGACGCCCCAGGATATCCCTGGTATTCCGCTGCCGGCTCCGCTGTTTGAAATTTTTGTCTTCTCTGTGCGTGTGCAAGGTGTGCACTTACGGGGTGGTAAGGTTGCCCGCGGTGGTTTGCGCTGGTCTGATCGCGCCGAAGATTTCCGTACTGAAGTACTAGGTTTGGTGAAGGCGCAGCAAGTAAAGAACGCGGTTATTGTACCTGTCGGCGCCAAAGGCGGGTTTGTACCGCAACTAATGCACGATGGCATGTCTCGTGAAGAGTTTATGGCTGAAGGTATTGCCTGTTACAAGACATTTATCAGTGCCTTGTTAGATGTTACGGATAACTTGGTCGATGGTGGTATTGCGCCACCTCTCGATGTCGTTCGTCGTGATGAAGATGACCCCTATTTGGTGGTTGCCGCCGATAAAGGCACCGCCACATTCTCAGATATCGCCAACGGTATCTCTGATGAATACGGTTTTTGGATGGGTGATGCGTTTGCATCAGGTGGCAGTGTTGGTTATGACCATAAAGGCATGGGAATTACCGCAAAAGGTGCTTGGGTGTCGGTAGAGCGTCATTTCCGTGAAATGGGCGTGAACACCGCTAAAGACGAGTTTACGGTCATTGGTATTGGAGATATGGCCGGCGATGTGTTTGGCAACGGCATGTTGCTTTCAGATAAAATTTGTCTGCTATCAGCCTTTAACCACCTGCACATCTTTATTGATCCTAAACCAAATGCCGCTAAAACCTTTGTAGAGCGCCAGCGTTTATTTGACTTACCGCGCTCAAGCTGGACTGACTACGATAAGTCTCTAATCTCTAAAGGGGGCGGGATTTTTGAGCGCAGTGCTAAATCGATCAAGTTAACCCCTGAGATTAAAGCAATGCTCGGTGTTAAAAACGCCAGTATGACACCGACTGAGCTAATCAATGCACTGTTAAAAGCTCAAGTGGATCTACTTTGGAATGGTGGAATCGGTACCTACATTAAGGCAGCTAGTGAATCCCATGAAGATGTGGGTGACAAGGCAAACGATGTATTACGTGTCAACGGTAACGAGTTGCGCTGCAAGGTGATAGGTGAAGGTGGTAACTTGGGAACCACCCAGCTAGGGCGTATTGAATACTGCCTTAATGGTGGTCGCTCAAACACTGACTTTATCGATAATGCAGCAGGGGTAGATTGTTCTGATCACGAGGTTAACATCAAAATTTTGCTTAAGGGCATTATGGATGACGGTGATCTTACCCAAAAGCAGCGTAATAACTTGCTTGCTTCAATGACTGACGAAGTCGGTGAGCTGGTATTGTCTAACAATTACCGTCAAGTTCAGGCGATTAGTTTGGCGCAGCGTCAAGCGGTTAAATCAATGGCGGAATATCGCCGCTTCACCCGCAACCTTGAAGCGCAAGGCAAGCTTAATCGCGCCTTAGAGTTCTTGCCTATCGATGAAGTCATGACAGAGCGTGCGCTCAGTGGCGATGGTTTAACTCGTCCTGAACTGTCAATATTAGTTTCCTATGCAAAAGCAGATTTAAAAGAGTCGCTGTTGCTGACCACCGTGCCTGATGATGTCTATGTGTCTCGTGAACTAACCACTTCTTTCCCTGTGAAACTGGAGAAGAAATACGCGCAGCAGATGAAAGAGCACCGTTTGAACCGTGAATTAGTCGCTACTCAAGTCGCTAACCATATTGTTAACTTTATGGGGATTAACTTTGTTGAGCGCTTGGCTGCATCAACCGGTGCTGATGTCGGTGTGATTGCCAGAGCTTACATCTTAGTGCGTGATATCTTCAAAGTCACTGAAACCTGGTCGAAGATTGAAGCGATGGATTACAGCATTGAATCCGATGTGCAATTTGACTTGATGCAAGAGCTGCAGCACCTTACAAGACGGGCGACACGTTGGTTTGTGCGCAATCGAGTGGCGGGTCTAGATTGTCAAGTTGAGTACGATCAATTCTCGACACTCATTGACAGTGCAGAAAAAGGCATGGATAAGTTCTTAGTGGGTGAGCCGCTAGAGCGCTGGCAGCAGACTTTTGATAAGTATACGGGCCTTGGTGTCTCCACTGAAATTGCCACTGAAATTGCCAGTACCCGTGGCTTGTACTCAGTGTTGGCAATCGGCGAAATTGGCAAGTCTAACAATGTGCCCGTTGACGATGTGGCAAAAGCTTACTTTGAAGTGAGTAAGGAGCTGCAATTGGCATGGTTTGCTCAACAATTAAATGCACTGAGTGTTGAGAGTCACTGGCAGGGCTTGGCTCGAGAAGCCTTCCGCGATGATCTGGAATGGCAGCATGGCTTAGTGCTGAAATCCGTATTACAAGGCTATAAAAAAGGTCAAGACGTGAAGGTAATGGTTGAGGCTTGGATGCAGAAAAACCAATCCTTGACTGTTCGTTGGATTAAAGTGCTGGATGAGTTACGCATCGCAGAACGTCAAGATTACGCGATGTACATTGTGGCAGGTAAAGAGCTGGTGGATTTGGCTAAAAATACTGGCGACGCCTAGGGAGTGATCTTCACTAGAGACATAAAACCCGCCTAGTGCGGGTTTTTTATATTTAGGCTGCAGCTGAGAAGCGAAAACCAAAAATCCAATCACTGGATGCTGTTAGTCGAGGCATATTGGCTAGTAGCATTAACAGCAAAAGCGTAGAATAACGGGCCAAGAGTTAATTGGTGCTATTGGGATAAAAGCATAGAACCAAACACTGCGCTGCTGTACACTGCAGCGCGCTTTCAGGCCGCTTTAGACCTGGATACACTATATTTACTAAGAGAATACACTATGAGTTTTACCGAGCTGGGTCTGTGCGAGCCAATTTTAAAAGCAGTAGCAGAGAAGGGCTACGATATACCATCACCGATTCAAGCTGAGGCGATTCCCGCTGTGCTGAAGGGCTCAGATGTGATGGCGGCGGCGCAAACCGGTACCGGTAAAACGGCAGGTTTTACACTCCCTATTTTGCATCTGTTAGCAGCAGGTAATAAAGCCAAAGCAAACTGTGTGCGTACCTTGATTTTGACACCAACACGGGAGTTGGCAGCGCAAATTGCCGAGAATGTAGAGACTTACTCTAAATATCTGCCGCTTAAATCTACTGTAGTTTTTGGCGGAGTAAAGATTAATCCGCAAATGCAAAAGCTGCGTCAAGGTGTTGATGTGCTGGTCGCTACACCGGGCAGGTTACTGGATTTATTTAATCAAAATGCAATTAAATTTAATCAGTTAGAAATTCTTGTATTGGATGAAGCTGACCGCATGTTAGATATGGGCTTTATTCACGACATTAAAAAGATACTGGCACTACTGCCTGCTAAGCGTCAAAACTTGATGTTTTCCGCGACTTTTTCTGACGATATTCGCACTTTGGCGAAGCGTTTAGTCAATAACCCTGTTGAAATATCAGTAACACCGCCTAATTCGACCGTGAGCAAAATAGAGCAGTCACTTTACGCCGTCGATAAAAATCAAAAAGCGCCTTTACTGATCCATTTAATTAAAGAGCATAACTGGTTTCAAGTGCTGGTATTTACCCGCACCAAGCACGGTGCTAATAAGCTAACTAAGCAGTTGGAAGCTGCCAATATAAAAGCGGCGGCAATTCATGGCAATAAGAGCCAGGGCGCTAGAACCAAGGCGTTAGCAGGTTTTAAAGATAGCAGCATTCAAGTGCTAGTGGCGACCGATATAGCGGCGCGTGGTATCGATATCGATCAGTTGCCGCAAGTGGTTAACTTTGATTTGCCGAATGTATCGGAAGATTATGTGCATCGTATTGGACGTACTGCGCGTGCCGGTGCTGAAGGGCAAGCGGTTTCACTGGTCATGGCGGATGAGTTTAAGCAATTAAAGGATATCGAGCGATTAATCAAAGAGGTCATTCCGCGCAGGGAAGTGGCAGGATTCACCCCCGTGAATAAATTACCGGATTCAAAATTGGATACCCGTCCTTTTAAAGCGAAAAAGCCTAAGAAGGATAGAGTCGAGCACAAGGACGGTCAGCGCAGCGGTGAAAATGTGCGCGGTCATAAGCCGGTATCTAAAAACAGAAGACATCGTGCTGGTAGTGGCGCTGCTAATAAAAGCGGAAGCAGTAATAACCGCGTCAATACAGCGGCTAAATAAAGCCAGCACTCAAGCAGAGGGGCCTGTTCTTAAAGCTAATTCCAGTATTTGTTATTAGTTGAATTCAGAGTAGGTCAATAAATCGTTTGGCTGCGTTAGATAGCGTTCTTTCGGTGTGATATATATAACCAAGCTCGCGGTATATATCAGCTTGATCCGTATCTAAAACCTTCATTTCGCTATCTATCATTATCTTTGGCAATAAACTCCAGCCAAGGCCCGTCTTGACCATCATTTTTATCGTATCTAAATTGTTGGTCGACATAGCGACATCTAGTGTTAAGCCTTGCTCTGTGAATCGCTCAGCAGTAATTAATCGAGTGAATGTTTGCGGGCCCGGCAGTATCGCATGATGTTTTTGCAGTTGTAATAACGTCACACCTTTTTGATTGGCCAGTGGGTGGTCTTTTGCCACCGCAAAACACATGTTGTCAGTCCAGACTTTTTGCACACAGATCTTAGGGTCGGGTAATGGTGCCAGTGTAATCAGCGCTAATTCTAAATGACCTTTAACCACCCCTTGATAGGCGGCCTCTGATTCTGAGAAACTTAAATTTAAATGCACTTGCGGAAACTTTGCATTATATTTTTTGAGTACGCTTGGCAGGCGGTGTAACCCAATATGGTGAGACGACGCCAGTGAGAGTGTACCGCTGATAGTATTATCTAAATTATCAATAACTGTCCGGGCATCTTCAAAGGACATTAAAATTTTTTCAGCACAGGGGAGTAAAGCGCGGCCAGCGCTGGTTAAACTGACCTGTCTGCCAATGCGATCAAAAAGCTTTTTATCCAGCTGTTGCTCTAGAAGCGCGACTCTTTTGCTAATAGCTGATTGGGTAATAAACAATTGCTCTGCAGCGCTTGAAAAAGAGCCTTGTTCTGCCACAGCAATAAAAGCGTTTAAGGTATTAGTGTCCATGCGATAAATCTCAATAAACTTGTTTGGTATTCCTGATTGGAATAGTTTACATAAAAAATATGAATTTGTGTTATTTGTTTTAGCACATTAAAATAGTCGCTATTAATAAGGGAGCATATGAATAAGTCGAATATAATCTCTGGCTACTAGAGATTGTTAGACAGGTTTTGTATGTGCCTAAGCTTAAGTAGATCATAGAATCTATTGTTATATTCTGTATCGCGAGCGCCGATAGAGATGACTGGGTATTTGCAGCTAGCGATGCTCTCTGAATATGTGTAGGTAGTAGGAGTTAACTAAAATGACAGGTAAGACGTTATACGATAAGTTGTTTGATGCACATGTTGTGCGCCAAAACGATGATGGAAGTGCACTTTTATACATTGATTTGCAGTTGCTGCATGAAGTGACTTCACCGCAAGCTTTTGAGGGGCTGCGCATTGCTGGGCGTAAGCCTTGGCGTATTGATGCAAATCTAGCAACCCCTGATCACAATGTGCCTACCACTAAGCGCGATGGCGGTGTTTCGGCAATTGTCGATCCTATTTCGCGCATTCAAGTGCAAACACTGGATGATAATTGTGATGATTTTGGCATATTAGAATTTAAAATGAATGATATCCGCCAGGGGATAGTCCATGTAGTGGGGCCTGAGCAAGGGGCAACACTACCGGGATGTACCGTTGTCTGTGGTGATTCACACACTGCAACTCACGGTGCTTTTGGCGCGCTAGCACACGGAATTGGCACGTCAGAAGTTGAACACGTATTGGCAACTCAGTGTTTGATTACCCGGAAAATGAAAAACATGTTAGTGAAAGTCGATGGTGATCTAGGTATTGGCATCACGGCGAAAGATGTTGTGCTGCATGTTATTGGTATTTTGGGCACGGCAGGTGGTACAGGTTATGCGATAGAGTTTGGTGGTAGCACTATGTCACAGATCAGTATGGAAGGGCGCATGACTATCTGTAATATGGCCATTGAAGCAGGCGCACGTGTGGGCATGGTAGCGGTTGATCAATTGACGATTGATTATGTTGAGGGGCGCCCGTTTGCACCTAAAGGCGAGCATTGGGATAACGCAGTAGCGGCTTGGGCTGATTTGCACTCGGATAGCGATGCGCAGTTTGATACTGTGGTGGCGATTAATGCAGAGGATATTATTCCACAAGTGACTTGGGGAACTTCGCCAGAAATGGTGGTAGCAGTTGATGAGAAAGTTCCCAACCCTGCCAATGAAACGGATCCTGTTAAAATTGATGGTATTAATCGTGCTCTAAAATACATGGGGTTAAATGCGGATCAATTAATTACCGATATTAAGTTAGATAGAGTCTTTATTGGATCTTGCACTAACTCGCGCATAGAAGATATGCGTGATGCGGCAAAAGTTGCCAGAGGCCGCACGGTTGCCACTAGTGTTAAAGAGGCGATAGTGGTACCTGGTTCTGGTTTGGTGAAAGAGCAAGCAGAGGCTGAGGGATTGGATAAAATATTTGTCGAAGCGGGCTTTGAGTGGCGCGAGCCAGGGTGTTCTATGTGTCTTGCGATGAATCCCGATAAGTTAGCACCGGGTGAGCACTGTGCATCTACCTCTAACCGCAACTTTGAAGGCAGGCAGGGGAATGGCGGTCGCACGCACTTAGTTAGCCCTGCAATGGCAGCAGCTGCTGCTATTAAAGGTACATTTGTAGATGTAAGAGAAATGATGGAGGCATAGTTATGAATAAATTTATACAGCACACAGGTATTGTTGCGCCTCTTGATCGCGCCAACGTCGATACAGATATGATTATTCCTAAGCAGTTTTTAAAATCGATTAAGCGTTCAGGGTTTGGGGTTAATCTTTTTGACGAGCTGCGTTATTTAGATGAAGGGGTTGCCGATCAGGATTGCTCAACACGCCTACTCAACCCAGAATTTGTATTGAACAAACTGCGCTATAGACAGTCTTCGGTGTTATTGGCGCGGGTTAATTTTGGCTGTGGCTCATCGCGAGAGCATGCACCTTGGGCACTAGAAGACTTTGGGTTCAGAACGGTGATAGCGCCCAGTTTTGCTGATATTTTCTACAACAACTGCTTTAAAAATGGCATTTTGCCAGTGGTTCTAAGTGAAGCAATTGTCGACCAGTTGTTTAATGAATGTGCTGCAAGTGATGGCTATGAAATAACGGTAGATCTTGAGCGCCAAGTGGTGGTGAGTCCAAGCGGTGCAGAGTTTGCGTTTGAAGTAGAGGCGTTTCGCAAACACTGCTTGCTAAATGGCTTAGATGACATTGCACTGACATTGCAAAATGTCGATGATATTAAAGACTATGAAGCCAAGCGAAAAGTAACGGCACCTTGGTTGTTTGATGCCATTAAAAATTATTAATAAGTCGTCTAAGCAGTGTGAGAGTGCGGCTTGGGCGTAGGTTTAGTTAAAAATATATTAAAAAAGGTTAACAGAATGTCCAAGAATGTATTGATACTGCCGGGTGATGGCATTGGTCCTGAAATTTCTGCTGAAACAGATAAAGTATTAGCGCTAGTGAATGAGCAGTTCTCATTAGGTCTTCAATTAGATCAAGCGCTAGTAGGTGGTGCGGCAATTGATGCAGCGGGATCAGCGTTTCCGGAAGAGACTTGGCAGAAATGCCAGAGCGCCGACGCTATCTTACTGGCTTGTGTTGGTGGGCCAAAGTGGGACTCGCTGCCGCCTGCGGAGCGTCCTGAAATCGGTGGTCTGTTGCAGATTCGCTCGCGTTTGGATCTGTTTGGTAACTTGCGTCCGGCTATTTTATACCCGCAGCTAGCCGAGGCTTCTTCGCTCAAACCTGAACTAGTATCCGGTCTTGATATTTTGATCGTACGCGAACTGACCGGTGGTATCTATTTCGGTCAGCCGCGTGGAATTCGTATCAAAGAAGACGGCACTCGCGAAGGTTTTAATACTTACGTTTACGATGAAAATGAAATTCGTCGCATCGGTAAAGTGGCGTTTGAAACGGCGATGAAGCGCAATAAGAAGCTCTGCTCTGTCGATAAGGCAAATGTATTAGAAGTGACTATGCTGTGGCGTGAGATCATGGATGAGATGAGTAAAGACTATCCTGAAGTAGAGTTGACCCATATGTACGTGGATAATGCGGCGATGCAGCTTATCCGTGAGCCAAAGCAATTTGATGTTATTGTCACAGGTAATATGTTTGGCGATATATTATCGGACGCCGCGGCTATGTTAACCGGCTCAATCGGCATGTTGCCTTCGGCGTCTCTGGATGTAAATGGCAAAGGTATGTACGAGCCGTGTCACGGATCAGCGCCAGATATAGCAGGACAGGGTATTGCCAATCCGTTGGCGATGATTTTATCCACCGCAATGATGCTGCGTCACTCGCTAAATTATGGCGAAGTAGCTGACAAGATTGAAGCGGCAGTGGAAGTGGTGTTGGATCAAGGTCTACGCACCGCAGATATCTACTCTGAGGGTTGTACTAAAGTCAGCACTTCTCAGATGGGTGATGCGGTAGTTGCAGCGCTTAAAGCTTAATCTAGAGTATCTTTCTTAGTTTAAAAACCGAGCAAATGCTCGGTTTTTTTATGC
>Ga0105355_10000534_pt1 | contig 34557 bp, 26 predicted proteins | sample GOMGulsemesocosm_2_FD_83508 | JGI IMG/M metagenome (GOLD analysis project Ga0105355, IMG submission 83508) | Methane-oxidizing microbial communities from mesocosms in the Gulf of Mexico - GOM9C Gulf of Mexico | ecosystem: Environmental > Aquatic > Marine > Cold seeps | place: Gulf of Mexico...
CGCGCTGTTGCTCTGCCTGCTCATGGGCGGCGCGCTGTTGCTCTGCCTGCTCATGGGCGACGCGCTGTTGCTCTGCCTGCTCATGGGCGACGCGCTGTTGCTCTGCCTGCTCATGGGCGACGCGCTGTTGCTCTGCCTGCTCATGCGCGACGCGCTGTTGCTCTGCCTGCTCATGGGCGACGCGCTGTTGCTCTGCCTGCTCATGCGCGGCGCGCTGTTGTTCGGCGCGCTCGTGCTCGACACAACTATCTTCTAATTTGTTATTGATTTCTAGCGCAAGATACCAATTGACAATACCTTCCAACGCAGACAAACCTGTCTGCACATCAGCTTCAGTAAATTGAACGGCATCTGGACCGTGATCATGAGCGCTTCGGTTACCGAGCTCTTGAACAAACTGTATTCTTGCGCGAATGACCCCTTCAATTAAATCATTTCTTGTAAGAATCATAATTAAATCATTTAGCTTCAGTTTTTTTACCGGTCTTTTCGGTTCGATTGACGAGGCCAAATAGACCTGCTTGCAAATAGCTTCTGCGGTCTTTCGTGCTCTGGTCAAAGATGCTTCTCGATCTATTTTTTCGAGTTTACGAGCCTTGGCATATTGCGCTTCTATATATTTTTTTCTGCTCGCGATTTCTTGCCTTTTAAGAAGCAACTTATTTTTTTTCGTCTCTACCTCTTGACCTATTAGCTCCATTCCCTGCTCAATAAGCTCAACTCCCTGCTCTATACTGTCGACTTCGATCGCTTCCCTTGCGACTGCTTCTTCCTCGCTATCTATTCGCTGTTCTTCTCTTTTCAAGATTAGGTCTCTTATCTCTTGACTCATAGCACCCTACTAATTTGTTGTTTTATCTATATAATTAACACTAAATATTAATTATTCACTTGTCTAGCATGAACAAACAAGCTGTTGCTGGCCAAAATATTGATAACATTGGCGCCTAATTTTTTTCATATTATGGTCTCATATAATATATTTTAGAGTACGTATAATTCGTTTCAAGCTAAACATAAAACGGCCAACAATGCATTGTGAGCGTCACTGGTCTTTCATATATGCAGTCGTCATTAAATAGCCAATCTCGTTAATCAATACCATGAAGCCTACCATTAGCGAGTCAGTTATTTCACCATCCGATAGCCCGGCGTATAACCAATACCAGATAATAACAAAGCACCTAATTCATTCGACCTTGATCCCAGTTCAAAGGCAAATAATATAAAAGAAATGGCAATGAGACCTAATGATGTAAATGGGCCATAGTAATAGAACGTTTTAAGATACACCCCCAAATGGCCTATCAATATACTACTAAAACGATTCCACGCTCATTCCTTGACTAAAAGCAATAATAATAATAATTTCTAGTGTTGTCTATATAATAATAAAAATCAGATGGTTACATAACTAGTATAACAATAAGGGATACTAGATTATGTCCCATATATTATTCCTTTTGAAATGCCCCACCTCGAATAAGTATCGACGGGGATACTGTAGTTAAGAGAGTATTATTTTATTTAGATCCTTTAAGTTGCTATCTCTTTTACTAACAGCTCATAAAAGTAGCAACTTAAACCTTTGTATCGTTTCAATTTGCAATGCACATTGCATCTACCCATCGATTCATCTTGCGCGTCATTATTCAACATAGAAATATAACCAACTGATTTATATGCTTTATGATCAAAAGTACGCCAACATTAAAACTGGCACAAGATTTGTAATGTCACTGTTTAGGTAAGTTAACATCGATGTCATTTTCACTTGGCCGGTGTTAACTCACCACAATTTGAGACTGCGAGGAATAATCGATGAAATGTTTAAATCGCTACCACCATCTAAAACGAACCTTAAGTTATTTACTGCTCTGTTGCTGTGTGGTCAGCGTCAGCACATCGGCAACCGCAGATCCCTTTACAAATTGCCCAAGCAAGGCCTTTCTATTCCAGGGCAATCCTGTTGCAACCTATGGTATTAACTTAGTCACCGGCAATTACTCTTTGTTGCAGGATGATCCCGGCATCAGTGCCAATATCAATGGCCTGGGCTTTAATCAGCAAGATCGCTATTTATATGGTTTCAATACCACTGATTTTAAATTCTCGCGAATGGGCAGTGACTTTAAAGTAAACTCTCTTAACCTGAGCGGTTTACCGGCCAATACCACGTTTTATGTCGGGGATGTCGCCAACCATGTCTATTATCTATATCGCCGCAATACCGGATTTTATAAGGTTGATTTAAGTCCCCTCGATCAAAACCCCAGCGCTCAACTCACCGCCACATTAATCACAGCGACTGCTACCGTGCGCTTAACTGATTTTGCCTTTCACCCCAATGACAATAAGCTATATGGGGTTGATAATTCCACCGGGGTGATATTTCAAATTGATCCACAAAATGGTGAGACAATAGCGATGGGTAATACTGGAGAAACGGGTACGTTCGGCGCAATGTATTTTGATGTTAATGGCTATTTCTACCTGTCGCGCAACCAAGACGGCCAAATATATCGAATCGACCTATCGAGTCTCGACGCAAGCAGTAACGGTGCAGATTTAACCTCATTAGATGTTAGCGCGGTAAAATTTGCCGATGGCCCCAGCTCTAGTCAAAATGATGGAGCCCGTTGTGCCAGCGCACCATTGATTGACGAGGACAGCCCCTCAACCATAGATTTTGGCGATGCGCCAGCAAGTTATGGTACCAGCTTAGCCAATAATGGCCCCAGACATCTAATTGATGGCACCACCTACTTAGGCTTAAATCCGCCAGATGGTGATTATGATGGTTACTCTGGTGCGAGTTCAGATGATACCAGCTTAGCTAATAGTGCTAGTTTTGATGATGAAGAGGGCGTCAACTTTGTCACCCCATTTGAAACAGGTCTTGATTCGGTCATTAGCATTTATGCATCTGGCAGCGGTAAATTAAGTGCATGGTTTGACTGGAATCGTGATGGTGATTTTAATGATCTTGATGAACGGTCACTTGTCGATGTTGACTTAGTCGCCGGTTTCAATGTGATGTCATTGCGCGTGCCCGTTGACGCGATAGCTGGGAGCAGCTGGAGCCGCTTTCGTTTTAGCCAACAGAGTGGCTTAGCGCATTTTGGCGGCAGCACCAGTGGTGAAGTTGAAGATCATCCAATCAACATCACCGTGGCCAATTTAAGCTATCGATATTATCCCGGCGAAAATACCTGGGTGACATTGGCCTATGAAGATAAATGGCCAATGAGTGAAGATTACGACATGAATGACGTAATCTTACATTATCGAACGATTGAGGTGATCCGTGATGCTAAAGTGATCCGCATAGACATCAAAGGAGAACTCCAAGCATTGGGTGGCTACCATCATAGTGGGTTTGCCGTGCAACTGGTTAATATTGCGACCAGTAACGTCAATACTCAAACCTTACGCTTATTCCACAACAACGTTAGGCAGCAATATAGTGGTAACAATGGTGCCGACACCTACCCAATTCTCGAGGCAGACCAACCCAATGCAGTGCTCATCATTAGTCAAGATCTGTGGCAACATGTTTCAACGGTGTGTATCTATTATCGCAGCGAGCCAGGCTGTCAACAGTCGCAAGTCTTCGACTTTGAGATTAGTGTCCCCCTGATTACGCCGCTATCATTGAGCAGTGTCCCAGCCGCGCCCTATGACCCATTTATCTTTGCAAGCGAGGGACTTTATCATGGTGAAATATTTACTCAGCACCCCGGTCGCAGCCTCGAGATACACCTAGCGGACCATCCGCCGACAGCAAAATTTAACAGCGCTTTCTTTGGCCTAGGCGATGACACGAGCGACTCAGCCAATGACCGTTATTTTCGTACCATCAACAACCTACCCTGGGCGTTAGAAATTACCGAGCAATGGCAATGGCCAAGTGAACGTAAAACCATATTACAAGCTTATCCAAAATTTCAACAATTTGTCGAATCACAGGGTAATGAACATGCCAATTGGTTTGAGTTAAACCAAGCCAACAGCCAACATTTATTTCAATAACATTAAAGAGGTGGTGTCATGTATAGCAAATACTCACAGAAACAGACCTTAATTTTCATATTTTGTTTAGCGATAGTTATTACGCTCAACGGTTGCGGTGGCGGCTCAAGTAAAGAGGCACCAAGTCAACCAACATCGGCAGAGAAACCCACTGCCCAAACACAGCAGCCAGTATTTGATATCAACAACTTAATTGCAGCGCCAGACTTCAGTTTCACCACAAAAAGTGAAATCACAGTCAACCTTGTCATTGAGCAATACCAAGATCAGCGCAGTTTCGTTAATATTTATCGCCACTACCAACAATTAGACACTGGCGCTTATTACCCCAGTCCAGCGAGTCGCGTTGTTGCTGGCGCGCTGTCAAATGGCACCTTTATTCACTCATTTATCGGGCTAAATCAGCAACAACGATATTTGGTAGAAATATGGTCCTTTGATGGCTTGCCTCCTCTACAACGAGAACTAACCGTTAACAATAACCAATTGAGTTGGTAGCACTTTACATAGACTGCTCTAACCATGGTCGCGACGCGAGTCACACGCCATGAATAATAGTAAAAAGACGACTATACTCATTAATATTGGTAAACAAATAGGTGGTTTAGGTGAATTCATCCTTGTTACGGCGACTGACATTATATTTGATATTTATAATATCAAGCCCGGCCGCGCTCGCAGTTGACTCAATCACTTTTACCAGTGGTGCACCACTAGACGAATATCAACCTAGAGTCATCGTATTAATCCTCACCGAGGCGTTTGCTCGTCATGATATTAAATTTAGTGCCGTTCATTTGCCAAGCTTACGCTCTTTAGCCAAAGCTAATTCGGGAGAGTTTGATGGCGAATTGCATCGGGTGGCAAACTTAAACCAGATCACCAATAATCAATATCCTAACCTTATCAAAGTCGAGACTAAGTTACTTTCTGTCGATCTAACGGTATTTACCAAGAAAAAGTTATCCATCGTAAATTGGGCCGACTTAGGACGTTACAATATTGCCTACCATCGTGGTCGAAATAATGTCGCTAAATTGCTCGCCAACAGTGTCATAACAGGTAAAATTTATAAAGTAAAATCGGACAGACAGGCATTTGGAATGCTTGCTGCAGGTAGAGTCGATGCGGTAATTTCTGAAAAGATAACAGGCCATGAAATTATAAACACCAACATACGCTTTGAGCATATTGTGGAATCAAAAATTCTTCACCGTTCAGATATTCATTCCTACACCCACCACAAACATAAAAAGATATTGCCCCGTTTAGTAAAGACCCTCAATGAGATGAAACAAAGCGGCAGGTTTGAGCAGATTAAGCAACAAGCACTGAAAAATCACATAACTTCACCAGAGTATTAATGGCTAGCGTTATTTAGCCGGTAACTCTATTGTTGTCACCCGCATTATCGACCACATGATTATTACACCGAGTAAGTTACCACATGGATTAATCATCAAAAATACTATCTATTTCAATTGGGTGATACTCAATTAACAATAGCGATATGCATCCAAACGACGAACAAAAAATAAATAGGGCCCACATTGGCGCTTCCTGCTAGCACAAGTGAGCTCAGTGTTAAGTGTTAAGTGTTAAGTGTTAAGTGTTAAACGAGTTTTTTCATTGCTCGCCTCCGCGCTCAACAAGGACTAACAAGCCACGACTTAAATATTTACGCACTAAAACATAAAATAGCGGCGTCAATATCAAGCCAAAAACAGTCACACCAATCATGCCAGAGAATACCGCCACGCCCATCGCTTGACGCATTTCAGCACCCGCGCCGGTGGCAAGTACCATTGGCACAACACCCATTATAAACGCAATAGATGTCATTAGTATCGGGCGCAATCGTTGGTGACTTGCTGCTAACACGGCTTCGAGTGTGCTCATTCCTTGCTGCTCTTTCTCACGGGCAAACTCGACAATGAGTATCGCATTTTTGGTGGCCAGCGCCACCAGCACAATAAAGCCAATTTGAGTGAAGATATTGTTGTCACCACCATAGATAATGACGCCAGTGATCGCTGAGAGCAGCGTCATAGGTACAATTAAGATAATGGCCAGTGGCAGGCTTAAACTTTCATACTGCGCCGCTAACACTAAGAATACGAGCAATACAACTAACGGGAAGACATAAACCGCCGTATTTCCGGCTAGCTCTTGCTGGTACGTTAATTCCGTCCACTCATAGCCCATACCACTTGGCAGTGTTTGTGCGAGTATCTTCTCCATCGCCGCTTGGGCTTGGCCCGAACTATAGCCTGGTGCAGGCGATGCGTTAACTTCAGCGGTAATGAAGCCATTGTAGTGCATCACTCGGTCTGGTCCTGCCGCATGACTAACATTGATAAACGAAGCCAGTGGTATCATTTCTCCGCGATTGTTACGTACTTTAAGCTGGCCAATTTGCTCTGGCTCTTGACGAAAATCGTCACTCGATTGCACATTGACCTGATAGTTACGACCAAATTTATTAAAGTCATTAACATACATTGAGCCAAGGTAAATCTGCATCGTTGCGAAAATATCATTGATAGAAACGCCCTGCGCTTTCGCTTTCTCACGGTCAACATCAACATCGATTTGCGGTGTATTAACAGAAAAACTGGTAAAGGCGCCGGTGAGTTCGGGCGCAGCCCATGCTTTGCCAATCACTTCTTGAGTCTTCGCGTAGAGCGCTTGATAGCCCAAGTTTCCTTTGTCTTGAAGCTGTAGACGGAAACCACCTATATTGCCCATACCATTAACGGGTGGCGGTGGGAAAATTGCAATAAAGGCGTCTTCAATCGCCGAAAATTTACCATTGAGTGCCGATGCAATAGCACCCGCCGATAAATCTGCTGTTGTACGCGCCCCAAACGGTTTTAAGGTAACAAACACTACGCCTGAACTCGGGCTATTGGTGAAACCATTAATATTTAAGCCAGGAAAGGCAACCGATGATTCTACCCCTGGGTATTCAAGCGCAATACGGGACATTTCACGAATGACAGCGTCGGTGCGATCAAGTGAAGCCGCCCCCGGAAGCTGAGCAAATGCAACGAGATATTGTTTGTCTTGACTCGGTACATATCCCGTTGGCGTTGATACAAACTGCTGCGCCGTTAAGGCAAGTAACCCAACATATAGCACCATCACGATCCCTGCGCCGCGAATCACCCGCGTGATCCCACGAGTATACGCATTACTGCTCCACTGAAAAAATCGGTTAAATGGTTTAAATAACCACCCTGAAAACAGGGTATCGATAACACGACTTAAACGGTCTTTAGGTGCATCAGCGCTACGGAGCAACATGGCCGCCAATGCTGGGCTAAGTGTTAATGAGTTAATCGCAGAAATCACGGTTGAAATCGTAATGGTCAGTGCAAATTGGCGATAGAACTGTCCGGTCAAGCCCGACATAAAGGCCGTTGGAATAAAGACCGCAGCCAGTACCAAGGTCGTCGCAATAATCGGACCCGTTACTTCTTTCATGGCTTGTTTGGCCGCATCTTTTGGCTTTAGCCCATCTTCAATATTGCGCTCAACATTTTCCACCACAACGATGGCGTCATCGACCACAATACCAATGGCCAGTACCAACCCAAATAATGATAAGGCATTAAGTGAAAAGCCCATGCCATGCATGATCGCAAACGTACCTATCAATGAAACAGGTACCGCAGCCAATGGAATAATCGCCGCGCGCCAGTTTTGCAAAAACAATACCACCACGATAACGACTAAGGCTAACGCTTCAAACAAGGTACTGACCACCGCGTTAATTGAGCCACGAACGAATACGGTAGGATCATAAACAATTGAATAAGAAACACCTTGTGGGAAGGTTTTTTCCAGTTCGCTCATTTTTACGCGCACGCCATCAGAAATGGCAATTGCGTTTGATCCTGGTCGTTGAAAGATAGGAATAGCAACGGCTTCTTTGTTATTTAGCAATGAGCGCAATGCATAGTTATTAGCGCCCAACTCGACGCGTGCAACATCTGATAGACGCACAAGTTGGCCTTGTTCGCCGACACTGATAACGATGTCTTCAAACTCTTTTTCGTCGCTTAAACGTCCCTTGAGATTGATTAATAATTGAAAGTTATTTTTTGCGCTAGGCTGCGCGCCAAGACTACCAGCCGCGGCTTGTAGGTTCTGTTCACGAATGGCATTAACAACATCCATTGCAGTCAAATTAAGCGCCGCCACTTTCTGTGGGTCAAGCCATATACGCATCGAATAATCGCCCGCACCAAAGAGCTGGACATTGCCCACCCCTTCCACACGTGCCAGTTCATCTTTAACATTGAGATTGGCATAGTTAGACAAATACAGCATGTCATAACTATCATCTGGCGAAGTTAAGTGCACGACCATGGTTAAATCAGGTGACGATTTTTCAGTGACCACGCCAAGCCGTTGTACTTCTTGGGGTAAACGAGGAAGCGCACGCGCCACCCTATTTTGGACCAAGACTTGGGCGGCATCGACGTCGGTGCCTAACTCAAAGGTCACCGTCAGACTTAATCGACCATCTGAAGTTGCTTGTGAGGACATGTATAACATGCCTTGTGTACCATTAATGGCTTGTTCAAGTGGCGTTGCTACCGTATCACCAATGACCGTCGGATTCGCGCCAGGATAATTTGCTGATACCACGATAGTCGGTGGCACCACGTCAGGATACTCGGTGATCGGCAATTTAAAGACGGCAATGGCACCAGCGATCATGATCATCAGTGAGATCACGCCAGCAAATATCGGCCGAGATATAAAAAATTGAGAAAATTTCATACTAAACCTCTTATCCGCCAGTCACAGAATAACTTGCTTGACCCACCAATTGAACGTTGTGTTCAATGCTATCGACGCGCAGTTGTGATTGCTTGAGTTTAGCGACAGTCGCCTCATCAGCCATGGGGACAACCGTTGGGTTAACCGTAGAACCCGGGCGAATTCGTTGTAAACCGCTGGTCACAATGGTGTCACCCGCACTTAAACCCTGACTAATTAGGCGGAGATTGTGCTGCTTCTGACCTAAGATCACTGCGCGATATTGCACGGTATTATTCTCATCCAAGACCATCACATACTTGTTATTAAGATCTGTTCCAACCGCTTTATCATCAATCAGCACGCCCTGATAACTTGCGCTAGCGATGAGTTTGATGCGCGCAAATGCCCCTGGGGTAAACCGCCCATCAATATTGTCAAATACAGCGCGCACCGATATTGTGCCGGTGCGTGTGTTGATCTGATTATCAATAAAATCGATAGTGCCGCTATACGGAAAGTTATGGTCAACCGCCAGTCCCATTAACACCGGTGACTTATGCGCGCTCGCCTGTGGACGTGAGCCATTACGTGTTTGCGCGCTGTACTTTAAATAAGTGCGTTCGTCTGCATCAAAATAGGCGTAGATTTTGTCCGTCGATACCAAGGTGGTTAACTCGCTTTGTCCCGCCGTAACATAGTTACCTTTGGTGATTAACGCACGTGATATGCGGCCATCAATTGGCGCTTTAACTGACGTGTGATCAAGTTCTATTTGCGCGGTGGTCAATGCGGCTTGACGCGCTTGCACACTGGCCAAACTTTGTTGATAACGCGCTTGGCGATTATCGAGCTCTTCTTGAGAAATGGCGTGTTTATTCTCAAGACGCTGACCACGCTCAAGTTCAAGTTTAGCCAACACGCTGCGGCTTTTAACATCGGCTAAGTCAGCTTGTAGACGCGCTACTTGCGCAATAAAAACACTCGCATCGATAGTAAACAAAATTTGTCCCTGTTTAACCATTTCACCTTCAGTAAATACGACCTGCTCGATATAACCCGATACACGTGGACGCAGCGCCACGGTTTCAGGTGCTTGTAATCGACCCGTAAACTCATCCCACGGCGTAACACGCTGGCTAATAACTTGCGCCACACTCACTTGTGGTGCCGGTGGGGTGCTCACGGCCTGCGCGGGGTTATCTGGTGAACCACAAGCGCTTAGTAAGCCTATAGCTAACAAGGTGGCAAGTGATGATGTGATAATTGTTTTTCTCATGATGTGCTCCAATCAAATTTCTATGGCTGCATCTTACGGCCACTAACACATCATTAATAATCATAAATACATATCATATACATCACAAAAAGTGATGCAATATAAACTTCTGGCCACAAAACACATTAGATACTATGATGTATAAGGTGGCTATTCATAAATAAATCGGTGACAACATGCGTCCTCAAGCGCTAAATCTATTGGTAATATTCGACTGTGTAATGACTGAGAAGTCAATCACACGAACGGCTGCGCGCCTTTCGATGACCCAACCAGCAGTCTCAAATGCGGTCGCAAGAATGCGCGCGGCATGGGATGATGAACTGTTTATTAAAGACGGTCGTAATATTCAGCCAACCAATTATGCCATCAATTTGTGGCAACAAATTAAAGAGCCACTTCGTGACCTTTCTCACGCTATCGATCCCGATGACTTTGATCCCCTTACCGCTAATAGGACTTTTCGTATCGCGGTGTCGGATATTATTGTCGATAGCTTGTGGCTCGAAATGCGCCAATTTTTTGAGCAACACGCTCCAGGTATTAACTTACATGCCGTGCCTTACCGGAACGATCGCGTTCAGCAGGTGCTAGATGATGCTGAAGTTGATTTGGTCATTAGTTCAATTATGCCGCAAGATTCCGCGGTACGATCGAGTCATCTATTTGAAACCTGCTTTGTTTGCGCGATGCGCCATGATCATCCATTGGCTGGCAAAGAGTTGAGCATCGAAGAGTTTGCCGCGGCTGACCACTTGCTAGTGTCATTATCGGGTGATAGTTTCGGCATCACCGACAGAGTTTTACATCAGCATAACTTGACCCGAAGAGTTGCAATGACGGTCAATAATTTTTCATCAGCCGCGCCGCTACTGATCGACACCGATCTTATTTCGGTATTACCTTCGGGCGCGATATATAAGGATGTAGAAAGCGGTAAACTGACGGTAACACTTTGCCCAATTGATATTCCAAAATCTGCCATATCAATGCTGTGGCATAAACGCCAAGATAATGATTCAGGGCTCAGTTGGCTACGCACGCATATCGAGGATAAGTTTGTCACACGTTGGCAAGAAAACCTCGAGCGTGTCTACAGTAAATGTTGCGCGCCGTGATTAATACCAAACAGACTAATTAATTGACCACTTGTGCTGGCTAAAATCAACCTAGACTGCGTTGCTCTCTATCCTAATAGCTAGCTATTACTCAATCGAGCGCCTTGCCTAGAATAATTTTATCTACGCACAACATGATCATAAATTTAATCCGCTTGGTATAAGATTGCTCACGGCGCAGTAGCCCCTTAAATTAAGCAGGCCAACAAGTCCTTTTCCCACTGCTTGTTGAGCGTATCGGCGATGATCTCAATCCGGCTTTCCATGCAATCGTCTAAGCTGGTTTGTGTCAGGCCGTCGGTGGTGAGATTATAACCAAACACGCCCTCATCGGTAATAAATACCGCTTTCATGCGCTGAGCCTTTAATTGGCTTAAAAACGCAACGAGTTGGCGCTGATTAAATACTTTAGTTGGTTCAAATCGCCAGCCAAGGCTGTGATATCCCTCCCCTTGGTTCTCTGCCTTGAGGTAACCACATTTTGGTAATGGCAACTCATCTACACTTTGTTGCTGCGACTGATGATGGTGGTCGTGGTCTGCCTCCACCAATGCCGCGGTATTTCCCGCGAGTAAACTGATATCAAATGCGCCTTGTTCGGTGTAAACAACCTGCGTATTGACTCTGCAACGGGCCGCGACATAACGCGCTAGGTTCTCTTTGTCACCGAGCTGATATAAGTCAGTTTTGTTGCCAACGATGATATCGGCAATAGCCACTTGTTGATTAAAGGTTTGGTGCTCGCTATAGCGCTCGTCATTAAGTTTTCGAGCATCGACCAGGGTGATCACTTGATGCAAGGAGAGTACGTCGTTGTAGTAACTATTATTTAATATTTGCAACACTTCAACAGGGTGCCCAAGCCCCGTAGGCTCAATCAATAAACGGTCTGGCTTAGCGCGTTGCAACAATTGGTTAAGGGCAATTTGCATTGGTAACCCAGCGGCGCAGCACATGCAGCCACCGGGGACTTCGCGGATATAAACGCCGCTGCTCTCTTGATGCTTCCCCTCAAATAAGCTGCCATCAACGCCAATTTCGCCAAACTCATTAACCAGCACCGCCCAGCGCTCATTACTCGGTTTATTTTCAAGCAGTTGTAAAATCGCCGAGGTTTTACCAACCCCTAAAAAACCCGTGATGATATTGGTTGGCACTGCATTAATTTTTTGGTTTTGCGTGTTCATTGTTATCCTTTGTATATCCGTTCTCGAGATCAGCAGGACAGTGTAATTAGCATTACATTGCTTACGGACAAGGACACTTATCTTCCTGACGGCATAAGCGATAATTCCAAAAGTGCCCTGCTGCGATAAAAATAGCACCAACGACGGTGAGGGTTTTTTCCCATAGTTCGCCAAGTATATGGTGATCTATCAATACGCTAGCGCCTAAAACAGCAATACCAATGCCGCCGAGGATTAACACGCGGTAACGGCGGTGTCTTTTACACCCCATAGTTAATGTATAAATACTAATGGGCACAACCGCCAGTACGACCCATAGGTGAAATAGCTCGTCTTTTAGGGCAACGGCAGCAGCCGATGGTAATAATGCCGCAAACAACGGCAGTGCCAAGCAGTGTACGGTGCACAGTAGTGACAAGCTGATGGCAGTTTTATCACCGATGGCGAGGGTATTTTTCATAATGTTCCTTGAAGGGTTGTAGCCCTAGGGGCTAAGCGGACTGAAAACAGCCCGCATTTATACCATTTAACTCAACGGCGCTTTCTTACTACCAAACAGTCTCGAGATCCCATAATAAATAAGACAGCATAACGCTAAGCACCAGACGATGGTGGCCCCCGCAGGTAGGTCAAGTAATGCAGAAAGCACTAAGCCACTGGCAAATCCAAGCGCGCCAAGCGAAAATGATTTGAGCAGCGGACTGGGTTTGTTAAGCGTGGCAAGACTAGGAATGATAAGGCATGCAAACACCAAATAGACGCCCACAACCTGGGTTGAAAGTGTAATGGTGATCGCAAAGAGCGGATAGAAAAACCACGGACCAAACTTAGGACGTAGCTTAAGCCAGGCGAATAATACCAAGCTGTAGACTATCGCCAATGGCACCAAATCACTTACTTGGATCCACAGTATTTGGCCAACCAAAATTTCTTTTAGACGTTCGCCCCCATGAGGATCGGCGGATAACAGCAAGATACTGCCGGTGGCCGCTAGAATAAACAAGATGCCAATAATCGCCTCTTGCACCCTCACCTCTAAGTTTCGAAGACTGTAGAGCCCCATCGCCCCCGCAATAGCGGCGGCAATGGCGATCAACGGCTGCGCTAGATGTAAGACACCGTCATGATCACCTAACCAAAAGACATTGGCGACGACCACACCGAGCGCCGCTATCTGCGCAATTGCCAAATCTAAGAAGATAATGCCACGCTGTAGAACTTCACGGCCAAAAGGGACGTGCGTCGCTAAGACAAGTAGACCAGCAAGAAATGCAGGCCATATTATTTCTAGTTGCTCAATCATCAAACTTACCCGTTTCCTTTAACTAACAAGGATAATACCTCGTCGTAAAGCGTGAACAAGTCGATCGCCTTATCACTACCACCAACGGTGTATGGCAGGCGAATCACTGGGATCCCCGTTTTACCACTTAGCCATTTTGCGCCTTTGTCATCTTGATAGTTTGCAATCAAGATAGCGTCTGGCGTGTTGCCTCGAGTCACACTAAGCAGGTGGGACAAATGTTTACTCGTTGGTGGCAAACCTGGCTTTGGCTCAAGATCGCCAATCACTTCAACACCAAGCCATTTAAGTAAATAGCTCCAGTTTTTGTGATAAACAATCACTTTTTTACCAGCCAATTGCGCCGTCATCGCTTCCCAGCGTTTTATTGACGCTGTCCACTTTTGGTCAAATTGCTTAAGCTTAGCTTGATAGCTCTGACGATTGTCAGGGTCAATCGCTTGTAAACGCTTACTCAGCTCTTGCGCAATAGTCTGCAGGCGATATGGGTCCCAGCTAACATGTGGATTGCCCGAAGCATGAACATCGCCTTGGCTACGATCGAATGCGACAGGCACTTCGATACGCTCAACCTGTGACGCCGCTAAGAAATAACCCAGTTCACTTTCTTGAACATCCGAGTTACCAGATTTTCTAAGTAATAGCGGTAACCAGCCAATTTCAAGCTCAGCGCCAGTACACACCAATAAATCCGCACGACGAGTCTTGGCGATTAATGATGGGCGCGCCTCAATATGATGAGGGTCTTGATAGGCTGTTGTTGCTGAATACGTCTTTACATGTTCACCGCCAATGGCTTGCGCTAACGCCTGCCATTCCGGTTCACAAGCAAACACGTTAACCTTCGCCAATGCTTGTGATGTCATCAACACGAGCGATAAGGTTAAAGTGATTACTAATTTCATTTATTTACTCCAACTTAGAATGTATGGGCGCCGTGAGAACCCAAGCTCATTGAATATTGTAACGTTATGATGTCATAAGTTTCATCATGACCGTTGTCTAATTCACTGTACTGAAGGCGCAGGCGACTAAAGTGGCTTGGGGCGTAATCAAGCATGATGCTAAATTTCTTGGGATCGTCTGCGGTGCCATAACCAGACTCTTCAAGAAACTCTTCTTGATCGACGCCATTATCTTCGAAATTGCTAAATTTATTGTCTGCTTTTAGGTGATCGTAACGCAGACCAACGCGCCATGCGGGCATAAATTGATAAACAGTTTGTGCGTAGAAGCCTTCTTGCTTGCCGTCATAAGTCGCTTGTGCAGATGCATCTCCCTCAACAAACTCCGCTACGCCACTTTCATTTTTTACAAAGTATTCAGCTTGGAATTTAAAGTTAGTATACTTGTTATTACCTTTTGGGGCCCATTTATAGACAAAGTCGATGCCGGCAATATCTAGCTCGCCATTGAGTAGCTCGTTATCAATTACTTCGGCTACTTCCGCTTCAGCGCCATGATGGTGATGAGCGCCACCCGCTTCACGCACGTCAAACTCAGTTTCATAATAGCTTGCGCCTAACAACCAACTTGAGCTAATACCGATATCGCCACCGGTTTTAACGAAAAGCGCGCGGCCTTTGTTGTTACCTTCACTTTCGCCACTTGGGTATTTTGAGCCCGAGGTGAGTTCTGCGCCAAAGCTTAGGTAAGTATCAGTAGGTGCAACCCAAGTAGTCTGCACACCAGTGTCCATCAGGTGACCACCAAAGAGTGCATCATAGACCAACGGTCGGTCGGCAAAATCATGCGCATGGTCATGAATGCTGTTTAGGTAGCCAATACCAGAAAAGAATTGACCCGCTTTGATGGTAAAACCGTTACCCAGTGCTAGCGTTTGAATAAAGGCTTCTTCAAGTTCAATGGCGGTTGTTCCATTGGCGTGAACAATCGCCATGTTAATAGTACCGAAAAAGTTATCGTCGATGTTCGCTGACATCACTAATTCATTGTGACCAGTGGCAAAACCATTGCTAGGCAAACCGGCTTCGCCGCCTAGATGGAATCCTGGGAGTTCAAGTTCGCTGTTGTTAATGTCGGTGTAACGCGCATCTAAAATCAGGCTGATCGCTGGGTTAAACTCATTACCCGATATTTTACCTAAGCCCTGTGCTTGTACACCGCTTGATAACGCGACAACGGATAGACCCGCCACAGCTAATGCTAGCTTGGTGACCTTGGTTCCTGCAAATAAAGTGTTCATTTTAGCTCCTTAAGAAAACAAATAATTAATTATAAAAAATTTATGACATAAAATCTAACGTCAGCAATAGACGATTGCTGTGTGGCGCTAACGCCGGCGAGCGATGAACAAGACCGCCACCCTCATTATTGTGCCAGCGTTCACCTTTGAGTAAGGCAACATCACCATTGGCGAGCTGCTTAATATCGCTCGGGCGTTGGTAAAGGCCGCACACATCATCGCTTAGCCCCTGATTACCAACACCTAGTTTGGTGCGATCCACCCCTTGGTGCTCTAACCATTGCGTCGCTACCCCCGCATAGGTGGTGACTAAGCGACACGGCACCTTGTCGACATGAAAACGTGGGCACATCGCCCTATCTAAACTGGTTAAGCGAAGACCAACGCACTTCTGGTCAAACAAGCAACAAAACATATCAACTAATTCACTAATATCTTGACAAAGCACGTCCCCGCCATCAAATTTCCCGAGCTCTTTGCTTAGCTCTGCCAGCGTATTTTCAGGCGCTACGGCCATCACAATTTGCACGGCTTTACCGCTCAAAAGAATGTCATCACAGGCCTGATGAAGCGCTGGTGATAACACTCTGTTCCATACGGCCAAATGAACGGGCTCTTGGTAAATGTCGGTCAATATCTCTGGAATGTCACCTTGTGACACGGCGCGAAACGCTGGAAAATCTACCAATTTGTTAGCTTGATCTAATACTTTCATTACGCCTCCTCCCACGCTGGAAATGGGTCACTTAAACTACGCCAATAACGCTCGCCCTTTGCCAACTCTTGATCGCTAAGCAAGCAATTATCGAGCGCTTCAATCAAGGCCAATTTATCAAGTCCTTGACCAATAAAGACTAACTCTTGACGGCAGTCGCCGTAAGGTTCTTGCCACGATTTAGCAATGGCTGAGAGCGATTCTTCATCCGTTGGCCAATTGTTCGGGGGCTCTGCGTTATAGAACATACCGCCATAACCATAACGCGCCATGCCGCCGGCTTGATGCCATTGGCCTGCAAACTCAGGGCGAGATGCCAGCCAGAAATATCCTTTAGAACGAATAAGTTTTCCGAACTGCTCGGTGTTATGAAGAAACTCAAAAAATTTCTGTGGGTCAAAGGGACGCCGCGCGCTATAGCTAAAACTCGCAATGCCATATTCCAGTGTTTCCGGCACGTGCTCACCGCGTAGTTCTTTTAACCAGCCAGGCGCTTGCTGCGCCCGCTCAAAATCAAACAAACCCGTGTTAAGCACTTCCCTCAACTCGACCTTTCCTTCGTTAATTGGGATAATACGTGCGCTGGTATTTAAGGTTTTTAAAGTCGCAATAAGGCGCTCAAGGTCAGCATTGCTGACTAAGTCCGTTTTACTCACTAAAATCACATCGCAAAACTCAACCTGATCAACAAGTAGGTCTGCAACGCTGCGATCGTCTTCCTGATCAAGTTGTTCGCCTACGTCGACCAAGTCTTTGGCGGCATCAAAATCGGTTAAGAAGTTAAGCGCGTCGACCACAGTAACCATGGTATCAAGGCGCGCGACATCGCCAAGGGATACATTATGTTCATCGGCAAAGGTAAAGGTTTCGGCCACTGGAAGTGGTTCTGAAATGCCGGTCGATTCAATCACTAAATAATCAAAGCGGCCATCTTTGGCCAGATTACCCACTTCAACCAATAGATCTTCACGCAAGGTACAACAGATGCAACCGTTGTTCATCTCAACGAGTTTTTCTTCGCGGTGATTAAGAGATACGCTATTGCGCACCGCACTGGAATCTATATTAATCTCGCTCATATCATTAACAATGACCGCCACTTTTAACCCGTGGCGATTATTAAGAATGTGGCGTAATACGGTGGTTTTTCCTGCGCCGAGAAATCCAGAGAGTACGGTGACTGGAAGTTTTTTATGCTCAATTGGTTTCATCTTTGTTTACTATTATTTAATAACTCAAATGTCGATTGGGTTATGTTATAACATAACATAACTAATGGGAAGTCGTATTACACTTCTTTGGTTAAGTTAGTGGTTTATGGTGACAAACAATGATCTCAATTGCTTGTCACCATAGGTTGTTAAGCTCCTTTACTCCGGAATATAAATAATTTCACCGTTTTCCAGTTCAAACGCGCTGCCAACGCGTTTTCCCTTGCCTTGGCTGCTGCTATTACTCGATTGCTCGGCTTGATAGCGCACTATTTTGCCATCTTCTTTAGTGACGATTTGCATATCCTCTTGGCCCGGGTTTTTCACCATGGTAAAGCTATCGCTAAAGAGCATGTCGGCCACATCGAGATAGCTTACTAACGCCACCATTAGCGCCACCGAAAACACCATTGCCACATCAAACAAATTGCCGACACTATTCATGGGGTTAAGATCGTCATCTTGGCCAATCAAACGGCGTCTTGGGTTACTCTTTCTCATGTGTTGGCAGCCTTCACATCAAGTAAGTAATCAAGTAATGCGAGCTCTTTTATCACTTGGCGTTTATTGATCTGATAGAGTAAAAAGCCAATCGCGCCAATGATTAAACCGATCACTGTGGTGGTAAAGGCGATTTGCATTTGCGAGGCCATTTGCTCAATATTGCCCTGCGCTAGCCCTTGCAGTGCTGGCCCCATTGGGATAAGCGTGCCCATTAAACCGGCGATAGGTCCTAGTTTGGCTAAATTACTAAACCGGCTTAACAATTTATCCGATTGAGTTTCAAATTCGGTAATTAAGTAACTGCCGTAAGTGGCATCCTTGAGCCCTATTATTTGTTCCACCGCATTAAAGCAATTAAGCTGCAAACACTTAGGGGGAAAGTCGATGCCCTCGTCCGAGTAGCCATCGCGATTTTCAGCATCAGCACGTAACAACTGGCTTAGCTCATTAAGGGCTGGTGTCTGGGCCCGCCCTAATACAAATTGACGTCCCGCTAGCATCAAGCTTTGTACCAACATAAATAATAAAAAGGCGATGCAAGGGATCATTAATCCCGAGGTTAGCCAATAGAGTGCGTCTTGTAATAAATTCATGATATTCCTAATTTAACGTTCTTTTTTAAGGTTGTTTTTTTAGATGAGATAGGCCATAGCCGTATAACGTGCCCAGTAATATCAGGCTAGCTATGCCTGCTAGGCAAACAACAATGGCCGAAAAATCGATAACGGCCTCAAACTGACGTGGCGGCGGTAATTGAGCGAGTTGCACCATTGAAAACACCAACATACTCACCACTAACACCTTGGCAAGTGATGGCTGCTGCGCGGCCAATGCCCAACAAAAAAGCAATACTGCCGCCATGCCAGCGCCATAAACCACCCCTTGCGCCATAAATGACCAAGACAGCCAGCCCGCTTGGTAAAACAGCATTTGACCGTAAACGATGGCGCCTAATGTGCTTAATAGCGGCAGCTTATAACCCTTAACAGAAAAGCTAACCAGCAAGGCCTCGAGCAACACCAGCACGCTAAGACACTCAGCTTGAGCCACTAATTTTTGCTGCAAGGTAACAATACTTTGCGCCGCTAAAAACTCACTCATTAGTGCCGCTATCAGCGGCACCAACATGACAATGCCAACTTGGGTAAACGCACGCCCTCGCCCAAGCTGCCAGCTTTGTAGCTGACAGCCGCCAAACGCGAGCGAACTCAAGGCGAGCAACATTAACCACTGCTCAAGATTGACCATTTTTACGTCCTAGCAGTAACACCAAGCCACCAACTAACAAAGCAATGAGTAAGAACCACAGCGGATTTAACGAACTGTTATCTTGCATTTTCTCTTTTTTATCCTGCTGCTCACTGACATCTGTCTTACTGTGCTCGTTGCTTGCTTGCCCATCTGCTTTCTGGTGCTCAGCATCGGTATTAAGGGGCTGCTTTTTCAAGACTAAGCTTTTCAAGTTCAGGCCTTCGCTGGTTTGCGTGCTAACTTGCGCGCCGTCGAGCTGTTGCTGATACCCTTCAAGCTGCGCGGTATCTGTAAGCTTTGACTTGATAAACTCTTGCAACAATGGATTGCCACAGGTAAACGTGCCGCACCCTGCTTCAAACTGCTCAACCAATTTGGCGTGCATGGTGGCCAATGTTGCTAGCTGTTCATCGCTTGCCTGCCACAACCCTTTGCGGGCAGTTTCTAACATCACGCCGCTCATTTCTTGCAGTGCATAGGGGTTTTCACGCTCGAAAAATTCCTGCAAATTAAGGTTATTAATGTCCTCAACATAGACTTCATAAAGCCTGTCCCACACCACATCATCGATAGCGTCTGGCTTCATCACGTTCCAGCCGTAGGTATTACGGAAGGTTTCGGCAAAGGTTTCGGCGCTACTGGCCTCCCCCTCAATCAGCCCTTGAATATATTTAGGGTTAAGCAAGGTCGTGCGCATTTCGGTCCACAGTGCTTGGTGTAGGGTTTGCAGTTTAGAATTATTGGGGTTTCTAAAGTCGTTAAAATACGCCTGTGGATCCTTACCGGTGACTTCGCGCACGGCTAAATTTAGCCCCCCCATAAATTCATACACATGATCAAGACTTAACATGCCCCAGGTATTGCTGCTGCGCGGCTGAATAACCACTTCGGTGTTTTGCAATGCGGCTTCAAAAAGGTGTGGTACAAACTCGCCCCAACTTTGATCATCGCCATAAACAGCGCCCATGTTATTGATGTATTGCTTGGCAATCTCGCTATCACTTTCCCACGTCGCGCCCTGCTCAACATGCCCCATGATGTTGGTGCCATAACTACCATTAGCACCGCCAAAACTGCGGCGATAGGCGTTATTACGCGCCACTACAGGCGCAACACCTTTGGCTAACAGGTATTGCTCGGCGTCAACTACGCCTTTGGTCACAAAGTTTGGATAGACATCTTCTGTTGCTTTAGCAGCCATCACCACTGCTTGCTCAATCAGCGCCAAACGCGAGGCGGCTAAATCACGTAATTGCCCCGCCGATTGCACCACGATATCAATACGCGGACGCCCCAACGTTTTGCTGTCGATTAGGCGCAAGCTCGATACTCGCCCAAATGGGTCGCGCACGGGTTCAACCCCAAGCAAATATAAAACCTGTGCAATGGTGGTGCCGTGCGAGTGAATAAATTCACTTGGCCACAGCGTAAAACTAACCTTTTTAGGATAATGGCCCGACTGCTCTTTGTGGGTAGCAAGCAACATTTGTGCTAACTCTTTACCCACATTCCATGCGGCGACACTTGGGGTTTTCTCGGCGTCAATCGAGAACATGTTACGCCCCGTTGGCAGCGCCGCTGGGTTGACGATAGGATCGCCGCCTGAGCTTGGCGCGATATAGCCACCAGCTATGGCATTACCAATACTGCGCATCTCGTTATCAGCCCCTTGTAAAAAGTGCTGACGATACCGGGGAACATTGCTCAGTGTTTGAGTGAACAATGCTTTGCTTTGATTAATCAGCTGTCGCTGCTTGGCGCTAGTCAGCACAAGCGTGCCTTTTTTAGACGAGCTCTCGATCCGATGATTAAGTAAGATGTCCTCAACAACGTGATCGCTGCTCTGCCCTGCTAACACGCGCTCAATCCATGATTTAGCCAACGCTCTTAGCGCTTTATCATCCACCTTGGCAACCAAATTAAAGTTAACCAACTCGCTGTATTTTTTGACCAAAGTATCTATGGTCATCAGTAAGGCTGTCTCTGAAGCTTGCTGGCGCGTAAACGGATTACCTAAGGTGTACAAACCTTGGGTTATCTTGGCTTGCGCAATAGTTTCTAACCACTTAGCGGCGGGATCAAATACTTGCTTCTTCCATGCATCAGCGGTGAGTGCTAATTGCTCATCGCTTAGTTCGAGATCTTGATTTAATTCGAGGGAAATAATGAGTTTATTAATTTGCTTGGCTAATTCTAGCTGCACTGCCCCTGCGGTTAGCTGATAATCGTTTATCGCATCCCCTAAGGTTTTAAGCTCACTGTATAGACCCGACTCTTGAAACGGCGGCGTTAGGTGAGACAAAATGGTGGCATAGGTGCGGCGTTTGGCAATAATCGCCTCACCAACATTACTCATGGTGTAAACATAGAAATGCGGCGTATTACCGATGAGAGCATCGGCCCAGTCTTTTGACGATAAGGCCACTTGTTTGCCCCGGGTAAACTCGAGACTGCCGTGGGTGCCATAATGGAAAATAGCGTCCGCTTTAAACACAGATTTAATCCACATGTAAGGCGCAGCGTAGCTGTGTGGCGGCGCTTCATCGTTACCGTGAATCAACTTAAAGCTATCTTTACCAATGCCCGGCAGTGGCTGTGGCAATAACACAATGTTGCCGTATTGCACGCGAGCCACACCAAGATACGACTTACCCGCTTGCTTCGTCACCATAAAATCACCCGGTGGCGGGCCATACTTCACATTAATTTGATCGCACATGCCCGGCGCCAAATAATTGAAACACCAATCGCTGTAAACAGACGCTTCAACTAGCGCAGGATCGCCCTCTTTAAAAAAGGTCTCTAGTTGCCCCGGCGCATAAGGCGCCATGACTGCGCCTTGACGATTTATATCTGCTTTAAACTGCGCATAATCATCGGGCAAGTTACCTAAGTCATAGCCCTTAGCTTTAAGCTGATGCAGGGTATTATAGAGCGATGGCACCACTTCCATATTGCCAGCGGTTAGCGCGTTTTTACCCGGGCCTTTAAAGTAAACGATCGCTATTTTTTTATTGCTGTTTTGTCTGTTTTTTAGCACAAACCAGTGTTTAATCATCTCGATAAACGAAGTTAGACGCTTTGGGATCGCCTTAAATATTTGCATGTTATGCTCGTCACTAAACTGAGCATTAATCACATAAGGAACGATGCCGCCATCAATTTCAGGCATCACCACGTTCATGGTTAACATGCCGCCACGATAGCCTTGTGGGTTGTCGCGCCATTTTTTATGATTTTCAAAGACAGATAATGGCGCAAATAGTGGAATGTTTTGCGCCTTTAACCAATCGATTGCCGTTGTGCCACTACCTTGTTGCAATCGTCCGTGGGGCATCATAATGACCGCATCTGGTGATATTTCTTTAAGCAGACTAAGACGTCGCCCGCGACTAGCAATCGGATAAACCTGCATGCCCGCTTGTTCAAGTTGGTTAATCAACGCATCAAGATGGTCACGATTACTGTTAAAAGGCCCCGGCACGCTGGTGATCAGCGCTATTTTCTTGCCCTGCGGCGAATAATTCTCAAGCCCTTGGTAATAAGCCTGATAATCAGTCACTTTGGTAAAGGTCTTACTTTCATCAAGATGAAATAGCACGTCGCGGTCAATTTTTTGAACCGGCTGCGCTGGCTCAACGCCAAATGTTTTATCATCTAAGATGGTGCGGCTATAGCGCAGTAGGTTTTGGTAATTAAAACTACCGCCAAAGCGCCAATATCCTTGCACTGCGTCAAGTTGCTCCCCTTTAAGGCTAGTGACATCAACCTTAGGGTTGCTGCCAGCTTGCACCATGATGCTAACGCCGCTTTTAGCTGCCTCATTAAACGCATCAATTTGATCACTGCTTAACGACAGGCCACGACCAAATAGGTAAATAACATCAAAATCGCGATAATCATCAGTCGCGGCTTTATCAAGCGTTGAAATAGTTATCCATTCGCTGTCATTGGCTTTGATTAATCGCGCCGCCTGAAAATCGCGGTAACTTACTAAGCCCACTTTAGTGGGCGAAAAATAAGACTGATAAACGACAGTTGTAACAAGCGCGGTTAATATTAGTGTCACGAGGGTGACAATTTTGGCGCTAAATGCTTTTTTGAGCATAATGGTTCCTATGAAAAAGGCGGCAAAGCCGCCTTAAAATTAGTACATGAAGATTAAGTACTAGAAGCTGTAGCTCGCGGTTAACGCGAAGTTACGTCCAGCGGCGACCGATCCTTCCAAGTCTCTTGATGCATCATCTCCTTTGTTGTGCGCGCCCCAGTATTTTTTATCAAAAGCGTTATAAAGACCGAGTGAGACTGCAAACTGTTTGTTTGGCATGTAGCGTACTGATAAATCTTGCACGGCATAACCCGCTGGTTCAAATGCTGGCAATGCACGTCCGTGACTCACCAGAGGTTCGGCGTCGCCCGCATTATCAACCGCGCGAATGTGCCAATCGAATAACCATTGATCATTTGGCTTTAACGACACACCAATCACCGCATTGCTTGGCGACACGCTGTTTAAACCGGTAGCGTCGGTAGAGTTTTCACCATCAATAATGCTAACGGCGGCTTTAATATCACCGCTCCAGCCTTGTGGGAGTAATGAATCAATTAAGACATTAGCGCTAACCTCAAATCCTTTGATCGTCACTTCACTCACATTTTGATACTGAATTTGACGCACATCACCACGATAGCCAATGGTTTTGCTATCGATAAAATCATCATATCGGTTGTGATAAGCAGAGACTTCTACGTTGGCCAGTTCGTTGTTCCAGCGCAGACCAAGTTCAACACCACGGCTCTGCTCAGACCCTAGGTCGGTGTTTGGAATAACTTCGTGTGGCTTGCGCGAAAAAATGGTTTTACTAATGTATTGCTTAGCTATTGGCGGCGCTCTAAAGCCTGTCGAGTAATTAGTAAACAGTGAGGTTTGATCAGAGAAATTCCAAACCAAGCCTAGGTGCGGCGATACGGTATCATCGGAGAATTTATCGGTAGCCACTTGCGAGTTTGCAAGGTCTACGTTGCGGTAGTCTTCGTCAGGCTTAGGATTGTTTTTAAAGTAATCGTAACGAACTCCAGCAACTACTTTAAACGAGTCAGTCGCTTGGAAGTGGTCTTGAATGAAGGCGCCATACTGCGTGACATCTGCGTCAGGAAATGTTTTAGAACGCGTGCCTGAGTCTTTGGTGTTAGCGATTAAATCATTATTTACGATAAGTGTTGGCCGCGACAGGGTTCTACCCAATAGATCGATACCAGCGACAACCTGATGTTCACCCCATTCTTTTTCGACTAGCAGATTAATGCCGAGTTGTTTTTGTTCGAACTCTTCCCATTCAACTTCAAGGGTGCTTGATGTGCTACCTTGCACCTGCTCTTGTTCAAATTGCTTGTAGTTCGATGTTTGATAATCGAGTTGCCATTGCAGTTTGTCGAGAAAATCTAAACCTAGGATTTGATGCTTGATGGCGGCGCGAAAGACGGTCGATTGATCGTTTGCCGTCGATAGAGTTATTGCCTTACCCGGGCTTTTTGAAACAGGGCCCAGTTGTGAATTAAAGCTATTGTCGGCATCTTGCTTATAATAATCGGCAATCAGCTCAATGATGTGGTCATCACCTTCAACATATTTCCATTTCACTAACAGGTTATTTGACTGACCATCTTTAGGGTTATTGACCACATCACTATTAATGTCTGACTCGCCAAATCCTTGATGCTGCATTTGAACTAGGCCAAAACCAGCCGCAACCTTGCCCACTGTCGTTGCGCCAACACGGTAACGCTCATCCTCTGAGAAGTAACCTGCGTTAAATGATTGGCGCATCTTGCCATCGCTATCTGCCAATAATGACTGTGGGTCTGCCGAGGTCATTAACACCACGCCGCCAAGGGCATTGCTGCCATACAATGCCGACGCTGGCCCTTTTAAAATTTCGACTTGCTGGAGGTTAAACGGGTCAAAGTTACCACGCCCTTGCGTAGTGCCTGCTGAGCCAAACCCCTCAGGCATCACCATGCCATCTTTGACAACTAGTACTCTATTGCCCCCGATGCCACGAATATTAATGTTGGCTTCGCCGTGGCGATCCCCTGACTTATCGACACTAATGCCCGGTTGATAGCGCAGTAAATCACTGAGTTTGTTCGGTGTTAGGCGCTCAATGTCTTCATGAGTAATCACCGAAATACTGGCGGGGATTTCATTAAGTTTGGCTTGAATGCGAGACACCGAAACTTCAATGACTTCTATCTCATCGCTCGCTGCGCTATACGACGCCACGGACAACAATGATACAGAGATCACTTTGGCTAATTGACTTAGCTTTGGAAGAGAATGCTTTAATGGCGATTGAGTTAACGGCGAAAGCGTTGATGGTGAATCAGTTTTCATAACTACCTTTGTTATACTATAACACTAAAAACGTTATGTTATGTTATAACATAACATTTGGCAAGTATGATTTGATCGTTATTTATTTTTGGACGTTATTACTCGATATCCCGAGTAGTCTATATGCTGTAATAACGATAGGCAGCAAATAGAACATTCGCATTGACGTGATGTTTGAGCTGTAAGCTTGCTCATTTAGTCGATTCGGGTGTGTTTAGATAAAGGAGGTTAGGCGACTTCCTTGAATTACTCGATTAATATCAATCTTTTACGTTTGGTAATTATGCCATCGGTAGACTGACTAATTGGCAAGTTGATCAATCGAGGCTAGGGACCTATGCGAGCCAGTTTGATAGCACTGGTCAGCTAATAAGCGACTTAAATAAAAACTTCTTGGTGGGAAAAGCGCCAAGCACTGAAACTGATAGTACTTCGGCAGAGTGTTAATGGCTAAGATGATTTACCTTGTAACTCTATCTTGGTCACCCGAATTATCGACAACATGATTAACAAGCCCAGTGGATTCACAAATGGGATAATCATGAAGAATGCAATCCATTTCAATTGGGTGAGACTTCTATTAACAATAGCAATATGCACCCAAACGACGAATAAAAAATTAAATATGCCCAATATCGCCAAAGCAGTCAGAGCAGTCAGAGCAACTGGAGCAGTATCTAGCTTGTAAAAACTCAAGCTTATCAACAACAACGATATCGGCAGATTAACTAACCAAAGTAAGATTAGGAATATTTTTCTCCAGAAATTGAGGTGCTTAAAGGTAAAATTGTTACGGCTAGATTCGCTCATTAGCGTCACCTTGAGCGCTATACTAAGTGTGCAACTACGACTAGGTTGAAAGCTTAAAATGCGCGCCAGTGATGAACCGACGCGCATTTTAAGTAAGAAAGACCAACTGTTGTTACTAAGCTCTATCCTTAAAAGCGCAGCTTACTGTCTTGCTCAAACACCACTTTCATCGAAAAGGCTTTGCCATCCGAAGTACGGGTTAAATCATCTACGGCACCAATGGTACCGCTTAGCATATTTCGCGTGCCATTGAGTTTAAGCGCATCTTTTGCCTGAAACATATTGGCAGCTTCATCGCCGAATGCAATTTTGGCATCAATGTTACACTTACCACCTTTGCATTGATAAATCCCGCTGATGGGGTATCGAATATCCCGAATGCCAAACCAACTATTTAGAAGATTACCATTTACGCCATAACCTATTCGCAGCTGTGCGGCGGCCTTGCTGCCATCTAATTGCTTCATTACGCCGGTGAATGACACTGCCTCAAATATTTCGTCACTGTTGGCTATGTTTAACTGCGCATGAAATGACTTAAGATGCGCGCCTGAATTGTTAAGCCAATAGCGCCAGAACGTCTCTAAGTTCCGATCTAACTCACTATCTTTATGAGTATACCCAACACCGTAAACATAAAACTCAGTATTTTTTAAATCGAGCGGGAAGCGCTTAGCTGCTTTTCTGGCTAATATTTTGCTGTCTTCTGGGCTCGTCAGCTTTTGTGCTGATACTAATTTTGAGTTCTCAACCATATCCGAAAATAAAATAACTCGTGTTACACCATTACTTAAATTGTAACGACTCGAATCATAATATATTGCTTCCACAAGAGACTTAGCCGGGAAGTTACCATTGTAACTTGGCTTTTCCGTCAATGGAGATGTTGCAAGTGGTGCTGACAGTGCGTTTAGCACGTATTTGTTATAAAACTTTTGAGTATCTTTCAACGCTTTATCAACGCCTTTCTTCCAAATACTTTGATTTTTCTTGGCTTTTTTATATGCCTCTGGCGACATACTTGGATGACAAACGGACCAAATCTCTTTGATTCGACTATCTTGTGCAGTAATCATGGCAAAGTGGATGCGCTCACTAGGCAGAAACTTAATTTTATTTTGAATATCACGATACCAATCAGGATCGTTTTTGGCGATTACAGATTGATCGAGATAAATAATTGTTTGCCTAGGGGACGGTACGTCACAGTAAGCTTTTAATCCCCCCCCAGCAGATTTAAATAAATTTGCGTTTGCAGGTGTCAATAGCTGAAAAATAAACGCAGCACCGAGTAAAATTATTGATAATATTTTCATCATTTTAAGCGTTACCTAGACTGATAAGTTATGTGAATTAAAGTCAATTTCTATTGATAAATAAGTATCTAAATCAAATTGCTGAGCACCAACCTTGAGGTCCAATTTATTTTTTGACTTTGCAATACTGACAAAAGTGTTTCGATATTGACGTAACCCATCGTTAATGCGCAACAATGTTGCTTCAACCATTTTATTATGCTCCTGTTCGAGCAGGCTAATTAATTGCTGTGCTTTTTGTGCTTCTTTCGATTCTATCTCAATACGATTTTTTAACTCTGATGTTTCTCTTGTAAACTTAGCATCGATTTGGTCATATTCTTCATTGAGTTTATTATCAAGGACACGGAATTTTTTAGCCGCCTTCTCATAATCACGCTTTGCTTCCTTGAAATCAGGTCGAGCATCATGAACCCAATATGATACAAACGTGCCAAGCCCCCATACCGCCAAATTAAATAGAATAGTTGGCATTAGCAACGCCCAAACTGAAGGATCTTCTGTTTCGGCACCAGGTAAACCAGCACCTGGCAAACCATTGCCAAATGGAGACTGGCTAATTTCGTCCTGAATAACGTAATAACGAATCATAATTAGGCCTGCCAGTGCAACTGCAAGCAGTAAGGATGCAACCGCTTGAACGATATATGTTTGGTTCCTTTTGCTTTTCTCAACATCACGGCCAATTAATGCGTGACGCTGCTTCAAATAGCCACCGTGAACATGCGACACAGCCGCAAATACACAGGCTATAACCAATGTCATTCCCATGGCCAAACCAGCGGCGTCGAATTTCTCTTCGAATGTAGAATAGTTGATAAGGGCCTCAACCACTCCTACACCTATCAACCCCGGTAGATAGACCCAAAATGGGGTCATGCGAGGTGGTTTTCCACCATTGTCTTTGAGCATTCGATGATAACGGTCATGCGTGCCTTCTTTTTCTGTTTGGGCATCTTTATAATTATTTTCACGAGAAAAAACAACGCGAGCGGACTCCATTGTTTCTTCTTTTTCTCGAATCAATTTATTTAACTCTGAAGTTGTTTTTGAAGAACTATTCTCTGTTTTCACCTCTGACAACCGTTGAATGAATCCCTCAAACGCATGTTTCCAGTTAACAAATTTATCACGATATTTCTTTATTATTTCAGTGCGCATAGCTTGCGTGTGATTTTTATCATCTGTAAATAAAATACCATCGCAGCCATTCATCTCTTTTTCAGCAACATTAGCTAAATGGTTTTCCACATATATATCTTCCTCTTCTAAAGGTTTTGCATTTAGAAAACTCTCGATATTTAGCTTTAATTCTTCGAACTTCATCGCTTTTCTTCTCTCCTGAGTTGCTATAATTGATTCGCCAAACGCTGCCTGCGTTTGTCGTTAGGCTTGATTAAGTAATCTTTAGATAATGGTGTATAGCGTCGATAAAAAACAAGAATCCGAAGATCTCTCACTAAGATAGGAAATGCTTGTATCTCTCGCTCTTTTTTACTCAACGCCATATGACGTTCTTTATAATCGGATTCCATGATCACAATAGATTCTGGAATGTTAAAATCAACCCGTTTATTGGTCATACCAAAGTTTCGGTCGACTTTCAAAATTGAGACCTTCGCATAAGAACACGAATTTTCAGGGCAAACGGCGTCTCGAATGTAATGCAAGGCTAAATCCCTAGATTGTGACAAATAGATCTCTACGCGCCTATTCTTTGCCTTATTCACACCCGAGTTATTTGCCACCAATGGCATGTTTTCACCAGCGGGAATAACATATAGATTGTCGGAGCGAACGCCATAGGTTTGGAGTTGCTTAACAACGTTCATCGAACGTCGCGAAGATAGCCCCATATTGTAGGACGCTACGCCATCTGAGTCCGTGTGCCCCACAACATAGATATAGTTAGAGTCAAATGCTTGTTTGTAACTCGCAACAAGTTGATTAAGCGCCGAATGGGCTTGCTTATCAACTTTGTCTTTATCAAAGCCAAACATAAGTTTTGAGGGTAAGTTTATCTTGTCGAGTAATACACCGTTACGGCTAAAACGCTCGACCTTAAATAAACGCCCTTGATCACTCAGGGCCTTGGTTTTTTCATCTAGCGCTACTGCAACAAATTTGTCCTTATTTGCATTTGTATTTGTGTTTGACCGGCTATCTTTAGCAACATGAACCGCCTGATTACTATTCATTGGGTTAGTTGTCGGTTTTGGAGTCGTTTTAGCACAGCCCATTAGAATACTACTAAGTACGACGGTGATAAGTAAGTAGCTTTTCATTCTTTACAAGTCCTCAAACCTAAGCAAATTGGCTTATGTGCCCACAAGAGATGCACTTGTGAATTATTGCTATTGGTCAAAATGATAAAAATAAACGATATAGCTTACTCCGGTTTCTGTTTACTAACCGCATAAAAGCTATATTCTATTTTCATATAAAAAATCCAATGATAATCTATCACGCTGGAATAGAAATTGAAACAAAGGCTTAGCTAATTTTCACGACTGCAATATGAGTGTTATTCTCTTTATTAGAATCACCGTAATCGCATAATCGCAATAAGGATTGGACGTGAACCCTAGCATCAGGCATTGGAATAAACCGCTGTCCTGTTTAGCTTCCGAAGCGCTAAAATGCAAAAAGCCCGTCAATAAATTAATATTATCATTCGATATAATGGGCTTTTCTAAATGAGTGGCGCAGAGATAGGGATTTGAACCCTAGCTCTGGCGATGCAATAAACCGTTGCTTTAACTTCGCGCTAAAAAGCAAAAAGCCCGTTAACATTTTCATGTTAACGGGCTTTTCTAAATGAGTGGCGCAGGGATAGGGATTTGAACCCTAGCTCTGGCGATGCTATAAACCGTTGCTTTAACAGCGCGCTACAAAGCAAAAAGCCCGTTATATCATTCGATATAACGGGCTTTTCTAAATGAGTGGCGGAGAGATAGGGATTTGAACCCTAGAACGGGATAAACCGTTGCCGGTTTTCAAGACCGGTGCATTCGACCACTCTGCCATCTCTCCGCAAAGTTCGAGCAGGATAATACAAAGATAGTCATTTGTTGTAAAGGGTAAATCGCAATTAATTGTTTAACTGCGCAGCATTTGCCCAATGTGGTTAAAAAACCTATAACCAGCGTCTCACTTGGCTGCAATAGCCGGAATAATCCTTGGGAAACAGTTTTGCTAACATTCGCTCTTCCGGCATGATCTGCAGGCGATTGAGCACCACTATAAACAGCGGCGCTAATAATAATGCACTCAGCGCGCCAAGATAAACCGCCCAGCCACACAGCAGCAATAGCATGCCTAGATACATTGGATTACGACTAAAGCGATACATGCCGCCGGTCACCAACGCTGAGGCTGATGGTTTTAGCGGATTCACCGTGGTCTTGGCTTTAAAAAAGAGCAGGAGTGAATACAGATCGACACTCAAGCCAGCGCCGCCAATCAGCGCGCTAAGAAGTAGGCGCTGACTAAAATCAAAGGTTAGCAGCGGTGCAGTGCTGGCTACAACCCACATCAGCAGGCCAAATAGCACGCCCCATAATGGTGGCGGAATCTTGTGTTCTAGTCGCTTGAGCATCGTATATCCTTAGGGTGGGTTTATGGGCTGAGCCGAGTGCGCTGCCAGCCATTGTCTGTTTGGGTGAAGTAATAGCGATCGTGGAGCCTGTCTGCGCGTCCCTGCCATAGTTCGATGTAAGTGGGCACTAGCTTAAAGCCGCCCCAAAAAGGTGGTAAAGGGATTTCCTTGCCTTGATACTTTGCCTCTAATTCCTTAACTTTAGCGGCTAGCATCTCACGGTCAGGGATCTCACTGCTCTGATAAGAAGCCCAGGCGCCAATTTGACTACCACGGACGCGAGAGTGAAAGTACGCCAGTGATTCTTGTTCGCTCACTCGCTCAATTCGCCCTTCGATACGCACCTGACGCTGCAGAATATTCCAATGGAATACCATTGCGGCCTGTGGGTTGTCCTTTAGTTCATTGCCTTTACGCGAATTGTAATTGGTGAAGAAGGTAAAACCTGTGTCATCAAAGGATTTTAGTAATACCACGCGTGCCGATGGCATGCCAGACTTGGTGGCTGTGGCTAGGGTAAGAGATTCTGGTAATACGATGCCAGAGTCTTGGGCTTGACCATACCAATCGCCAAACATTGCGATGGGATCGTCGAGCACATCCACTTTAATATTTGAGCCGGTAATGCCCTGTCCTGCCGTGACCAAAAGGCGTAATTTGTTTAAAAAAGACATCTAATACTCAATAAAAAATAAACAACTATTGAGCGCAATTATAACTACTTAGCCTTGGCAAACAAGCAGATTAGTGATTTCTTTTTCGCTTAATTGGCGCTGCTCGCCAACGGGTAAGTCTTGCAAGGTGAGATCGGCAAACGCGCGCCGCTTTAGGTCGATAACCTTAAAGCCTTGTGATTGGGCCATGCGCCTTATTTGACGATTAAGCCCTTGTTTTAACACGATGATAAATTGGTTATCACTTATAATACTCACCTCACATGGCAAGGTTAATTCACCGTCTAGCAGTACCCCATCGCTTAGTGCTCGCGCAAAACCCTGATCAAGCTTTGCTTGGCCCGATGAGATACGCTGATAGCAGGGTTTAACCTGGACTAAATATTCTTTGGGTTGTTTAAATTGCGGCGACAATAGTCGATGACACAGCTCGCCATCATTGGTTAACAGCAGCAAGCCATGGGAGTCTTTGTCTAATCGGCCAACGGGAAACAGGCGAATATTAGGCGGCTGCTTAATGTGATTAACTAAGCTGTCGCTATCGCTTTCATTAAAATTACAATCGATACCGACAGCTTTGTGGTAGAGCCAATAGTGGCGATGTGTTGGCGCTTTAATCAGCTCACCATCGACCATCACCTCGTCGTTGTCATCGACAAAACATAGGTGGTCAGCTAATTGCCCGTTGACCGACACTTGGCGTTGGTCAATCAGGCGCGATGCGGCGCGCCTTGAGCACAAGCCTGCGCCACTGATATACTTTGCCAGTCGCACCTTAGCTGGCTAAAATCTTGAGTGGCAACGATAGCGCGTCGTTCTCTGTTTGACCCACCAGCCAAATAATGGCGCTAAGCCCACCAACGGTAAGGATGTACCATGCGCTAGAGACAATTTGTCCGTAGCGATCAAGCGGCAACAAATCACTCAGATGGCGGCGTTTGTATTCCAGCACAATTTCGAAGCTGCCGATAGCCAGCAAGAATCCCAATAAGGCCAAGCCGAAATGATAGCTAATATACACGCCAAGCAAGGCCCCCATGACACAAGCAATGATGCCTATCTTTGAGTTGACCGAAAACGCGATACTCTTAAGCACATGGCCGCCATCGAGTGGCAATACAGGCAGTAAATTAAACAAGTTAAGCAAGGCGTTAAATACCGCCAGACCCGCCAATAGCTCCAAGTCGGTGATCCAATAACCGATGAGACATGCAATGGAGAGAATGAGACCGAAAAACGGCCCCATGATCGAGATAACGACATCCTGCCAGCGAGTATTAATCTTATCATCGCTAAGTGCCAAGCCACCAACAAACGGAATAAGGTAAATACCCTTAGTTTTTAGGCCAAAATATTTCATCGCGCGGATATGGCCATACTCATGAAACACTAAGCAAAGAATGAGCGCGATGGCAAATTCAATGGAGAACAACCAGCTATAGGCTGCCAAACTACCGGCGGCAAATAGCACCTTAATCACCTTGGCACTTTTAAGCAGCTTGAGGCCTAGTCCCGCCATGCCAATGAAACTAAATTTGGTTGGCGGTTTGGTTGTCGGCTCAATCACCGCGCGCTGTTCGATGCTTTTCTCGTTGAGGCTATCTTGGGTGACCGATTGGCCGTCGATGATTAGGTTATAGGTTAGTGCGAAGGGTTGCCATAGGATATCGACACTCAACTCAACCACTATCTCATTGGTCAGCGCAGGTGTTGTGACATCGATTGATTGCTCGACGGTCGCGACTGGCGCTGCTTGTGTTTGCAGAGAAAACTTATGTTCAAAGCTTGATTTATCGCCCTCTTGAGCGGTGGCATCAAGTTGGCTGACGCATTGTTCACCCCAAAATAATTGCTGCCAGCCAGCCATTGAACCTTCTAAGCGCAATGGCTTGCCTAATACGTCGATCGTTAATAAATGCACACATAATCACTCGGTAAAAAATATAGCTCGATTATGGTCACTTTTAGTCAATGAGCAAGCATTAATTTCAGTCGATACAGGCTTTTTGCTGCTGATTTAATGACGAACGAACACTGACTATCCAGCGCGCATAAATCACTAGGCCGACCGCCGAACACACACCAACCATGGCCATCACAAACCAGACTAGCCCGATGTTGTTCGCTTGATAGAGTACCTCGGTCATCTGTTCACTGCTCTGGCCACTGGCATTCACCAAGTGGGTGAA
>Ga0105355_10000540_pt1 | contig 34384 bp, 21 predicted proteins | sample GOMGulsemesocosm_2_FD_83508 | JGI IMG/M metagenome (GOLD analysis project Ga0105355, IMG submission 83508) | Methane-oxidizing microbial communities from mesocosms in the Gulf of Mexico - GOM9C Gulf of Mexico | ecosystem: Environmental > Aquatic > Marine > Cold seeps | place: Gulf of Mexico...
ACCAGCGCATTCGGAGCGAGCTTTTTATGCGCAGGTGCAAGTATCTTTTTAGGCAGGCTGAGTTGTAATAGGGGTAGATGGATCTGTTGAGATAAGTCTATCGACCTCGTTAGGTCATCTAACTGGCCCACAGCTGACCTGGACAAACACCGCAAATTGCTAAATATTACTTCCGGTTTGCGCACGGAGGAGTCTTTATTCTTGAATTAATTAATGTCAGCTCTTCGTATCTTTGCTGACCTAATCTACTGCACGATTAGGTCAAATCCAAAATTGAAAAGTTTCAGATAAAATACGAGCTACTACAAATAATCGTTGTTATAGGACTCAATTAACTCAAATACATTAGATAATAATTCTTTAACCGCTTCTTCTGCTTTTTTAGCATCTCTTGCTTTGATATATTCATAAATACGGTTATGCATAGCAATATCACCGGATTTTCCTTGAGCCGCGTTGGTATATCGAATACTGACTTTTAAAGCCGTGCTGATAAAGCCTGTCAACCTATACAAAAACGGATTACCACTCGCTTCAAGAATGCTGGTATGAAAAGCTATATCTGAATCTAGAGGGTCATCTAATCCTTTGTCGGCCGCTTTCATTCTTTCAAGCGCGTGTTCTATTTTTTCAAGGTCGGCGGGAGTAGCATTCTTCGAGGCTAAAGAAGCTGCCTGTATTTCAATTGAAACTCTCACTTCAGTAAAAGACTTTAATAATGAGATTGAAGGATTACTTGAAAGAATCCAGCGTAATACATCTTCGTCAAACATATTCCAATTTGATTTAGATAAAACCACAATGCCTTTTTTACGAATTGATTTTATTAATCCTTTTGCATACAACATTTTAACGGCTTCTCTCAATGCACTTCTACTTATTTGAAGTTCTGCGCTCAAAGCTATTTCAGTTGGTAACACCTCACCGACTTTATACTTACCTTTTATGATATCTAAACCCAATTTAGTGGTTAGGTGGTAAGTTAAGTTACGAGGTTGATGATCGCTCAAGTATTGATACTCTATGTTATTGGATTAATATGTATGATTTAATCATATAATGCTTCATATTCAAAATTTAATTTAGTCTTTTTGTTAATTAAAAACAGTTATGGCATCTAAAATTACTTGATTGCCATTGGAAAAATAAGGTTGTTCGTTCTCTGCTAACGCACGAATTAGCAGTTATCTCAAATTCACATATCACTCAAATATTTTAATAGAGCTAACACGAGTGACACTCTTCCTTTTTAAACCGATAATAATAATCCATAACAACAGTTCGAAAACAAGTATCTCAAAGTCTTCAATTATATTATTAAACTGACGTTTAAATACTATACCTCGAAGATAATAAGTGTATTATGTATTACAAATAACATTTATTAAAAATTTACATGAATATGCATCATCTTCGAGAAAATCCATTTATTGCCATTTTAAGGGGCTTACAACCAACTCAAGCTGTTTCGGTTGGGAATTTATTATACGAAGCAGGATTACGGGTTATCGAGGTTCCTTTAAACCGACCAAATGCATTTGAAAGCATTCGCTTGTTAAAAGAGGAACTACCTTCAGATTGCTTAATTGGTGCAGGAACCGTTATTTCACATCAGCAATTAGATCAATTGATTGAAATGGGTATCAAATTAGCTATTTCTCCTAACACTAATGAAGCACTGATTAAAAAGTCCTGTGAGCAGAATATGATTGCAATGCCTGGTTTTATGTCGCCAACGGAAGCATACATTGCCTACAGAAACGGTGCCAGAATGATGAAGTTATTTCCAGCAGCAAGTTTAGGAGTTAATCATTTAAAGGCTGTTTTAAGTATTTTACCAGAAGATGTCGACGTAATCGCTGTAGGTGGCATTGACCCATTAAATGCCAAATCTTGGTTAGATGCTGGTGCTACAGGGCTAGGAATAGGCAATAGCTTATTTACACAAGGTGATAGTTATCAAGAGAGTAAAGCTAAAATCCTAGCTTTCAATGAAGCCATAAGCGGAAAACGATAGCGATCAATCATTTTTAATAAACTCATTAGCCTTTTTTAAAAAGGCATCTATACAATATTATTTTTGTTATGTATGATAAATACCACATAATGAAGTTTTTGAGCTGAAGGGCATTTGAGCTCTGGTTGAGGAAGCCACTATGGATCATGATTTTGTAATTGTTGCAGATTGGGGAACAAGCTGCCTTAGAGCATTTTTATGCAAACTAAATATAGAAGAAAATCTCAAGGTCATTGATTCTTTTGAAGGTAGTGGCGTTAAAACAATAAACGGTCAATTTGAGGAATACTTATTAGCAAAAATTGATCATTGGCGACAAGCATATGGAAATATACCTCTAATTTTATCAGGCCAGATAGGCTCCTCTATTGGTTGGAAAGAAACCCGTTACCTTGCTTGTCCTATTTCTCCAGCAACGTTAGCCGATTCTTGTTTGAGCTTTAAAGCAAAAGAACACCCTATATATATTGTGCCAGGTGTTAGCTTCGAAAAATCAGGTACATACCCTGATGTAATGAGAGGTGAAGAGTTGCAAGTACTAGGTTGGTTACAACTCGATGCCAAACATAAAATAGGGAAACATTTGCTTTGCTTGCCAGGAACTCATACCAAGTGGGTTTATGTTGAAGATGGTGAAATTAAACACTTTAAAACGGCGATGACAGGTGAACTATTTGATATGTTGACTAACCACAGCATTTTGATTCAACAAAAATCAACTCACTTTTCAACTGAACATTTTCTTGAAGGCATAGAGTGCTCAAAAATTAATAACTTCAGTAGTTTGTTAAATGACTTGTTTAGTGTGCGTAGTAAGCAGTTATTTGGTGAATTAAATGAAGATACTTCTATGTCGTATTTATCAGGAATATTGATAGGTAGTGACGTTAAAGCTGCCATCAATATGGGCATGTGCCAAATGAATGAGTTTGACAAAGTTGTCATTATAGGTGCTACAAAGCTTAGCCAACATTTTTCCCAAGCGTTGTCGAAATTTTCCATTGAAAGTCAATTATACGATGTAACTCAAGCGTCTTTAGCTGGGTATTACTTATTATGCACAAACTTATTTGGCGCTAAAGCTACTACTTATCCGTAAATACACACAGAAAATAGACCTATTAATTAGTCTCTTTAAGTTGAAAAAGAAGAATCATAAAATGAAGAAAAACATACAGCTACTATTTATTGCTCTTATACCCTTATATATATCCGGCTGTGATACTAATGACAGCCAAACTAAAGTTACGGCATTAGAAACGACTTCAACAGACTTAAGTCGTGATACGAGTGTTGACTGGGAAAATCCAGAAGTTATTGAAATTAATAGGCTTGCTGCTCGTGCTACTTTTACGGCTTATGAAACTATCGCGTTAGCTAAAGCAGAAGATAAAACAGCTTCTGAGTTTGTTTTATCATTAAACGGTCTTTGGCAGTTTAATTGGGTGAAAAGCCCTAACGATCGTCCATTAACCTTCTGGAAAAAAGGTTTTGATGCTTCAAGTTGGGGCTCTATTAAAGTGCCAGGCAACTGGGAGCGACAAGGCCATGGCACTCAAATTTACGCTAATGTAGATTATGCTTTTCCAGCTAATCAACCTTATATCCCTCATGATAATAACCCGGTTGGTTCATACCTTAAAACGTTTGACGTACCGTCTACATGGGAAGGGCGTAAAGTTTTTATTGAGCTAGGTGCGGTAAATTCTGCTTTCTATATTTGGGTAAATGGGAAGAAGGTCGGTTATAGCCAAGACTCAAAATTACCTGCTGAATTTGATATTACTGAATTTGTTACTGTTGGCGAAAATAGCGTTGCCTTAGAAGTATACCGTTGGTCGGATGGCAGTTATTTAGAAGATCAAGACGGCTGGAGTTTAAGTGGTATTGAACGTGATGTTATTGTTTATTCTACACCTAAATTACATATCAAAGATTTTACCCTCGTTGCAGACTTAGATGCTACATACACTGATGGTATATTTGAGCTGGCAATTGACCTTGGCATAGATGAGAAGTTAACTAGCGGTGCCCATTTAACAGCCACGTTAAATGACGGTAAAAAAGCAATATTTACTGAAAGTAAAAAGCTATCAAGCACTGAAAAATCCGTTAAGTTTACTAGTAAAGTTAACGATGTTGCTAAATGGAGTGCAGAGTCACCCAAGTTATATAACTTAATCATTGAATTACATAATCAAGAAGGTGAGTTACTACAAGTGATCAGCCAAGATGTTGGTTTTCGTAATCTTAAGATGCAAGGTGGCCAATTTATCGTTAATGGTAAACCAATCACCATTCGTGGTGTCAATCGTGTTGAGCATCATATGACTGGTGGGAGAACCATTACTAAGGCTGATATGGTTAAAGATATTGAGTTAATGAAAGAGCTTAATATTAATGCCGTACGTACGGCACATTTCCCAAATGACCCTTACTGGTATCAATTGACCAATGAATACGGCTTGTACGTATTAGACGAAGCTAATATTGAATCGCATTATTATATGCGTAAAGGTAAAAAAGCTAAAAACAAACCTGCACACCAGTTAGGTTTTAAGCCTGAATATGAAGCGGCACATTTAGCTCGTATCACTCGAATGGTTGAGCGTGATAAAAATCAACCGTCTATTATCTTGTGGTCTATGGGTAACGAAGCCGGCCTCGGTCCATCCTTTGAAAAAGGTAGCCAATGGCTCAAAGCCAATGATCCTACCCGTCCGGTAACCTATGGTGGTCATGAAGGAAACCCCGGCCATACAGTCATTGATTATGTAGATATTTATACACCTATGTACGATGACATCTGGCAAATGGAAGATTTCTTAGTCAAATACCCAAACATACCAATGATTCAAGCTGAGTATGCTCATGCAATGGGGAATAGCTTAGGCAATCTAGATGAATACTGGCAGTTAATTTACTCGGAAGAGCGATTACAAGGTGGTTTTGTTTGGGATTGGGTTGACCAAACTTTCTTAGAAGTAAATGAACAAGGTGATGAATATTGGGCTTTTGGTGGCGATTATAACGAGTCAATAGTTGAAAAAAATGGCAGCTTCTTAGCTAACGGTGTTATTCAACCAGACAGAACCTTAAACCCACATGCTTATCAGCTACAAAAAATTTATCAGCCAATGCAATTTACCTTGATGGATGAAATAACGGGCACGGTTGAATTACTTAACCGTTATGACTACATCAGCCTTGATCATTTACGGTTTTCGTATCACATATTTGAAGATGGTAAACAGCTCTCACAAGGTAAGTTAGCAATACCCACGGTAGCTGCCGGCGATAAAACTATCATTGCTTTACCCTTTAACAAAATAGTTAAAAAGCCGGGAGCAGAATATACCGTTACCATAAACGCGGTACAAAACATTGCTGGCAATCCGATGTTACCTGAAGGCAAAAGAATTGCTTGGGAACAATTTGTATTAAGTAATGCTAAAAAAGCGCCAACCGTGATTGTTAATGGCAAAGTTGCCGTTGAACAAAACGATTCAAGTATTATCCTTAAAACGAATGACACAGTGATCACCTTCGATAAAACCTCAGGCGAACTGAGCAATTATCAACATCAAGGAACATCATTAGTGGATTCAGGTTTATCACCTAACTTTTGGCGCATTCCTACCGATAATGATAAAGGTTGGGAATTTAAGGGCTCGCCTAAGCTGCTTAAAGTATGGAATAAAGCGTCATTACAACAACAGTTAAAGTCAATAGATGTTAAAAGCTTAGATAATGGTCAGGTAGTCGTAACCACGGTGACTCGCTTGGCCGATAACATTGCTGACTTTACTACTCGCTATACGGTAAATGCTAAAGGAGCAATTGAGGTAAATGCCGCTATTTCATTAACCAAACAAAACCTCCCCGTAATGCCACGTTTTGGTATGCATATGCAATTGCCGGGTTCGTTCAAACAAGTGAACTGGTATGGACGTGGACCAGAGGAAAACTATATAGATCGAAAGTCTGGTTATGCAATTGGCTTATATAGCTCTGCAGTAGCAGATACCTTCCATGATTATGCTCGACCACAAGAAACCGGTAATCATACCGATGTGCGTTGGCTATCGGTAATTAATGACAAAGGCCAAGGCCTTAAAGTTACTGCTAAAGACACCATTGAATTTTCTGCATTACCTTTAGAGAAAACCGATTTATTTGATTTGAATTCCATTCCAGATCATAGCGCTGAAGTAACTAAAAAAGATGCCACTACATTGCGTATTGATTGGAAACAAATGGGCGTTGCTGGTGATGACAGTTGGTACTCTAAACCTCATAAACAGTATTTAATTCCTGCTAGTAATTATAGCTACCAGTTTACTATTGAACCGTTAACGGCAAATTAATCTGAAACCGTGGAATTGCCGCCATAGATAGAAGAGTGAAACTTATCGTTGCCAACAGATATAACTAGCTGGCTAAAAAGTGAAAATGATGGAGGAAACTATGAAAATCAATTGTATTAAAATAATAACAGTTGCAGCTTTATTGTCTTTAAGTACAACTACATATGCTAATCAGTGGTACTTAAAAAAGTTAGATATTGACAATGACGGCAGTATAAATGTTGAAGAATTTAAACAGCATAGTAAAGGCTGGATGGACAAAAAAGGCCTCAAAGACGAGAAACAAAGGGCTAAATTCAATCTAAATGGTTTTAATAAAATAGATACTAACAAGGACGGTAAAATAACGTTTAACGAATACGAAATTTTTAAAAAAAATAAGAATAAGAAAAATAAAAAAACTTAATATTTACCCTCATTAAAGGCACTTAAGTTAATAACTTAGTGCCGTTTCTAATGGTTAACGAGTTAAAAATATGATTAAAAAAATCAAAATATTATCACTAAATACAGGCGTCTTTTTGGGGGCGACACTTTCGTTATTAACATTATCAAGCCAAGCTGAAGATTATTATATTAATAATAATGGCAGTGATAGTTTTGATGGGTTAACCACGCAAAGTGCATTTAAGAGTTTAGCGAAAGTTAATGAATTGTCACTTAAAGCTGGCGACAATATATATCTGGCTGCAGGGCAAACCTTTATTGGCACACTCAAAATAGCTAACGAAGCAGGTACTGAGCAACAACCTATTACTGTTTCTAACTATGCTGAAAATAGTGGCGATACGAGTGTTCACGCCATTATTGATGCAAAAAATGAATTAGCAGGCATCGACATCGTTAACGCGAGTTATGTAAATATTAGCAATATCGAGATTCATGCCAATGGCGGTACTAAACAAAAATACCGTACCGACCTCGCTAACGGTGGTGAGGGCATGAGGGTTGGCGTTTTAATCGACGTTGATAAACAATACGGCAAAGAGTTTGGCCATATAACACTCGATAACTTAATTATTCATGATATTTATTACTATGAAGAAGGTGAAATTGATCGTGGGGATGACGTAAATACCCAAAATGGGACACAAGCTTATGGTTGGGGGATCCGCGCCTACAATCGTTATAACGGCGATGTCACCAAATTAACCGATATTACCGTTAAAAACAGTGAGATTTATGATGTTGCTCACACAGGGATCAAATTTACCTCGTCGACCGGCAATCTGCAAAAACATATTTTAAATGTCAGACTAGAAGATAATTACTTACATGACATCGGTGGACCTGGCATTCAATTTAGTGGTGTTGACGGCAGTTATGTCGCCCGCAATGTTACGGATAGAACAGGGAGTAGTACGGATAGCCGAAAATGGGGACGTGGTAGTGGTATGTGGACATGGACAACTAATGACGTTTTAGTTGAGCACAATACCTTTAAAAATGCTGTTGGTCCGGCTGATTCTGCTGGATTTCATATCGACTTTAACTGTAGCAACATTATTATTCAGTACAACTTGAGTATCAATAATGAAGGCGCTTTTATTGAAATATTAGGTAATAATGAAAATAATACTTATCGCTATAATGTCAGTATCAATGACGGCTACAGAGTAAAAGGAACAACAGATAATCCATATGGTAAAGCAACCCATGATGGAAAAACTCTGTGGTTTAGTGGTTTTGTTGGTATGAAGGGAAATGTTGTTAACCCCAATATAGCACCTAAAAATAACTACATTTATAACAATACTATTTATGTTAGTGAGCACATTGCCCAGTTGGCGATGCATAATGAAACGGATGGAGCCGTCATTGCGAATAATATCTTCTATTTTAAAAAAGGCAGTAGAGGATTAGCTGAGTCGAGATATCAACTTGTTGATGGCGTAAATACCACCAAAGATATGCAAATGAGCAATAACTTATTTTTAACCGCAGCAGATTGGCCATTAACTCATTTAATGGAAAATACCTCCCCAATTACCGGTGATGCAAACTTTGTTAATGCCGGCGGCTTAACCATTCAAGATTATATCGCTAAGAGCAGCGGAGTGATTGAAGGCAAAGGTATTGAGATAACCAAGTTACCACAAGACCAACATGGCATCAGTAGTGTATTTAATGCCGATGAAATTCAAGGATTGACTGTGCAAACTGATATTTTAGGCAATACCATTAATGGTAACGGCCATATTGGTGCGATATATGCTGTTGCTGATACTAACAAGTCTACAGCTACATTAACCGCCATTGCTTCAGAAACAACCAGCCAATCATCATTATTGATAACCGTAGACTTTGATACTGATGTTAGCGGTTTGTCACTTGATGATTTTACTGTAATCAATGGCGCTCTCAGTGACTTAACCAAAAGTTCAGAAACGCAATGGACCTTTACTTTGATGCCAGATCAATACGGCTTAACAACGGTTAAACTTAATGCTGATAGTGTTGTTGATAATGATAAAAATGGGAATTTTGCTGTACAGTTTTCAATAACTTTTGAGCAGGCTGTTGTAGAAAGTGATACTAAAGACCCTGTTGCTACAATATCAGGGCCTACGGGCTCTGATACTACACAGGCAAACTTTAACTTAACCATTGATTTTGATGAAGCGGTAGTTAACTTTGAATTGCTAGACTTAATACCGCTAAACGCCACATTGAACGACTTTACCAAAAATAATGATAGTCAGTGGACAGTTGCAGTAAAAGCCACAACTTACGGCGATGTTGCGATCACTTTACCCGAAAATTCGGCTTTTGATGCCGCAGCCAATGGTAATGCAGAGACGGTCTACTCAATACACTATAAAGCTATCGCTAGCCAGCCCGTAGTAGAGCCAAAAAGTAAGTCGGGTGGTAGTTTAAGTTTTTACAGTATTTTCTTATTAATGTTTTTGCTCGGTTTCAATAAATGCTTTATTAACCGTTCAATAAAATGGATACAACAAAAAACATCATGAACTACATTTGTTTTATTTTAAAAGTTTTATCAAAATTAGCTATTTTTAACATTCTATTGACTTGATTATTTTGATCTGGAAAGACTAAGGATACCTTTCCTTTTATATTATCAACGTATTCTTGCAACAGCAGTAACATTCCTAAACCAGAAACATCAATGTGGCAGGCACGTCTAAGGTCTACTATGAACTCTGAACCAATGTCTTTTGCTGATTGATAGCATTTTATAAAATCATAAAATTTATCAAACGTGAGTTTGTCTGTTATTTTAATTGTAAAAGTACAATTGGAAATGTTTGTATCTAAATTCATATACGACCTACAACGGTTTCTGATTAAAGGGATTTTCACTCAAAAAATATGGACATACATATTTACTTACATTTCAGTTTAATTAAGCTCGCCTTAATTTGCAATATGATTTATCGTATTTTTTATCTTGTTGATATTGTTGGGTATAATTACATGACTTGAAGTTTTTAGTATTAAAAACAAAGACTAATATTTATTGGTTATCATCTGTAAAAGCTACTTTTTATTAGTAATATACCGTCAAATACCTATTTTGGCTTCAATTGCATGATGTAATTTATAAAACTAATAGCTAAATACGCTATTTTACTGCAGGGTGTTTTTTAATGTTAAAAATAACAGTGGTTTTGTAAGGGAGTGTCAAGTCTCGTATCCCTACATTTTAAACGTGTGATAAAGAAAACTAATAAGTATTATTTATTGTTTCTATCACTCACAGTCGCCTCTAACATCACAGTAAATTCAGCCGGTTTAACACGATAAACGACATGATTACCGGCAAAGGTTTTTATTGTCCAGTTGCGTTGTTTGGCACGCTGCCAAGACGGGTCAGTGGCTCGTTCAGCTTTAGTCATCCCTTCAGATACAAAGGCAACATAGGTAACATCAAGATTTTTAGCTTTTGCATTGTTATAACTTACCGGTTCTGTCACGGTATTCAATGGTTGAGTAACATCACGGGGAAAAGGTTTGCTTTCATCTACCCAAGGGAATAAAACTTGGCCATTTACCACCTTATGTTGTTTAGTGATAGGTCTTGCGTCCATCATTGACATACCGTCGGCAGGTACCATCGCATCTAAAAAAGTCACATGTTTAATGCGTTCAGGAATGCTGTTCATCACTCCGGTGATCACCATGCCACCATAACTGTGGCCAACCAGTACAATGTCATCTAACTCTTCAAATAAAATGGTATTAACAATGTCTTGCACGTGGGTGGTTAAGTTGATGCTTTCATTGGCAAGATGATGTTTTTCACCTAAACCAGAAAGGGTAGGTCGATAAACACTATGCCCTTTAGCCGTTAGATGCTGGGCTACCACTTTCCAATCCCATCCTCCACCCGTTGCGCCATGAACAAGTACAAAAGTATGCTTGTCATCACTCTTTAACTTTGTAGTTTGTGCTGTAGAAGTGGCGTAGCTGGTAATATTTACCAATAACAAACTAATAAATAATAGGGTTTTATACATAAATAGCCTTTTCCATTTGAGTTAAAAAACGCGCAAATGGCTCACATTTACGCGTTGTTGTTATTGAATATAAATCAGTTATTTATAACTTTTTAAAGTATTAGTTTGTCATAAAACTGAGCAAGTTCAAGAGTAGTTTATCTGCCACCGGGTCTTTGCCTAAATTTGGCACTATTTGCATGGTCGATAATAATAAGCTGCCTTTGCCATGTTTAACTTCAGATAAATCTGAACCAGACCAAACATCACCGGTTCCTTGGTAGTGACGTTTCATTAAGGTCATATCTGGAAAGTTATCATTGGCAATTACCGTAACTATAGGTTTAGCTGTTAACTCTACCATTGAGATTTTCGCCCGCACGTTTTCATAGACACCTTGCATCGATTTGTTAGATGGAAGACCTTTGAAAATTGCATGGTTGGAAACGACATGGCTCATTCCCCCCCATAAGCCTGTTGATGCTTTCATTTTCAAATGGATAGGCATGTTCATTGAGAAACCTTTGCCTAATACGCCATCTTTCCATTTTGGACCGATATAAGGGAATTGCAGATAAGTGACTTTACCACCACGTTTAGCAAAACCGCTAAGCTGCTTATTTAAGGCGACTTGCTGTGGTTGTTTGTTACTTTTCATGGCAACAAGTACCGGAGTGTTGATGGTTGTTTTGCTGTTAAAAGCTGAAAAACTAATCCCTTGCTTGTTTAGGAATTTTTTAACATCACCGGTTTGATCAATAACAGCAAACTGACCGATAGCTTTTTGCTTGTTTGCGCTATCAAGGTTAAATACATCAAAATCGAAGTTATTATCTGCAATCGACTCTCCGTCGTTATCAAATATTTCAGCGGTAACAGTATAAGTTCCAGCTAAATCATCGGTAGCGATATCTTGCTCAAGTAATTCTGAAATAGCATGTTTAAAGTCAACTTTTGAAGTGTTTTGCCAAATTAATTTATCTTTATTGTCTTTAACTGATACTTTGAAAGTTCCGGCAATATTTTCTAAATCATTGATTCCTTTGACAGTGAATCTAACTATTTCCCCTTGATAGGCTGAACGAGGGAAAGTTCGAATGGTTAAAATACGAGGTTTATTTGCTTTTTGAGTGCTGTTATATACGGCCTCTTTTGGATTACGCCAAATATCGAGTAAGCCAGCACCCATCACCCAATCACCACCCGTTAAGGCATGCACACAATAACCGGTAATGTTGGCATTAGCGCGAGTTGCTTCGATCATACGAGCATTGGCTTTACCATGTATTTCTTGTTGCTCTTGATAAAAGTCTTGGGGTGTTGCGTATATATCACTGAGTTTCTCTGAGAGAACTTCTGATAACTGGCTACCTAACTGCTGATGGTAGCGAGTAGGTGGCGCAAGTGGATTCCCTTCTTTGGCAAAACGAGCGTTGACTTTATCAAAATCTACATAGCTGCCATAACCTAATTCAGAAACAAAAGACGTTGCTCCCGTTTTTAAATTATGGCCAATAGGTTTACCTTTGATATTCAGTTTTTTCCGTTCTTCTGCTGTATAAGAAACCCCTAAGAATTTGTCGTACCAATCATTGGTAACATTTGGACCTGGGTAGGTATGCACATCGTTAAAAGGCATGAAGTCACGCTCGTTTGGTAAATATACTTTTGCACCAAATGCCCAACCACCTGACTCATCAAGGATCAAACGAGTCGGATCTATATCTCTTGCCATCATCGAAGTTTCAGCCATCATTTGCTTTAAAACAGGACGACGTACTTCATTATATAATTCCCACATCACGATGCTGGCGCGATTACGATCACGAAGAATGGTTTGTTTTAATTCATTAATTACTCTGCGAGGCAAGTCTGGGGTACTGACCGGCAAATCCATACATTCTAGGGCAGGAGAGCCAACCACTAAAACCCCCATTTCATCGGCTAAATCTAACCATTTTGGTGGTGGTGGACGACGCCATGGGCGGATCATGTTGAAGCCTGCTTCTTTAGCGAGTTTTATCTCTTTACGGGCTAAGTCTAAATCAACTGGGGTTGCTATACCTACTGGGTATACACCTTCAAGAAACACCGCTTTTACATATATTTCTTCGCCATTTAATTGGAAGCGTTTGTCTTTAATTGAAAACTCACGTAAGCCGAAACGATCACTGACGGAATCACTGATTTTACCTTCACGTTCAATACTTACGCTCATTTTATAGAGGTTAGGGTTGTCGGGAGACCAGGTTTTTGCATCAGGGATATCAAGTGTTGCAACTAAGGTGTTTTGACCCGATTGAAAGTTATGAGTGACTTGTTTATTGACCACTACTTTTTTGCTTGCGACTTCAGTAACGATAAAATTAACATTGTCTTGGCTAGAAAACTCACCAAAATTGGCGCTCGACAGCGTAACCTTAGCTTGGCTATTTTGATAGTCAGGCTCGATATAAATATCTTTAATATAGTGCTTTTCGGTAGCCACTAAACGTACTGATTGCCATATGCCGCCACTGATACCGCCACGCCATTGGGGAGTTTCCATTGCGCCAATACCGTCAATAACTTTGTCGGTGTCTAATAAAATGGGACCAAGTACACGTAAAGTAATGACGTTTTCTTTGTCAAAATTCAACATGGAATCAATTCGAAAGCTGAACGGAGTAAAGCCACCTTCATGAACACCTACGACATGATCATTGAGATAAACTTCGGCACGATAATTTACGGCATCAAATGAAATATGGGTAATTTTATCTTGCCATGTTTTAGGGGCACTAAAACTGCGACGATAAACGGCAACACCTTCGTAATCTTTTTCTTCGAGTTCCCAAACACTGGGAACTTGGATATCGCGAATATTACTTTGCGCGAGGAAGTTTTTATTTCTATAGAGTTTTTGTGCTCTTGATTTATTTTCTTTATCAAAAATAATTTGCCAAGTACCGTCAAGTGAGAAGGTATTAGCATGCTTTTGTTGGCTATAGACGTTTGTGCTAAATAAAGCAGCAAGCATTAACATCGACATTGTTTTAATGAGGTTTATCACAGGGATTAATCCTTAAAAATAATACTAATTTCAATAATAAAAAACGGCTTTGTTAGCAATATATTGTGGGTCAGAATTTATTCTGAAACTTGTTAGGCTAAAGCCCAACCTACAACAATTTCTTACATAAGCCATTTAATCGGCAGTAATTAAATGGCACGTACCCATTTAGTCATTTACCAGTACGGAAACACGTTTTAAGGTCATGTATTCTTCTAAGCTATAATGCGAACAATCTTTGCCAACACCACTTTGTTTTAAGCCGCCATGGGGCAATGACACATCATAATGCACTTCATTGATACAAACACTACCCGCTTGAATTTGACTCGCAGCTTGCAAGCCTCTTTGCAAGTTGGTGGTATAAACGTACGCCGCTAAGCCAAATTCGGTATCATTTGCCATGGCGATAACATCATCTTGATCAGTGAACTTGATCACCGCAAGCACAGGACCAAAAATCTCATCACAGGCGAGCGACATACTTTGGTCAACATCGGCTAAAATGGTCGGCTCCAAATAGTAGCCCGTTGGTTGGTTAGTAGGAATGTTACCACCAAGCACAATACGCGCGCCATTGGTTACGGCTTGCTCTACTGTGGTCATTACTCTGTCGCGCGCTTGAGCGGTTAACATCGGTCCCATTAAGCGTCCTTCACCTCGACCAGCGCCCAACTCTATACCTTGAGTATGTGTTTTAGCTTTTTCGATAAACTCTTCATATACCGATTCATGAACAAAACAACGATTAGGTGAAACACAAACTTGACCAGAATTAGCAAACTTTAAATCAACGATACTTTGTGCGGCTTTTGTAATGTCGGCGTCATCATAAACGATGACAGGCGAGTTACCGCCCAGTTCTACCGAGAAATGCTTAACGTTACTGCAAGCGGTGCTCATAGTATCGACGCCAGCTTTTGTTGAGCCTATCATGGTAAATAAAGAAGTTTTATCAGAGGTTAGTAATGGATCGGTAACATCATATTTATCGCCTGAGATGACATTAATAACACCTGCTGGTATACCTGCTTCTATAGAAAGCTCAGCACATCTAAGAGTGGCTAACGGGGTTAGTTGTGAAGGCTTAATTATTGCGGTACAGCCAGATGCTAATACAGGTCCTAATTTGTAACCTAAATTTAATAATGGGAAATTCCAAGCAAGATAACCAACCACAACACCCAGCGGTTGACGCATCATATAATTGAGAAAACGGCCATTGGGATCAGCAATTACTGGTTGGTCAATGCGTTTAGCTTCTTCAATAAAAAAACGTAAACAGTTGGTCAACATACCAAAGTCATATTCAGCATTGTCTGCTGGTTTGCCAGTTTCAGCGATTAACAAGTCAACAATTTCATCTTTATGCTGTTCAAGTATCTCGGCATACTTGAGTATTAATTCACTGCGCTCGGCCAGTGACATCTTTGACCATGTTTTAAAGGCATTATCTGCACTCTCTAAAGCATAATTGATATTGTTAGGTTTTATTTGAGGAACGCATGCTACAACTTGCTCTGTTGCAGGGTTAATTACATCGAGTGTTTCACTTTCACTGATCAATTTGCCGTTGATCAACATCTTAAAGTTCTGTTTATCTACATTCACTGTGTTCATGATGTTTCCGTATTATTTATATCAAAATCATTCATTGCACTAGTATTTATTTCAACCCCTAAACCAGGTGTTGTTGGTACTATTGCGCCAGTATCTTTTATCTGTACTGCAACTTTATATATGTCATCTCTAAGTGGGTTTTCGGTACGGTCATATTCCAAAAAGAGTTGTTTAGGCTCGGCTCTGCCGGGTTCATGATATGCACTGGCCAAAAAATGCGTAGCAGCTGCAAAATTTAGCATGGTGCCCCATACATGTGGAATACAATTAATGCCGTTAGCAGAAGCGAGCGTTCTAATTTTTAACGCTTCACTCGGTCCACCACAATAGGCCAAATCGGGCTGTAATAAATCGACCCCGCCAGACTCAATAAGCTTCATAAAGCCAAAACGTGTTTGTTCACATTCGCCTGTTGCGATAGAAATATCGAGTTTATCGTTAAGCTTTTTGTATAAATTACCATGCTCTGGTGAAAGAGGCTCTTCATAAAAGGCATAGTCATATTTATCTAGCAACCTGCCAATTTTAATTGCTTCGGGTAAATCGTATCCGTGATTTGAATCAGCCATTAACTGGGTAGTAGGTAATGCTTCTCTCATGGCTTTGATGAGCTTTTCATCAAAATCAGGGTTTTTACCTACTTTAATTTTCATTGCCTGAAACCCTTCGGCGGCATAGCCCTTAGCTTCTTCAATTAATGAAGGTAACAACTCATGTTCGGGTAAATCTTGGAAGTACATACCCGTGGCGTAGCAGGGCACAACATCACGGTGACGTCCTCCCATTAGCTCACTGACACTTTGCCCTAAGGCTTTTCCTTTGAGATCCCAAAGCGCCATATCAATACCAGACATCGCGCCCATCATGATGCCACCACGGGCAAAGTCTAATGAAGAGCGCCACATGTGATGCCAAACATAATCGGTTGCTAGTGCATCCAAGCCGATAATGCGAGGAGCGTAAAAGTTACTCACTGCCGATTGAGTAACATCTGCTGGGCCATAACACTCACCCCAACCTGAAACGCCGGTATCACTTATAACCTCAATGACCAAAACATTACGTTGATCATAAGACCATTGTGAGAAGCCAAATGGCTTCTCTAAATGGCAACGTAGATGATGGGTTTTAATACATTCAATTTTCATAAAAATTGGTAACTATTCCTATATTTCTTTATTAACTACATCCGCGGTAGCTTCTATCGCTACTGCGGCTGATGATTCGGTCGGAATTGAATTTGAATAGCCTAATAAACAAATAGCGCCAATTAAAATTACAATGCCTGTGGTCATCGTTTTAAAAGGCCCTGGAGCACCTTTCCATTCTCCGGTGTAAATGCCAATGGCAGTAGAAATGATCAGCGCTAAACCAAGTAACATCGGCCAACCAATGACCGGACCAATAGAGCCCATCAGTGCAGCACCTTGACCATAAACACCTAACGCTGCGAACCATAATAAACCTGCGATAATCGCCCATTTATAAGCTTTTGATGAGTCAGCGACAGCAAAAGAACCCCAAGATTTATTTTTGATCAATAAGAAAATAGCAAAACCGGCATTCATCGCATAAGCACCCAATAAAACAACTACCCAGCGAGCAAGCGCGGTATTACGAGTAATGGTGCCTGCTTCTTCAGCCGTAGCGCCAATCGCTTCTGTTGCTGAAAAGCCAACATTAAGTAGTGACGATAAAATGCCGCAGGCAACGGCTATCATTAAACCTTTTTTAAAAGCTGCACCGGTTTTAATTCCTGCAATTTCTTCGCCTGATTCCGCCAAAACTTTATCTCTGCCAATACCTGCTTTTGCCACAATAGCAACGGCTATTAACATCAATGCCATACCCACTAATATAAAAGGGATAGCCGGATTGTCAGAGAGGTTATCAAGTTGTAGTAATGGTATTAAAGAGCCCATTAATGCGGCTAAACCCATCACAATTCCCATGGTTAAAGCTACACCAATATAAGGCACACAAACGCCAAACATAATGCCACCTATACCCCATAAAAAGCCGTATAAAGCACCTTCTTGGATTGATTCAATAGGTGAGGAGGCAATCACGGAAAATAATTCAGGTACCACAATAATTGCCCAAATAAGTGGGAAGATGATCATGGCAATGGTGGTGTGTACTAACCACCATGCTTCCCAAGCAAGCGGTTTAGTATATTTCATACCAAGGCCAAAGGTGCCTTGGAAAACGCTGGCAAGTAATACCAATAACAGGGGGAATATCATGTCTATCATATGCTTTATCCTATGTTTTTATTATTTTTATCTGCTCAATTTATATTTAAATGACTCATTTAAAAGTCTACGATTTGTTCGTCATCAGTCACTGATTGAATATAAGCGACAACGGCATCATGCTCGGGATAAACACAATAAGCTTTGAAGTCTGACTCATTATCAAAAGTTGAGATAAGACCAACATCAAAAAATGAAGCGCCGTAATTGCCAATATTAATGCCTACTTCATATTGTCTAATTTCTTTGATAATAGCGGGGAGACTGTCAAGTTTGTGCTTTATTAATTCGGCTAATTCAGCTTGAGACAAACCCAAAGCATTTGGTTTAACTTTCCATAAAACTAAATGGGTATACATAAAATCTCCTTGTTAAGGGTTATATCAACTCGTGAGGCTTAGGTTGAGATGATTTCAAAAGCCCAGTTATTCATGCTCATTGTTGCTTTCATTTATATACTCTATACAACATGAAAGTTATATGCAAGAATATGTATGACAAATAACACATTAAGTAATATTTAATTTTTAGGAACTTAAATTTATGGCAATTATAAATAAACTAGATCTAGTAACGTTTAATACCAAGCGTATTGTTATGTTATTAATATCTTTGAATTTATTTATGCTTTCTCTTTCAGTTGAAAGTAAAGAAACAAAACTTGTCAGTGGAGCTGTTGGTTATTGGCAAAATGCTGATGAAGACGTTTTACCTAAGGTCAATTGGCAAGCCAGTTGGATTTGGCCTAAAAGCAAGCAAGCTTCAACGATGTCTTTATTTAGGAAAAAAGTTGTAGTTAAACAAGCTGTCAATAAAGCTTTGATACATATAACCGCTTCTAGTGTATATAAGCTTTATGTTAACGGGCGTTATGTCAATAGAGGACCAGCGCGCAGTGCACCTCATCACCAATCGTTTGACAGTATTGATATTTCATCATTTATGAAGCAAGGCGAAAATATAATCGCTGTGCAGGTACACTTTCAACCGGAAGTGAATAGCTATCAGCATAAGGCTAGAGCGGGCTTGTTAGCGCAATTAGAATTTACGACCAAGCAAGGCCTTGAGCGAATTGTTACGGGTCCGTCTTGGCGAGCAATAGTTGACCCAAGATGGGACAGTAATGAGCTGAGAATGAGCCGCTTTCATCAAGAGGTTAATGATCGAGTTGAGTTATCTGCACAGTTAAATCAATGGCGTCGTTTATCTTTTGATGATAATAGCTGGCCGAAAGCACAAAGCTTAATGCGTAACTCAGGTTGGCCGTCACCACAAAAGAATGACCGCGCGATGTCTTTAATCTCACCATGGACACAGTTAATTCCACGAACGATTGATTATTTAACTGAGCAAACGGTTAAGCCTAACCATTTGATTGCTGACTTAGCGCTTGATGATTACTTGTTATCTGCTACTGGCGAGCCAGAAAAAAAACTCAATCGAGTTCCCCGTGTTTCATTAAAAGAACAAGTGATGATTTCACGTGATAAACAAGAAATTACTGTTGATGAACCACTCATTATTCAGGCAAGTCAAAAAGGTAAAGCCCGTTTGTTAGTTTTTGATTTTCATGAATTAATAAACGGTTTACCTGAATTTCAAATCCAAGGTAACAAAGGTGACATCGTTGAAGTCATCGCTATTCCTTATATGCATGATAATAGTTTTAGTTATGAAAGTGTTGATGCCCACTTAATTGACCGTATTACCTTATCTGGAGAGCTAGATAATTGGCAAGCAATGTACTTTAAACCGACCCGTTATCTAGGTGTGGTTGTTAAACCAAATAGTGGGCAGGAGAGTAAACCTGTTGTTATTAATCACTTGGGCTTACTTCAAATTAGCTACCCTTTTATCAGCCAAGGCAATATAAGCTCAATTGATGCTCCTTGGATAGCGCAATACATGCAAGCCAGCGCTGATACCATCAAAGCTGCAACTACTGACGCTTATACTGATAATTATCGAGAACGTCGACAGTACGCACAAACTGGCTTCTATGCGGTATTAGGTAATTATTATACCTTTGGCGATCACAACTTACATGCACGAAACTTAATCCAAGTTGCACAAGAGCAGTTTGCCAATGGCTTAATGCCGGCTTATGCACCCTTGCAGACCAATGATTATATGGTGATTTTGGATTCTAATTTATTGTGGGTGAGAAGTTTACATCGTTATTTACTTTATTCTGGCGATAAACAAGTGGTGAATGACTTATTACCAACAGCAAGCAAGTTACTCGCGTTATTAGAAAGTTATACCAATGAAGATGGGTTAATTGATAGCCCACCTTTTGCTTATTGGTTAGATCATGCAAAAAATGATCGCCGAGGTGCAAACTTAAACTTGAATGGTCATTATATTGGGGCTTTAGAAGACTTTGCTGAAATATTACAGTGGTTGAATCTTGAAGGTAGCGAGCATTATCTAGCGCAAGCAAAAAAGATGCGTAAAGCGATTCAAAGCAAGTTTTGGCATCAACAACAAGGCTTGTTTGTTGATGCACTTGTTTTTGGTAAACAGTCTGATCAATTTAGTGAACATGCCAATGCAATGGCGCTAGCCCTCAATATAGCAACACCAGAACAAGCTAAAAAGGTTGCCGATATACTACTTAAAGAAGATGAGCTTAATTATGTAAGCCGTGACAACGGTATGACGATGGTAACACCTGCTATGTCATATTTTCTTCATAAAGGCTTGGCAAATTATGGTTATATCGACGAGTCCTTTGCTTTGTTTAAACGTCGATTTGATAAAATGCTCAATGAAAATAGCCAAGGTACATTGTGGGAAGAATGGTGGCTAAATGGCACGGGGCGCTCGGGAGTTTTTGTAGATAATGGCAGAACACGATCGAGTGCACAAACTGAAAGTGCCTTTGCTCCGGCATTGTTCGCGGAATACATTATTGGTGTGAAGCCGGTTACCCCTGGCATGGCGACATTTAAATTGTTTAATCGTCGACACTCAATTACGGATGTTTCAGCCGATATTCCAACACCGCATGGTAACGTAACCATCATTTGGTCTACTGAAAGTAATAAAAAACAGTTAGATTTAATTATTCCTGACGGCGTTCAAATAGAGCTAGATGAAACGACTTTTTCAGGTCATTCAATTGCAGGAAAAGTTTTATCTAAAGGTGAACACACGCTTTTATTAACAAATGTTGAAGATTAAAAATATTGAAGATTAAAAAATAAAGGCATATATGACTAAACATATCTTAATTACCGGAGCTTCTTCCGGTATTGGCCAGCAGTTGGCTATCAAACTAGCTAAACAAGGAGCTAAGTTGAGCTTGTGTGGACAGCAAGAAAATAAACTGAATAATACCCTCGCTCAACTTGATAAGCGCTCAAAGGTTCATGCTGCATCATTCTGTTTGTCAGATGAGCAAGCAATTAGTCAATTTGTTTGTCAAGCGATTGAGCAGCAAGGACCCGTAGATACGTTAATAAATTGTGCAGGTCTAAACTCTTCAAGGGCACCCGCTAGCGCCCCTGACTGGGAAGAATTGCAACGAATGTTAGCAATAAACTACTTTGCACCTTTACGTCTTATCAATGCTGTTTTACCCAAGATGCAAGATAAAGGATCAGGGACAATTCTAAATGTTTTATCTACCACCTGCTTATTTTCAAATCCTGGAATTGCACAATATTCGGCAAGTAAAGCAGCACTTGATATGCATATTAAGGTACTTAGAAAGGAACTTAATGGCTCTGGTATTAAGGTGTTATCTCTGTATCCTGGAGGGGTTAATACAGACTTTAGATTAGCCGATAGAAAAGAGTATTTACAGGCGAGTGATGTTGCCGATGCCGCTTTATCAATGTTGCTAACAAGCAGTAATAGCCACATTCATGAGTTGGTTGTTCGGCCTGAAGTTGAATTGAACTTTTGATCTATCAATCTTGTTTTGAAGATGTAAGGTTTAATCATTCAAAAGTGTTCTAATAAACTCTTCATGAAAGGGCAACTCAGCAACACTACGGTTAAGTGAAGAGAGAGCTTGTGGTAAGGCTTTCTCAATGGTGTCAAAAATTGACGCATCAACAAGCGGGTCATATGCTTCAGGTATAACCTTCATACCAGCTAAAACCGCGTACCAACTATCGGCAGAAAATAAATCTAAGTCATTTTTATAGAGCCGACCGTGCGCTTTAAATAATGCCAGTTTATTGGTTAAACTTTCAGGTATCTCTAGGTTTTTCCACATTTGCCAAAAAGCAGAATCGGTTCTTGCCGACGTACAATAGTGTAAAACGATAAAATCTCTAATGCAGGCATATTCAATATCTATGATCCGATTGAATTCATTGATAGTCGCTGGGTTTAAACGTTTATCCGGTAAGCTTTGCGCAAAATTAAATATAGTATTCATAATTAAATGAATACTTGTAGACTCTAGAGGCTCAAGAAATCCTGAAGATAATCCAACAGCTAAACAGTTTTTAAACCATATTTTATCTCGTTTACCTGTGGTGAATTTAATTACCTTGCAATCTGTTATTTTTTCACCACTAAGGTGCTCTTCTAATAAGGCTTTGGCAGATTCATCATCACAATAGTCACTACAATATACATAGCCATTGCCAGTTCGATTCTGCAATGGAATTTGCCAACGCCAACCATGTTCATGGGCTGTTGATTGAGTATAAGGTGGTAAGTCATCTAGCTTTTCAGTTTGCACAACAACTGCTCGATCAACGGGTAAATAGTGTTGCCAGTTTTCCAATCCTACTCTTAAGGTCTTGTTTATTAGCAGGGCATGTTGTCCGGTACAGTCAATGAAAAAATCACCGTCTATAATGCGGTCATCCTCAAGTACCACTGATGCGATCTCGCCAGTCTCATGAGTATTTACGGTATTAATATGCGCTTTAATATGCTGAACATTATGTTTCTGACAATATATGGATAGGTACTGTGCGACCAGTCCAGCATCAAAATGTAACGCGTAAGTTGCGCTTGATAAATTATTGATAACGTTGTTATTTGGGATAGTAAATTTATTTTGTTTTGCCATGGCAATGGCTGGAGAAAAATCACTGAACTCAAAGCTACCATCATTTAAATGATGTTTTAACCAATGTTGATAAAATGGTTTACCATCAATTTCATTACCGACAAAGCCAAATTGGTGCCAATAATGTTGCCCTTTGGTGTGCCAATCTATAAATTTAATGCCTAACTTAAATGTTGCATTGGTTTTTTTGATAAAGTCTTCAGGCGCGACTTCTAAATAGGTTAACAAATCCATAATTGATGGAATTGTTGCCTCGCCAACGCCAACCGTTGGTGTATGTGGTGATTCAACGAGTACCACTTCGCAGCCAGTATTATATAAAGCTCTAGAAAGAATAGCCGCCGATATCCAGCCTGCTGTACCACCACCAACAATAACGTATTTCTTTATTTTCATATCGCTATTTTTATTCTTAATATTAGCCGGGTTGGTCACATTTAATCTCCGTGTAAACTCGTTAAGCTAAGAGGTTGTTATATAACTCTTTATTGTTCATATAATGAAATGTAATCCAAGACAAGATAATTTGGGAAGGCAGTGTAACCTTCTTCAACCGCCGACATCAGGCCGTTATTAATTACTAATGCCATGTCTTCATCTGGCCAATCTTCATTAGCAATATCTACACCTTTGGTTTTTTTATGTACTTCGATACCATCAATTGACCAAGTCATTGTTAAAGCGGTCCATTGAAAACCGTAGATATGCCAACTATTGTCTGCATCATAATTATTTTGGAAATTTTCCAGTGCAACACTATGATCTTGTGTATCAGACCAATGCCCATAGATATAGCGCATATACATTTGATCTGTTCCCCAATTAGCATTGAAGAAAGTACCAAAATATTCCCAAACATCTATCTCAGGTGGCCATGCTCGGCGTTCGGCAATTAGCCAAATTGCTGGCCATACTTTGGGACCTGTTGGAAACTTGGCTTTAATTTCTAAATATATGTTTTTGTTTGTACCATTAAAGTACTTTTTTCGTAAAGAGTTGATCCAACCGGTTGAATAGTCAAAATTTCTTTTAGGATCACTACCTACGATTGGCTCTTTTTTATTGGCTAAAAATAATTGTCCTTGTTGGGTATAGGCATTTTCATCGAGGATGTAACCGGCATATTTATCGTTGAGTAAATGTAGGCCACCGTTTTGTTGATTCCATATCATCGCGATACTAGGGTCTTGATCATATGTCAGTCCCTTTGACCAGTTATCAACATTAAAATTGTCAAATTCATCCTGCCAAGCCAGTTGGTATCCTGCAGGAGCAAAATGCGTAGGACTTTGCTCTGCAGGAGCTTGGATAACGATTTCATCAGATTCATTACCACCACCGGAACTACTGCCACAACCTAATAACAAACTGGCAAGTAAAACACTGATTATCAAGGACCATTGAGGTACTTTATTCATGATTGATGATCTCTGACATTTGTTTTATGAGCTCAACTTTTATCGGTTGATATTGCTTTTGGGCCGCTACGTTATGCCATTCATAAGGATCTGTAGTGTGGTCGTATAGTTCTTCTTGGCCGTCTTTATAACGTATGTAGCGCCAAGTTTCAGTGCGGTAACTGTAGGTTTGTTGCCAAATATATTTGTCGGGTAAATCTTTTAATATTTTTACATGCCATAACGCTTGTGGATTTGTACCAATGGCTAATCCTTCAATCGGTTTATCAATACCAACGCCCATGACGGTTAATGCTCCTTTAGGTCCCTGCCATTGAGCAGCTTTATTTGTTTTCACCGCTGGCGAAAGTAAGGGAGCTATTGAGTAGCCACCTAAAGGTGCTGCGCCTTTAGAATTTTGGTTTGAACCTTGTAAATTTGCGAGGTCAATAAACGTAGGGTAGATATCTACCAGTGACATAGGTTGGCTAACTTTTAAGTTAGCGACACTCTTGCCCGGAACTTTCCATAACATAGGTATCTTGGCACTTTCTTCCCATGGTGAATTTTTATAAAGATAGTCTTTCTCGCCAAACTGCCAACCATGATCACTGGTAAAAACAACAATAGTATTATCTTTTAATTTGGTGCTATTAAGGGTATCTAGTACCACACCTAGTTGTTCATCCATAAAAGCAATACAGGCAAGATAGGCCTGAATCACTTTTTTTAAGCCTTCATCATCATCTTCATACGATGCTTGTAATGCCTTAAAATATGATAAGCCCATTTGAGTCATCGGATAATTATCTTTAAAAAATGAATCCGCTAGGTCATTTTCTTTAATTGTCGGCAGTTGAATACTGTCCAAGGGGAACATATCGAAGAAGCGTTTTGGTGCGTATAGCGGTGTATGTGGCCTAACAAAACCAACCCCCATAAAAAACGGCGAAGTATTGCTACTGGCTGCGAGTGACTTTAATTTATTGCTCGCCCATATCGCATGTTGCTCGTCGGGTAATCGATCTCGATTATTTTCATCCACATAATGAAAGGGTGCAAAAGGGTAGCCCCAGCCAGGGGAATGCTTAAATTCTTGATTAGGGAGGGGGGCGAATTTAGGCACGTCCTCTAGCGGGGCAAAAGAGCCGTCAACAATATTGATACTTCTAAATGGTTCAGGTACGGAAGGGTGACCAACTATTTTCTGGCCGTTAAAGGCATGCGGACCATAGTTTATGCGTTCTGGTACTCCCCATTCATGCCATAAATTTTTCTGGTTTTTATGCAATAACTTACCAGTGCCTAACATTTGATAACCATTTTCACGGAACAACTGTAAGAAGGTTTTATTGTGCTTTAAGACATGTTGTTTGGTTAATGGAGTCCAGCCAAAATCTTTAGATTGATGTGGGTAAACACCGGTAAATAGGCTGTTTCTTGATGATTGGCATACCGGGGCATTGGTTTGTGCATTGGTAAACTGTACCGATTGTGCGGCGAGTTTATCTATATTGGGTGTTTTACTTTGTGGATGGCCACCAAAAGTACCTAAATAATCATTGAGATCATCAACGATAATAAAGAGTACATTCGGTTGCTTGGCACTTGAGCTATTAGCTTGAACAACAGCAGGCGCCATACAAAGTGCTATTGATAATAATAAACGTGTGAATAATTTCATTTTTGTCTCTTTCATTTGTTCTTTTAGAGTGCTGTACCAATAATTGCACTGATCTCATCTTTCATTTTATTTATCAGGCTTGTCTTTGTTGTGTCATCAGCAAGGTTATGCCACTCATAAGGATCGTTTTGATGGTCATACAACTCTTCCTTGCCGTTTGAGTAATGAATGTAACGCCAATTTGTTGTTCGATATGAATAATTTTGTTTCTCAATTGCCCATTGATTCATAGTTGGTCCATAAACACCAACTACAGAGAGTGCGCCATTGGGACCTTGCCATGTGGTTGTTTCAGGGTTTTCAAGAAAAGCACGTAAACTAAAACCACCTAACATGGCGCCTTGCTCATTTTTTCTATTATCTCCCTCAAGTTGGGCGTAATCGACCAAAGTAGGGTAGATATCAATATTAGATACGGGGTGAACAACTTTACTGTTAGCAACGTTGTTATGAGCAGTCGAGGTTTTTGGCGGACGAATTATAAAGGGAATACGTGTACTTTCTTCCCACGGAGAGTTTTTAAATAGGTAATTTTTTTCCCCCATTTGCCAACCGTGATCACTGGTAAAAACTACCAAGGTATTTTCGTTAAGTGATTTATTCGCCTCTAACGCTGACATTACCTTGCCAACTTGCTCATCCATAAAAGAGACGCATGCTAAATAAGCTTGCAGAAAATGTTTGATGGCTTGTTCTCGGTTACCATTATAAGAAGCTAACAGTTGCTGATAATACTTTAGCCCTTTACCGTCTGAGGGAAAGTTTTGCTGGAAGTGAGTATCATCATGATCGTTTTTCATCCACGGGGCTAATGTTAGTGATTCAATGGGGTACAACTCGAAGAAACGATCGGGTGCATATAAAGGGGTATGTGGACGGACAAAACCTATACCCATAAAAAACGGTTGTTGAGCTGGGGTGTTTGCAAATTCAGTGAGCTTCTTTATTGCCCATTGAGCGTGTAATTCATCGGGCAGTAGATCACGATCTTGCTCATTGATAAATCGAAATGGCTTTTTATCCCAGCCATATACCCAGCCTTTTGCTCCCGATTTACCTGATGACTGTTCGCCATCAGATAAACGTCCATAGGAGCCGTCAATAGGGCCGATATTTCTATAGGGAGCAGGAACGTTTTTTGTTACCGTTAATTCTTTACCATCAAATGGAAAAGGACCGTAGTCATGTTTATGTGGATTGCCCCATTCTTGCCAAACAGTGGTTAAACCTCCATGCATTAACTTTCCAGTACCAGCCGTTAAATAACCATTTTCATTAAAAAGCTCAACAAGGGTTTTATTGTGTTTAAGTACCTTTTGTTTATGTTGATTCTCCCAAGAGTAATCTTTTGATTCATGGGGATAAACGCCGGTAAATAAGCTGTTTCTTGACGGTTGGCAGACCGGAATATTTGATTGTGCATTTACAAATTGCACGCCACTAGCCGCTAGTTTATCAATGTTTGGCGTCTTAGCTTGTGGATGGCCACCAAAGAAACCTTGATAGTCATTCAAATCATCAACCATAATAAGTAATACATTAGGCGGATTATTTGTTTGGATTGTATTTACCGTATTAGCACTGGAAAAAGTACAGAAAAAAGTGAAGCCTAGTGTGATAAAAGCGAGTCTAGATTTTACTTTGTAGTTCATGAAGCACCGTCGTTTATATTAACATTTATCGTTCAGCTGCCTTTAAACAACAACGAATAAAACTTGATTAATTAGTATTTGTCATACATATTGCGATTACTATATCTTATAGAATTTAAAAGTAAACAATTTAATGATGCCTAATATGATGAATGGACAAAAAAATCCCTGCTTAATAAAAGCAGCAAACGCACTGATATTCTTTGTCTTTATAGTTTTTACCAATGTAGTTGAAGCCGAAATTAGGCTTGCCGCAGTTTTTACTGATGACATGGTGTTACAACGCGACTTACCGATCAACATTTGGGGAAGCGCTGAAAAAAGTGAAAGCATTAGCGTAATGCTTGATGGCAAAAGTTATCAAGGGCAAGCGAATGAACAAGGTGCTTGGCTAATTACCTTACCTGCACAGCAAGTGGCTACCAATCAATCGATAAAAGTTGTCTCTAATCATAAAAGTGATGGCAATGTTGTTGAACTAAATAATATTGCTTTTGGTGATGTTTGGCTGGCATCAGGGCAATCCAATATGTCATTTTCACTTAAGCAGGCGTTAAAAAAATTTCCGCAAGAAAATCAGCTTGAACAATATCCCGATGTTAGACAATTCTTAGTACCGATGAATTATGATTTTAAAGGAGTCTTGTCTGATTTTAAAGAATCGTCAGCTATCGATAAACGTACACAATGGCAGGTTGCAAGCAGTGAAACCGTTGGCGGTTTTTCTGCCGTAGCTTGGTTTTTTGCTAAAGATTTATATCAAAGGTTTAATGTGCCAATTGGCATCATAAATTCAAGCGTAGGTGGTACTGCCATCGATTCATGGATGAGTTATCAGTCTTTAAAAGCATATCCTAACGCTCAAGCGTTAGCTTATAAACTTCGCGATGACGATTTTGTTATGCAACTTAAACAAGAGAACATTCGAGAAGTAAGTCATTGGTTAGAAAAAAATACTAAAAACGATAAAGGGTTGCAGCAAACAAAATGGTTTGATGCTGATTTAGATGATGAATACTGGGCGACATTAAAAGTGCCAGGGGCGTGGGAAGATTTAGGAGGTGGGTTTAATAGTGGTGTGGTTTGGTTAAGAAAAGACTTTCATCTAACAAAACAAGAAAGTGAAGCCGATGCACAATTGTTGCTAGGAAATATTATTGAAGCGGATAAAACCTATATTAATGGTATAGAAGTTGGCCGTACCCCACATAGATACTTGTCCCGTGATTATTATGTTAATAAAAAGCTATTAAAAACAGGAACAAATAACATCACCATTAGGGTTGAAGTAAATAAAGGTCAGGGAGGAACAATAATAGATAAGCCTTACAAGTTGCTATTGAATGCACATCTACCAGCAAAGGAAATTTCACTGATAAGTGATTGGAAGTATAAGGTCGGAACCAAGTCTAAAAAATTGCCGTGGAAATTACAACGAAGAACGAGTTTACAATTTAAGCCTGTCGGTCTTTATAATGCAATGATTGCGCCCTTAGAATATATGAAGTTTTCAGGGGTCATTTGGTATCAAGGCGAAGGAAACGTTAATCAATACCAAAGTTATACAGATCAATTTACTACCATGATAAACCTTTGGAGAGAGTTATTTAAACAGCCTGAATTACCGTTTTTATTTGTTCAGTTGGCGAACTTTCTCAAACCCCATCAACAACCGGTAGAGAGTGCATGGGCAGAGTTACGAGGCGCACAAACACAGGTACTAAACACAGTAGAGAATACCGCTATGGCATTAGCGATTGATGTAGGTGAATGGAATGATATTCATCCACTTGATAAAAAAACTGTAGGTCAGCGCTTAGCATTAGGGGCACGCCGACTTGTTTATGCTGAGTCTGAATTGAGTTATCTAAGCCCACAAGTTGAACATGCTTCTTTGAGAGAAGGACAAGTCATCATTGACTTTAGTGATATAAATCAAGGGTTAATTTGTAAAGGTGAGCAGCTGAGAGGTTTTGCCATTGCAGGTCATGATAAAAAGTTTGTTTGGGCAACTTCTAGATTGGAAAACAACCAAGCAATTGTTTGGCATGACAGTATTAAAACCCCAAAATATGTCCGTTATGCTTGGGCGAATAATCCCGATAAAGCCAATTTATATTCTAAACAAGGACTTCCAGCCACCCCTTTCTCTATTGAATTGCCTTTTGTCGCAATTAAAACAGAGTGAAAGAAAACAAAGAACGCATGCTCTTGATAAATTGTAAGCCGAGTTAAGTTCGTTTATATCCTACTTAAACTGCAAGCTTGTGGTGGTGTAAACTTAATCTAGATAAGTTTAAAAGACATATCCATAATTTTTACCATTCATTTTTATAGTTAAACCCCTTAAGTTAAACCTGAAAAGCCATTGAATTATATGTTCTTTTGTATGGTTTTTGTTCTTTATTAAATGTTTAATCTAAATATACACTTGATTACTTGTGATTTGTCATACATAATAATTTGCGTAATAAGTCATACATATTAAATTGTAAGTATTCTGCATCGAACAAATAAAAAACTAATGATGCGGATTATCGATTAACAATTACGTTTTATTGGCAAAGTGGCCATTAAGTTTAATAGAAATCATTAGGGGATTAACATGAAGGTAATGAATAAAAGTCTTTTAGCTTCAGCAATAGCGTTAAGCTTTACTGCAGGAAGCCTAAATTCTGTTTATGCAGCTCAAGAAAATACCGCAATAGAACAAACAGAAATTATTGAAGTAACAGGTATTCGTGGAAGCGTTATCAAGTCTTTAAATAATAAACGATTTTCTAAAGATATTATTGATACTATTTCTGCCGAAGATATTGGTAAATTTCCTGATTCAAATATTGCTGAATCATTACAGCGTGTTACTGGTGTTTCTATCGATAGAGATGGTGGAGAAGGTCGTTCAATTACCATTCGTGGCTTAGGCCCATCTTTTGCATTAACAACTTTTAATGGCCGTATGATTGCCTCTGATACACCATCACGCTCTTTTAGCTTCGACACATTAGCTTCTGAAATGATCCGCTCAGTTGATGTCTATAAAACCCAAAGTGCGCCACTTACTGAAGGTGGTATCGGTGGTTTGGTTGATATAAGTACCGCTAAACCCTTCGATTACGATGGCCGACAACTGGTTTTTTCTGCTGTAGCACAACAGAATCAGTCGAGTGGAGAAACAGACCCTCGTTTAGCTTTTACTTACAGTGATTATTTTAATGATAATAAATCAGGTTTTTTATTCGCAGTAAACCATCATAAAGGTGTAGAAGAAATTGGCCAGGTTGGTAACTTTCAGTGGTTACCTGCCGATCAAGATAAAGACGGTGGTCTTCCACATGCCAATTTAGGTCGTTTTCCGGGCCCAGTTAATTGGCATGGTGGGGCGAAAGCAAATCAAATCATGCCTGAAAATACCTTTCGTCCGCAAGGACTAGACAGAGGTGTTGCTAGAGAAACCAGAGAACGGACAACTTTCAATACCGCGTTTCAACACGAAGTTAATGACAATATGGTCATCACTGTTGACGCATTATATTCTGAGTTTAATGTCGAAAACTTATCAGAAAAGGCTGGCAACTGGTTTTGGCGTCCAGTCACTAACTATGATTATGACGGTAATTCACTGACTCCAGAGCAACATGCGGCCTATTTTAATGCTATACCCGGATGGGCAAGAAATGGGGCTGGCAGTGTAGAAGAATTTTTTGCGATTGACCCAGATACAGGACTTTCACCTTATAGCCAATTCCATTCACATTCAGATGTGCCTATGCATGTTATTGATGAAAATGGCACTATGACGACCATGGCACATGCTTCTAATGCTCTTGCTTCTAGCAATAATAGAAATATTAGAGACAGTGATATGACAGTACTTGGCTTTAATATGGACTGGCAAATCAATGAGAAACTGTCGTTTGTTGGTGATGTGTTTTATTCAAACGCTAATAATAATGCCGGTGGTAAAAATAGAAACATAACCGTTGAAAATGCTAGTGCCAGTGGTTGGGTGGCTTATGACAACTCTGATGGTGCAATAGTCCCTAAAATTGCTAACTTCACTAGTGATAATGTTGATGTAAATGACTTTCAAATTGCCCATGTACAGAATCAAGGTAACGATATAGAAGCTGAAAATATCGGTTTGAAATTAGACTTTGAATATGAACTAGATATGTCTTTACTGACCAGTTTACAGTTTGGTGCACACTTTGCGCGAAATAGTAAAGCTAGACAGGAGTATGAAGAAGATAGCTTAGGGCAAGATTTTTATAAGTTGAATGTTCAAGGTTTTAACGATGCTTTACCTGGCAACAACAACAACTTTATTCGAGTTACCCTTGCTGAAACATTGGGTGAAGGACAAGACATTAGTGACTTTTTCACCCAGTCAAATCTTGGTTTAGGTTTAGGTATTGATGATACCTTTGTTAGAATCAATGCAGACCCGTATTTAGCTCACATTACGTCTCAATCGACAATCGATTATTTAGAAGCTAAGCAACATCCTGGTGCTTTGGCCGCCTATTTAGCTGCTAACGGTGGGCACGCTAGCCTTTGGGATCTCTTTAATGCCAAAGGAGGTTATAACCCTCATATCCAAAATGATACTTTTGAAATAGAGGAAGAAACCCAATCACTTTATGCCAATGTAAACTTTGAAACTGAAATTTCTGGTATGGCACTTACGGGTATGATGGGGCTACGTTATGTTGAAACTAAAATTAATTCAATAGGGGCTATTCGTAAGCTACTTGATGGTAACTTTACGCTCTCTGAGCAGTCACAAGAACCCGGTGGTGACTCTACTCCAGCAACGAGTAGTTTGATTTTCAGTGATACTGATTTCTATGCGGTTCACGAAACCAATGACTATAGCAATGTATTGCCTAACCTAAACTTAAACTTAAATGTAACTGATGAGTTAGTGGCCAGATTAGCTTGGACAAAAAGCATGACTCGCCCAGAGTTGGAAGATATTGCGCCATTTCATGATTTTGGTTCTGACCCTAAATTTAGTGGCGTTGGCTCAGGTTTAAACGATTTAAATGAAAATGGTATTGTTGATGATGGTGAAGTTTCTGGTATTACCCTTAACTCTACCGGTGGTAACCCAAACTTAGAGCCTTACGAATCTACCAATTTTGATTTGTCGCTAGAATGGTATTATTCAGATGATAGTGCTTTAACCGTCGCTTACTTTGAAAAAGAGATTGATGGCTGGATCACTAACCAAAATAATGCTGAAGACTATCAATTTGCAAGTTATACATCTGGCATTCAAATGTTTGTTGATAGACCACACAACATTGATACCACGGATGTAGAAGGTTGGGAAGTTAACTGGCAACATACCCTAGACAGTGGTTTTGGCTGGCAAGCTAACTTTTCAACGGTAGACAGTAATGCGGTACTTGGTTTAGATAGTAACTTTTCTTTAGAAGGGTTAAGTGATAGTCGTAACCTTATTGCCTTTTATGAAAAGAATGGTTTTCAGGTACGTGTAGCTTATAACTATCGTGATAACTTCTTACAAAATATTCAAGATCCTTCATCTAATCTTGCTAACCCTGAACCTCAATATGTAGCTGAGTATGAGCAAGTTGATGTTAGTGCTAGTTATAGAATCAATAAACACTTCACTGTGCTACTGCAAGGCATTAACGTGACTGATGAGGCAACTCATAAACATGGGCGATACTCTAATCAGTTCTTAGAATATACCCAAACAGGTCCTCGCTATCGCTTAGGTGTTCGCGGCAGATTCTAACCCCTCCGAAGAAGGCATCTATTGAACTAGATGCCTTTTTATTTATCTGGTAAAAAAACAGAAGAAGTACACGCTAAAGTCACATGGAATTCTGCTGTTAAAAATAAACCGGAAAATATAATGCAAGTAAAAATTAATGATAAATACAGGAATAACAAATGTTTAAGGGGAACTTTTTTACCTTAGTACTGCTAATCATCAGTACTTTTACTTTTGCTAATGCAAGCATAAAAGCACAGGCTAAGCAGCAATCCAAACCAAACATCGTTTGGTTAATTACTGAAGATAACTCAAAGCATTACCTGAAGTTATATAACGATAACGGTGCAGTAATGCCGGCCATTGAAAAATTAGCTGAAAATGGTTTAGTATTTGATAATGCCTTTGCTAATACTCCCGTTTGCTCAACGGCAAGAACCACTTTAGCAACAGGTTTTTATGGTACAAGTATCGGCACCATGAACCACAGAAGTTACCGAAAAGTTGTTTTACCTAAGGGAGTTGAACCTTTTAGTAAAATGTTAAAAGATGCCGGTTATTACACTTCGAATAGAGCTAAAACAGATTATAACTTTATTGACAATAAAGCGTTTTGGCACGATTCGTCTCCCAAAGCAACCTGGCGCAATAAACAAAGCGGTCAGCCGTTTTTCCATGTACAAACCTTTGGCATAACGCATGAGAGCCAGCTACATTTTAAGCAAGAAGCAATAAGCAACATCGCAACAAAACACGACCCTAAAGATATTAGGTTAGCGCCTATCTACCCTGATACACCTACCTTTAGATATACCCATGCTCGAACTTTAGATAACCATCAAAAAGCTGACAAGCAAATGTCGGCCCTAATTGCACAACTTGAACAAGCAGGGCAGTTAGAGAATACCTTTATTTTCTATTTTGGTGATCACGGTGGAGTGTTACCTGCCAGCAAAGGTTATTTGTTTGAAAGTGGTTTAAGTGTACCGCTAGTTGTTCGAGTCCCTGAAAACTTTAAACATCTAGTGGGTGAAGGTCTAGCAAAAGCCAATACCCGTGTTTCAGGCTCTGTCAGCTTTATAGATTTCGCTCC
>Ga0105355_10000541_pt1 | contig 34373 bp, 28 predicted proteins | sample GOMGulsemesocosm_2_FD_83508 | JGI IMG/M metagenome (GOLD analysis project Ga0105355, IMG submission 83508) | Methane-oxidizing microbial communities from mesocosms in the Gulf of Mexico - GOM9C Gulf of Mexico | ecosystem: Environmental > Aquatic > Marine > Cold seeps | place: Gulf of Mexico...
AGCTCTTCACGAATGGTTATTTCGATATCGGTATCAAGATAAAAAACGCCAACTATCCAGTCCAACTTACCAAACAGCGGTTCATTGGAAATAACATTAAACTCCTGCGTATAGGTCGTTTGAATGTTGTTTTCTGGTTCAAACTTGCTGATTTGAATCTCGGGGTTGGTGGCGAAAGAGTGACGATCATTATCACGGACAATAGTAATATCGTCCTTTTGATAGCTAGTCAGCGACTTGACTACAGCAAAACCCACATCCCATTGCGCTATTAATCCGAATACTTGCGAGTCTAATTCATAGGAAGATTCGGTATCTTGCGACAGCTTTCGCGCGCCGGGGGTTGGGTCGTCAATACCCTTAATACCCGCTCCATTAGAGTCACCGGTAAAATACTGTGCCAAAAAACGAATACTGAGTGTTTCACTCACATCCCACATCCAATCCGTGCGCACAGATAAATTGTCGATATTGTCTAGATCCTCGCCGTTAAGGGTTTTGCTTGGATCGGTTACACTGGGACCGTTATAGACATTTTCAGTGTATCCGTCTTGCTGCACCCAACTGGCGGAGGTACGCATGGCAAGACCATCACTAAAGGGAACATTGACAGTGCCGCGCACTTTGCGCAGATTGTCGCTACCCATGCTGACATCAGCTTTAGCGGCGAAGCCCTTAAAATCGGGCTTGGTACTAATAACATTGATTGCGCCGCCGGTAGAATTTTGTCCGAACAGCGTACCCTGTGGTCCACGCAAGATTTCTACGCGCTCAATATCTATAAAATCGGTTTGCAGCGCATAGGGCGACGCAATATAGATTCCGTCCATATGGTAAGAGACCGACGGGTTGGCCGTTGCATTTTGATTCGCCTCATTGCCGACACCGCGGATCGAGATAATCGTTTTAAAGCCTTCATTTTTCGCTACCGTGACCCCCGGAGCGATGGCGCTCAAGTCGACAAAAGAAGATATATACTTATTGTCGAGGTCTTTCGATGTCAACGCGGTAACCGCCTGTGATAAATCCTGCAAGTTTTCACTGCGCTTTTCCGCCGTAACTACGATCTCCTCAATGACTCGTTCTTCGGCAGTCACTGATAGTGCCGCCATATTGGAAATAGCGATTGCAATCGCCGATGACAGAGCAGTAGTTAGGTAGTTTTTTCGCTTCATTATATTGCCTCGTTAAGATCGTGGTTAAAGTTAGGCGGTGACTAAACTCTAACTGTAATTAATTAATTTCCTTTTGCGTTTTAGCAAAAATCGCACCAACTTAAAATCACCAGCGCGAAAGACCCAGAAAATAGCCCGCGCATATAGCTTCATAGGGCTTTAACGACTTTTCGGGGCAGCGAAATTTTTTGAGCTGCGGGAAATAACCACTGCAACAGGTAAAATATGCTCTTTTTTGATGCGTTAATTTTATCGGTGCATTTATTCTGTGCATTTTTCTAGTTTGAACACCCAGATTTAAAAACTGGCAAAGCAACAATAGTGTTGAACTACACTTGAATACGACCTCAATTGTCTTTAGCCTAGACCCCGCAAACTGCGCGAAACTCTAGAGAAATTGCCAACCCCACCCCACCCCACAGCGAGTATTAATGAAATCACTACTGCGCCTACTGGCTATTTTTGTTGCCCTTATCGCGCTAATAGCCCTGATCACATATTGGCAGGTGTCGGAAAGCCATCGCGAGGCCCCCTTTATCGGCGAGAGCGCCTCTGAGCTCAACCCAAGCAGTGCGCTACTACACCGGCTAATTCTGTTTGGCGATGCAGGCAAGTCGACAGAGCATCCCTATGAAGGCAGTTTGGCTTTAGCTGTGCGTAGGGCGCAGCTGTTGCCACAGCACAGTTCAGTAATCGCCCTGGGTGATAACATCTATCGCGATGGCTATCCGGTATTAGCTGCCGGCCAGCTACAATTTGATGCAGCACAACTCGAAGACATCAGCCATCTCAATGCACAGTTACAGGTTGCCTCGCGCAGCGGCGCCGAGATGTTTGTGCTACCCGGCAATCATGACTGGGACGCGGGGCAGCTAGACGGCCAAGCTCGGCATATCCTGGACTTCAGCGAAAACAACAATGCTAATACCAGCCTGATACCCTATCACCATGGCCACCGCCCTCAAGTGATCGAGCGACCCGGCCTCAGCATTATATTTGTCGACAGCATGTGGATGATCAAAGCTGATACTGCTACGTTTGACGCGGCCATCGCACAACTGCAAAAACTGCTGGCTGACAGCCGCAGACAGCAGCCCGACAATGTCATTGTCATCGCCGCCCATCACCCCATCGAATCCATGGGGCCCCATTACACAGGCCTCGGCAGTCTCGGCGCGACCCTCAAATGGCTGCTGAAAAATCTAGCACTCCGGCACTTTGACAGCGACCTGACCGACTCGCCCTATCGGCGCTATATCGACGCCATTGAACGCAGCAGCGAGCCCTACTCGAAGGTGCTATTTACCGGTGGCCACGACCACAGCCTGCAGCTGTTTAAATCAGCCCGCTCGCCCCACTACCGTCTCGTTAGCGGCGCAGCCAATAGCTCTAAGCTAAGTCGGGTATGGCACAACAACAATAGCCTATTTGCTCAGTCTATTGAGGGATTGATGGAACTGGAGATCTTTCAGGAGGGTGTGCTGCTCACTATCTATACCGTAAACGCGCTAGGTCCTGCCTATAAACATTGGCTGTGGCGCAATCCCGATAAAACCAACGACGCCACAACAGGCCCCTGGCCGGCCCAATAACGCTGAGACATCAACATGCTAACCGAACGCCGTTTTCAATCCTGCCACCTATAACCGTGAAAGAGGCTCTGTTGCAGTACCGGCCACGGTGCCCATTTATTACCTTTTGTTGAGGGGGATTTCAAGCAAATTAGTGTTATCGTCGCAGCGTACTGAACAATAATTACTTCACTGTTTCAATGACAGTTGTAACCGGTAGCGGCGCTACTCTATCGAACTTCAGTTCGTCTCAAACAACACCCATTTCAGTGTTAGTTTGACGGATATAGTTAGCACCCACCCTCAATAAAGTGTGTTTTAATCACAATAATAGGAGCTATACATGAGCCAACAACTGGTCGACCAACTCAATACCTTTACCGCCAACAAACACCCCGGCTCGGTCGGTATAAAACTGGATCGCTGTGAAGCAGACATCGTCACCGGGGGTTTTACTGTTACCGAGCCGGTTGTTGCCGGCACCGGCTTTTTGTGGGCGCCGGTGGTTATCACCCTAGCCGACTGGCTGTGCGCCGCCGCTATGTCGGCAAACCTGGCAGAGAATGTGAGCTTCACCACAGTCGAGCTGAAAACCAACTTCCTCGGCTCAGCTACTGTGGGGCAGCGGGTCAGTGGCATTGCCACCCCCAAGCACCGGGGACGAACCACCCACGTTTGGGATGTCGAAGTGAGCAACGAAGACAGCGGTAAAGTGATTGCCCTGTTTCGCTGCACTCAGATGCTGTTATACCCTAAATAACCGTTCAGCTGGGTCGGTAAACACTGCGCGGATAGTCCATCACATTGACACTGGGCTTGTTGAGCTCTGCCAACGCATTGTTACCTATCCACTGCGCAGATTTATCCGGGCGCAGTGCCAAACCTTCAGCCACCGCTTTGGCCTGGTGCTGTAGATCAACATTGCGCTTGCCAATATTGCGCAGCGCCCAGTTCACCGCTTTTTTAACGTATATTCGCGGGTCCTCTGCCTCCCGTTCGATGGCGGCAAAAAAACCCTCAAACAGCCCGTTATCGTCATTCTTATGGGCAAAACCGTAGGCCGCCATAATCACAAAACCGGCGCGTTTAACGAACTCGCCCTCGGCCTGTGACCACAGCGCGGCCTTCTCTAGTGCGTATTCGCTGTTGACAAAAAAGCCCATGCAAAACGAATCGCAGACCTCCCAATTTTCAAAATCTTTAACCCAGCGGTTCATCTGCGACTTGGTGATCGACTCTGGGCGATAGATTTTGCTGCATAACAATCTCGCCTCGTAGATTCCGGTATCGTACAGCGCCAGGGCCAGTGCGTCGTCCCTGCCGATTTCCTTGGCGATGATCTTTAAATCCCGGTGGTAAATACCCAACGAGTTGCGCGCATAAATACCAAAGCGCTGCTGTTTTAACGTTATCTTGTCTGGCTCGGCCAGGTCCTGCAGCCGTTTAACTACTTGTTGTACGTTCATCAATTAACAACACCCTGTTATTAGATGGGCTTCAGGTCTAGTGTAGTAACTCAACGGCCAGGGGCCCCATCCTGACCGTGGCCACTTCCAGAAACTTTCGCAGCTGCACTCGCCAACGCCCATAGTCATTGCTCAGCGTTTTATTCAATAGTTGTGCAGCATCAAATTTAAAGAGATCTGTCAATACCGCACGCTTGAGCTTCGTATTAGGCGGTCTGACTATTATAAAAACATAGCTAAGGCTTGATTTGGAGGGGAAAACAGCAGCCATTGCAGTGTTTCCTGCCGGCAAGACTTGGCCTAATCCAATGACAGGCTCTGACCAAAGGTGTCTTCGAACACCAGCGTTTCCACCGCCGCTCGCGTGATAGGTCCATGCCCTTTGCCCTGGGGGTAGCCAATGGGAATAACACCACAGCTGTGCCACTGCTCCGGCAGAGCGAGTATTTCTTTCATCGCCTCTTCTTCAAAGCAAAGCAGGGTCGTCAGCGTGCAGCCAATACCTTCGTTCACACAGGCCAGCATCAAGTTTTCCATTGCTGGGTAAACTGAACCACCGCCTACTACCGAGGGGCGTCCGAGGTCAGCATCGGTGATCGCCATTATGCTTGGGTTAAAACAGGCCACCAGCAACACTGGTGCAGAGCCCATATTGTCACCAAGATAGTCGCCGGCGGCAAGTATACGCCGATACTTTTCCTGGGATTCGCCTTGCAAACGCTCGAGCTTTCCGCGAGAGGCCTGAGCATATTTTTGCCACTGCCGGCGGTACAGGTCGCCAATCTGGCTACGCAGCCGCGCATCTCTTACTGCAACAATACGCCAAGGCTGTGTGTTACCACCACTAGGTGCCCAGGCCGCCGCTTGCAGGATCCGCTTTAACACATCGTCGGGGACAGGATCTGGCTTCAGGCGCCGAACAGCCCTTAGGGTACTCATGGCTTGGTACAATGGTATCGACGTGGCTGCTTTTGTAGTGGCGGTCATTGTTGTTAGCTCCCTAAAAAGTCATTTTTGAAAGTCGGATCATCGGCAACGCTATTATTGCAATACACCCAACTGCCTTAGCGCGCTAGCTGCATCCCAATAATCGCGGTGCAAGGCAATCTTATCGCCTTTAAAGGCCATAATGGATACTCCTCTGACCGTAGTCTCTTTACCAGCGGCTGGTACACCCAAAAAATCCCTACCGTGTATGAGATGCCAGCTCCACTCGACAACACCACCACTGGCATCGCCGGTATAGCTGTCGAAGGTGAAGCTATGTTGTCCCGCATCGGGCCCGCCCATCGATACAAAAAACGCGATAAGCTCGGTTTTGTTGTTGGCACTGTGGCCTAAGATCACATCTTCAAATTTGACCTCCTCGTCATACATCGCCAGCAGCTTGCCAGTACCGAGGTTGCCGATCCATTCTTTGGCCCAATCACTATTCATCGTTTTTCTCCATTTCGATCCAAGTTAGCTGATGTGTATCAGAACATTGCGGTGTTTGTCTCCAGCCCAAAAAACAGGCGCCCCGCTGTTTCGAGCGTGGTCGGTGCAACCATAATGTGCGATGTTGCCACATGAACATCTCGAAAATGCCGCTGCAGCCGGGATTTTTCATACACCGCACTACCACCGCCCAGGTTGTACATCACATCGACAACCTGCGCAGATTTAATCACGGCATGGGTGGTGGCCAGTCTTAAATTGCGCCGCATCGCAAGGCTAACATCCTCACCGGCGAGCGCGCACTGCCAAGCATCGTCTAGGGCTTCATAATAAAACGAGCGAGCACTGCGCAAATCAGCTTCGGCCTGGGCGAGTTGTATTTGTGAAACCTGTTGATCGGCGACGGTTTTACTTGAGGATACCCGTTTTTTTGATACCGCCAGTTGCACAAGCTCATCGATGGCCGCTCGCGCGATACCTAAACACACCGCACCAATACCCAGTGCCAGAAACGTAAAATAGGGGAAGGCGTAGAGTGGGCTAGAGGGCTTATTATTGTCCGAAAAACCAACCACGCGATGTTCGGGTATAAACAAGTCTTTTACCCGGTAATCAAGGCTGCCAGTGCCGCGTAAACCAGAGACATGCCAGGTATCGACAAATTCAACGTCTTTCTTTGGCATAATCACTGGGTGGCTACGGGGCCTGCCATTGCTGTCGAGCATAAGCTCGCCATGCTCTTTGAGCATGCACCCGCCCATTAGCCAATGTGCGTTCTGACTACCTGACCCCCACTGCCAGTTGCCCGTCACCTTAAAGCCACCGTCGACTTTTTCAGCAACACCCGTTGGTGCAAAGACCCCGGTCATCAGAACATCAGCAGCGGAGAATATTTCTGCGGCGGCGTCTTTGGGTATCGAAGCCAGCGATGTGCCGGTAGTCGTGCCAATAAAAGCGACCCAGGCGCAGGAAGCATCGCCCCTAGCCAGCGATTCGAAAATGCGGCTACTTACCGCCGGTGGTGTCTCCAATCCACCTAGGTGCTGAGGTATCCCCAATCGGTAGAACCCTGCTTCGCCCATTTTTTTAGAGATGTCCGCAGGCACGCGGCGCGCCTTCTCTATCTCGTCAGAACGCTGATAGAATTCTTTGCTAAGCTCTTCTGCGGTTTTTAACAGTTCGTCACTATTGCTCATAATGTGCTTTCCATTGCCCATGCTGGTAGGTCTTTGATTTATGGCTCTCTCTGAGATACTTGGCCTTAGCCCTTGCCGCAGAGAAAACATGTTATTCAGCTTTTTTGTCGGTATCCGGCGAAAGCATTTTTACTAACACCTGAGTTAGTTCATCGTGTAGCGGACCACCCGCTTCTAGCTTTTGTACAAGACTATGGTGCCAACTCTCTGAAAACACCGTGAGCATTTGCGCCAGAGTAACTGGGTCACCGTCGCGGATTTGCTTGGCAGCCTGGCCTAGCTCTATAAATCGACGGTAGCACTGCGCAACAGCCTGCTCGTGTTTTCTGAAGAGATCTCGAAGGGCTTTTGAACGCCCAAATGCCGATTGAGTCAGACGGAAGAGTGCGGCGTTCTCGGCAAAAAACTGCGCGGTACGCAACATCCATGCAGCCATAAATGGCTGCATGCCCTGGTCAAGTAATCTTTCGATCGTGCATTGATCCGCAACGAGTGCAACCAGATCGCTCATCATTAGATCGTAGGCTGCAATTAATGCCGTATCTTTGGTGGCAAAGTGATTGTAAAAATTAGCCGGTGAGCTGCCCGAGCGCTTGGCCACAAGATCGGCATTGAAGTCGCCACTTTCATGTACTTCATTGCGGATCGCAGTGACCAGCTTTGCCCGGGTTCTTTCGAACTTGCCAGCAGAGGAGGTTTTAGCGATTAGCTTTCGAGATTCCATAACTGGAGAGTAACTCCAACTATCAGGCTTGTAAATAGTAATATTGTCCAGAATTAGCCCTGCCACAGTAGTGCCCTGCGGCTGTAACTACCGGGAACAACAGCATAGCGGCTCGAAGACCATCTGCCGCCTAGAACCACGGCTTTAGCACCACCGCAAACATCGATTGAAGTAATATACGTTTTGTATATAATTCGTATAACGCATTAATGAGTACAGAACATGGGTATCGTAAAAATATCGGACGAGTTACACCAGGAGATCCGCCAAGCCAGCGCCGCTATGTCGCGCTCTATCAACGCCCAGGCGGAGTTCTGGATTAAGGTGGGGGCTCTGGCTGAGCTCAACCCCGAACTCAGCTATAACAGTATTGTACGTAAGCTATTGAGTACTGAAATACATTCTATTCAGGACTTAATCGATGCCTAACATCCATAAAAAATCCGCCGAAGAACTGGCACTCATGCGGATCTCTGGTCAATTACTGGCCTCAGTATTCGCCATGCTGGACGATTTTATCGAGTCCGGTATTTCAACCATGGACATTAACGACCGGGTCGAACGCTTTATAGTTGACCAGTTACAGTCGCGCCCAGCCAGCAAGGGCCAATACGATTTTCCCTTTGTTCTCAACACCTCAATCAATGAGGTTGTCTGCCACGGTGTGCCCAGCACGCACCGGTTGTTGCGGGACGGTGATATTATCAATACCGATATCACCTTGGAGAAAAATGGCTTTATTGCCGATTCCAGTAAAATGTATATGATTGGCGACGTCTCCCCGGCGGCAAAAAAGCTAGTTAAAGTTACCTATGAGGCCATGTGGCAGGGTATTAAGACAGTAAAGCCCGGTGCCACCCTAGGCGACGTCGGCTACGCCATTCAACGACATGCCCAAGCCAATGGCTATAGTATCGTCAGAGAGTACTGTGGCCACGGCATTGGCAGAGAAATGCACGAACAGCCCGAGGTAATGCACTTCGGCAGGCCAGGCGCCGGCCTGATATTGGAACCGGGCATGACCTTTACCATCGAACCCATGGTTAATCAGGGCAGCCGCAAAGTAAAAACCAAGAAGGACGGCTGGACCGTAGTAAGCAAAGATAAAAAACTATCGGCGCAATGGGAGCATACCCTCGCCGTGACCGATACCGGTTATGAAGTACTCACTCTTCGCGCAGAAGAATCGCAGCTACAGTAAACTCTAGCCGCCCGTTGTTTTTACTGCTCACCTAAATTTAAGCGTTTTCCCGTATGGCAATAGGTCTATGATGTGGGTATTATTCCGCCGCGAAAATGCCGCTGAATAAATACTAGCCTTACCGTGCGAAGCCTAGTGTCCCCAGCACTACCGCGCCCATGACAGCCGAACAGGATTGAGCCCATGACCGATACCAGCAACCGCGCCGCCCTGCTAAAACAGGCCCACCAACATATGCCTATGGGCGTTGCCGACAGCTACCGCTACTGGGGCGAACAGGATACGGTCTTTCTAAAAAGCATGCAGGGCGCCACCATTACCGATTGTGACGATCGGGTATTGGTGGATTTTCGTCTCGGTTATGGCCCAATCATTTTGGGTTACCGCGATCAACGAGTCGATCAGGCGGTAATCGACACTATTCGCAATGTCGGTACTATGTCAGGGTTTTCCACCGCCTTGGATACCGAGGTGATTAGTCTGATCAAATCACTGTGCCCCAACATTGAAAAAATGCGCTTTTCCAACTCCGGCACCGAAGCGGTGATCGGCGCGGTGCGCACCGCCCGGGGCTATACCGGTCGCAATAAAATAGTGGTTGTCGAGGGCGGCTTTCACGGCCTATTCGACGAAATGATGTGGAAATCTGATGTCGACAACTGGGATAGCAGCCAACAGCAGGCCCCGGCGATCATACCTTTTGGCGCCGGTATTCCGGAAAGCTCTCGCAGGCATTTAGAGACGGTACCGTTAAACGATGTGGCCGCTATCGAGGCAGTGTTTGCTGCCGTTGGCGATGACATTGCCGCCATCGTGATCGAGCCCATCCTCGGCAACTGCGGCAGTATTGCCTCAACCCCAGCCTATATGCAGGCGTTGCGGGATATTTGCGACCGGCGCGGCGCACTACTCATTATCGATGAAGTGAAAACTGGCTTTCGAGTGGCCAAGGGCGGCGTGCAGGAGCTGTACGGCATTTACGCGGATCTGACCACCTATGCCAAGGCCATGGGCAACGGCTATCCGGTGGCGGCCTTCGGCGGCAGCGCCAAAATCATGGACAGTATTAGCTTCGATCCCGGCGGTGTCACCCACGGCGGCACCTATACCGCCAATATGATCGCCCTTAGCGCCGCCAAGGCCACCCTCAGTATTCTTCGCGACAGCGACGCCCTAGCTACGGTAGACCGCTGCGGCGCCGCTATCCAGTTGCGCCTAGCCAAGGTGTTTAGTCGCCACGGAATAGAACACCGCTTCGCCGGCCCCAACGCCATGTTCGGCGTACACTTTGGCAGCGAGGTACCACAAAATTATCGCGATTGGAAAAAAACGGACAGTGAGCTGTACACCACATTTGCCCACCGGCTGATTGCCAATGGCATTATGCTAGAACCGGACTCCCGGGAGCCCTGGTTTATCTGTGAGGCCCACCAGAGTGTCGACTTGGACTGGCTGGAACAGGTGGCCGACACCGCCATGACCGAAGCCCTAGCGAGCGCTGCTAGCTAGGTACTGCTGACTAGGCGCCTACTAAGCCTGGGCGGCGCGCTGCTGCTGCTCCAATTCCCTGGCGAGAGCCTCGGGAGAGCTGGTATTACGAGCAATGAGACTGTAAAGCCCGGGCACAAGATAGAGTGTCAGAATCGATGCCATCGACACCCCGAACAACACCACTATGCCCAAAACATTGCGGCTGAGGGAACCGGGGCCACTCATCAATACCAGCGGCAACGCGCCTACCAACGTCGATATAGTGGTCATCATTACCGGCCGCAGCCGCAGCTGACAGGCCCTGATAATGGCCTCGGTAAACTCCTCACCGGTGTCTCTGACCTGATTGATAAATTCCACCAGCAAAATACCGTTTTTTGTGGCGATGCCAATCAACATCAACAATCCGATCTGACTGAAAATATTAAAGGTCTGGCCGCAGACAACGAGACCCAGCAGTCCGCCCACCAGCGCCAGCGGTACCGTCACCATAATCACGGTGGGGTGAATAAAACTCTCGAATTGCGCCGCCATTACCAAAAACAATACCAGCAGCGCTAGCCCAAAGGTAAACATAAGGTCCGAGGAAGATTCTCGGTACTCTAATGACTGCCCCTTATAATCGATTTTGGCTTTTTCCGGCAGTGCGTCATTGACCGTTTTCTCCAGAAAATTCAGCGCCTCACCGAGGCTAACACCGGGGGCTAGGCCACCGCTAATCGTCACTGCCCGCATCCGGTTGTAGCGCTTCAGCGAAGCGATACCCGCCACACTTTCATCACTCAGTACATTCGACAACTGTACTAGCTCGCCCCCGCTAGAGCGCACATAGAGCTTTTGTATATCCTCCGGGGTCATGCGCTGATTGTCCTGCAACTGAATAATAACCGGGTACTCCTCGCCGTTGTCGATATAGGTCGAGGCCTGTTGATCGGTCATCAGTGTTTGCAGGGTTTCACCCACCTCCTGTACCGACACCCCCAAAGTGGCGGCGCGGTTGCGATCGATACGCAAGTGAATCTGCTGCTGACGCTCCTTCAAATCACTGTTAAGCATGGCAAATAAGCCGCTGGCCCGAGCGGCATCGATAATGGTGTCTCGCCACTGGGCCAACTCGCTATAATTTTGTCCCTGCAATACAAACTGCACCGGGCTGTCTGGGCCGCCCCTCGACAGCCCCGAGGGCATAAATGCCATCACCCGCAACCCCGGCAGCTGCTGCCATTTGGCCAGCATGCGTTCACGCAATTCAAAAGCGGAATAATCGCGTTCATTCCAGGGCACCATCGATACCCGAGAGAACACCTGGGAGGTACCACTAGAGGCGCGGGCCGGAGATACAAACAGTACCCTAGCCAAACCACCCTCTTTTTGCAGATCCAGTAGCGGCGCCTGCAACTGTTCGATAATACCGCGCATAGTATCGACCCCGGTACCCTCCGGGGCAATGGCCATCACCATCAGTGTGTCCTGATCTTCGATTGGCGCGTATTCTGTTTTCAGTAGTGTCGACAAATAGTAACCACCGCCCAAGGCCGCGACTACCACCAGCGTTGACAGCCCAGGCCGGGCCAACGACCAGCGCAATGTGCGGCCGTAGTTTCGCTCCAGCGTGGCCATTAGCGGATTCATAAAACGCTCAATCACCGAGGCCCGGCGATTGCCTGTGAGCAGTTTGCTACACATCATCGGCACCACCGACAGCGCCATAATCGACGACACCACCACCGCGGCGCAAATGGCCACTGCCAACTCCGAGAAGATGCGACCCATATTGTCCTGCATAAATACGATAGGGGTAAAAACCGCGATCAGCACCACCGTAGTCGCCACCACCGCAAAGCCCACTTGGGTCGCGCCCTTATAGGCAGCCAACAGCGGTGGCTCGCCCTTTTCGATGCGCCGATAAATATTTTCCAGCACTACGATGGCATCATCCACCACCAGCCCGATCGCCAGCACCATCGCCAGCAGAGTAATCAGGTTTATCGAATAACCAAAGGCCTGTAGCGCAATGGTCGCCCCCAGCAGCGACAGCGGTATACACACCACTGGTATTAACATCGCCCTGATATTGCCCAAAAACAGCAAAATCACCAACGCCACCAGCCCAGTGGTCAAATAGATGGCCCAGTACACACCACTGATCGCAGCGCGAATAAAAGCCGAGGCATCACCAGAGGTCGATATTGCTAAACCCGGTGGCAGATCCTGCTCGATGCGCTTTATCTCCAGCCGAATGGCCTCCAACACCTCCACCGTATTGGCATTGGCCTGCTTAACAATACCCATGGCCATACTGTCATTGCCATTGGTAATAAACAGCTGCCGCAGTCTTTCACTACCCACCTCGATGTCGGCGACATCACCCAAACGCACCAATTGCCCCTGTTCCTCGGTGCGCAAAACCAGCTCGCGAAAATCCTGGGCCGACTGGTAGCTGCGCTGTAGCCGCACCGGAAACTCCATTGTGCTCGACTCGAGTCTACCGGCGGGCAACTCCAAGTTCTCCCGCCGCAATGCACCAATAATATCACCCACGGTGAGCGCTCGGGCAGCCAGGCGCTGGCGGTCTATCCACACCCGCATCGATTTCGAACCCCCGTATACACTCACCGAGGAGACACCGGGCAATACCGCAAAGCGGTCCGCAACATAGCGCTCGGCGTAATCGGTAACCTCCATTACCGGTAGGGTTTCCGATTCCAGACTAATATAAACAATGGGTGTGGCGTCGCTGTCGGCCTTGGCGATACGCGGTTGCTCCGCTTCCTCCGGCAGGCGACTGATTACCCGGGACACCTTGTCCCGCACATCGTTGGCGGCGGCATCGATGTCTCGGCTTAAATCGAATTCGATATTAATATTGGAGCGGCCGTCGGTACTACTGGAGCGGATCGCCTTGATACCGTCGATCCCACTTATTTCCGCCTCTATCTGCTGGGTAATACGGGTCTCGATCACATCCGCGGCGGCACCGTTGTAGCTAGTGGATACAGAAACCTGGGCCGGCGATACATTCGGGTACTCTCGAGTAGATAGCTGGCTAAAGGCCATCACCCCAAAGGCCGCTAGTAACAGGGCGATAACCGTGGCAAATACCGGCCGTTTAACCGACAGCTCAGGTAATAACATTGCGTTAACCCTCCGCGCTATTGGCGGCGGACGGTGGCGGACTCACCGCCCGCCCCTGACTATCGACTTCGCGAACCGTACTACCGGGTCGCAGATTCATATGGCCGTTAATAATAACCTTGGCCCCCAGCTCTAAGCCCGCTATAACCTCAATGCCGCCGGGCACTCGGTCGCCCAGTTCGACTTCCAGCTTCAGCGCTTGCCCGTCGGGCTCGGCAATATAGATATAACTGCGCCGACCATCCTGAATAAGTGCCTGCTCTGGTACTACCAGCGCCGCTCGCTCGCTCAAATTCACCAAGACACTCATCGACATACCCGGGCGCAGTAAACCTTCGCTGTTACCCAGTAGGGCCCGCACGGCTACTGACCCGCTAGCGCGGTCGACGCGACTGGCAATGGTGGTGATCCGGCCGTGAAAGCGCCGCTCCGGCCAAGCCTGACTAAGAGCTTCAATATCACCGTCAATAACCACTTTACCCAAATGCCGCTCGGGTACATTAAAGTCCAACTTGAGCGAACTAATATCATCTAACTCGGCAATAACGGTACCCGGGGTTACCAGTGCACCCTTGCTAACGCGCCGAAAACCCAATACACCGCTAAAGGGCGCCCGCACCAAGCGGTCGCCGAGTTTCACCGCAAGTACTTCGAGACGCGCCTGTGCACCCTTGGCCCTAGCCGTCGCCTCGTCTATTTGTGTAGCGGTTACCACTGTACCGGCAAGCTTTTGCATTCGCCCCAGGTTTAAGGTGGCCTCTTCCAAATTAACCACCGCCTCGTTGAGCGCGGCATTTTGTTCGGCGTTGCTTAGCTCCACAATAATATCGCCGGCTTCGACCAACTGACCGTCCTTAAAATGTACCGCCACCACCTGATCGGTCACCTTGGCGGTTAGCGATACCGACTCATTGCCCTGGAGTGCACCGATAAATTCCAACTGCTCGACAAGCGTATTATTGGTGGCAGTCCAGGTGACAACACTGACCGCTGAGCGCTGCTTATTGGCGTCGCGCTCAACGCCCTCGGTACAAGAAAACAGCAACTGCATTGCGATAACAACAAGACTGATAGAAATAATTTTGTGCAAAAAACTCACTCCTAGAACAACCACTTAGCGATTCCTCGCCAATGGCTATCAATATTGAACTACCGCCTACTAGTCAGTGCATTACTGCTATGCGGTATCGAATAAGAACTACTGCTAACATCGCCATACGGCGGCCAGCGATAAAGCGGTAATAGACATTGCAATAAATGCACCAAAGACGCTGAATAAGCCGGCAATAATAACCTATTTGGGAAGAAATAGCTTTTCGTCGCGGAGTCAAAACACGATCGAAAAATCGTTCGGGGCGACGAAATTTGTTTTTTAATTAGCCGACAAAGGTCGTTGTAAAAGGGTTCAATCACGCTCGCGACTACGCTAGACACAACCGAAAAATACTCGCCACACAACTGTTTTGGTGCGCCGCAGTGATAGTCAGACAATCAGGCCAACAGTGATACTATCGTAACTAACTAGTACCCGCGCCGGGTTTATCTAACCATAATCCGGCCACATTACCATACGTTAAGAAGCCACTCAGGACAGCATTTTACCCTGTGCAGTCAATTTCCTGTGGTGATGCAGGGTTTCAAGGGTAAAGATTACCAGTGCCAGCCAGATACAGGAAAAGGTAATGAGTCGGTCGACACCGAAGGGCTCATGATACAGACCAATAGCAATAAGCAGTGCCACCGTCGGCGCAATATACTGAAACATACCCGCTGCAGTTAACGACAGCCGGTTGATAGCGGCGGCAAAACACAGCAACGGGAAGGAAGTGATAAACCCCGCTGCGATCAACAGTAAGTCGGTAGTGATATCGACTTGGCCAAACTTCAACTCACCACGCTGATAAACCCACAGCAGTGCGGCTAGGGCAAAGGGCGCCATCATTAAGGTTTCCAGCGCCAGGCCGGCAATAGACTGCAACTGTAGCTTCTTGCGAATAAGGCCGTAAAAGCCAAAACTTGTGGCCAGTACTAAAGCAATCCAAGGTATGGCACCAAAATAGGCCAACTGAAAACCGATGCCGCAAATTACGATAGCTATGGCCAGCCATTGCAGTCTACGCAGCCGCTCTCCCAAGAAAATCATACCCAGAAACACACTCAATAGCGGATTGATAAAATAACCGAGACTGGCCTCAACAATATTATTATTGATGACCGCGTAAATAAAAACCAGCCAGTTAATCGACAATAACAATGCACTTAAAAATAACAGCCCCAACTTATTTCGCGCAATTTTAAGTTGGTACAATTGTTTTTTATAAACCAGAATGGCGACCAGTAATACCACCGACCACAGCACCCGCTGCAGTAGTATTTCGACGGCAGAAACATGAGCAACAGCCTTAAAGTAAATGGGCATGACGCCCCAAAAAAGGTAGGCAGCCAGGGCAAAATAGGCCCCCTGTATCGCGGTTTTATCAAACACAGTTATTCCGTTTTCAAAAGCTGTGCGCAGCTAACGCAGGGGGACAACTGCAGATCACAGCTACACGCTAGCGATATCAGCCTAGTATATTGCCAAGCTACCGGCACCGAAGACTTTGAAATTACCGTCGCAGCGAATAACACAATAGCACCAGGCAGCCATACTCAACGGCCGGTTTCGCAGTCGAGCTGCCGGGCATCGAGTGTGAAACCCTTGCCGTCGTCACTAATGTTGCTGGTATAGCATTTACCACTGAATTTAACGAAAATCCCCAGACCCTTCATTCCTTTGTATTATGTCTAAACACAGCAATCTTGTCGCAGCAATCGTTAGTATAAAACGTTTTCTCTCTCGGTGGTTAATTACCTTTCCAGGCACTAGCGCAAGGTGTAAACACCGTTAGCCGTGCAGTCTTTGCGCCGACAAACTCTGCAACCAGTACTTACGTCGCTCCTTTAGCAACTCAGCCAATTGGTAGGCCGACAGATCTGGATCAAAAACCTCTAACACCTCAAACCCGAAATGCTCGGCACCGTGTAGCGCCAACTCCTGGCGCAGCGACCCATTTAAAATTGAACCGGTTTTTAGGCTGAAGTTAAGTCTGTTTTCACTGGCTTCAAGATTTCTGGATGAGTCTACCCAGACCTGGGCACCCGCGGCGCAGCGCACGCAGTAAATCCCCTTGGGTTGCACCTGCTCTTTGTATTCACGCCGAGTTTCGGCTTTCCGCTGACTGTCCATGGGACTCCTGTGCTGCCATTACCGGCTTGTTAATAAGTTCGCTTCCCTGCCGCAATCATTAAGCCTTGGGAAATACCAAAAAACAAATAATACCACGGTAAAATAACCGTTGTATATAATACCAGCAACTTATTGATTCACAGCGATTAGCCCTTCACTGCCAACCTGCCCAGGAACCGCAAAGGAACTACCGTAGAAACACAAATTCAGAGCAAAAAAAAGCGCCCTTCGATCGAGTCGAGGGCGCCTGCGCTAATTAGAGCGCAATCACTGTCTATTTATTCGACGATGGCCTGATAGACCAGATTTTTAAATTCACTACCCAATCGAGTTTTGTGGGGCAGGCTCTGCACCATAAAGATACCGATCAGCTTCTCCTGGGGGTCGATCCAAAATCGGGTGCCAGCAGCGCCGCCCCAATTGTATTCACCGACCGAACCTTGCTCGCCTATCTGACCTTGGTCCAGCGCCACGGCAAAGCCCAAACCAAAACCAACACCGGTGCGGCCAAAGCCCATGGGCATGTCGCCCAGGTGATTGGTGGTCATTAACTCAACCGTTTTTGGCGACAGGATGCGCACGCCGTTAAGCTCGCCGCCGTTGAGCATCATCTGGCTAAAAATCATATAGTCTTTGGCAGTAGACAACATACCACCGCCACCGCCTTCAAACTTGGCGCCTTCTTGATAACCCATATCGATAGTTTTGCTGCCCACTTCAAGCTCAGTAGAGGTATTGGGAGTTAAAAACGCACCAGCACCAGAGCCGGAGCCCTTGGGCGAATAGATTTGTGCCAGACGGTCGACCTTGTTTTTGGGAATGGTAAAGCTGGTATCATTCATACCTAACGGCCCAAATAGTCGCTTCTCTAAAAACTCACCAAAGCTCATACCGGAAATTGCTTCAACCAGACGACCCTGCACATCAACGGAGACACTGTAGTGCCACTTGGTACCCGGCTCGTACTGCAGCGGCAATTTACCTAAATCAGCGACAAACTCCTGCAGCGTTTGGTTACCCATAAGACCCGCTTTGCGATAGAGCTTATCGACTTCGGTATTACCAAAATAACCGTAGGTTAATCCGGCGGTGTGGCGCATTAAATCGCGAATGGTAGGCTGACGCGTAGGTTTGCGCGTTTCACCAACCTTCGATTTGTCACCGGCACCGATTGTGCGGCTGTTAGTGCCGTCAGAAACCATCTTGGTTTCACCATCGGCGGTGGAAACGGCTAGCTGCAGATTGGCCATTTCGGGAATATAGCGGGCGATGGGATCGTTGAGGAAAAAGCGACCCTCTTCGTACAACATCATCAGGGCAACGGTGGTAATCGGCTTGGACATCGAATAAATGCGGAATATAGCGTCTTCCAGCATTGGCTTGTTAGCCTCGCGGTCACTCTGGCCGTAAGTCTCGTTGTAAACGATAGTGCCATTGCGCGCTATCATGCCCAGTCCGCCCACCATGGTGCCCTTGGTAACAGCCTGATTCATGTGTTCGGTAATACGATCCAGTCGCTGCTGTGAAACACCTTGCGCCTCGGGATCGCCAGAATTTAGGTCCTTGGCCCAGACTGGAGTGGCCGCCGTAATTACAAAGAGTACAGATAGAAAAATGGCTGTTATTGATTGTTTCTTGTCGATCATAGTAGGTCCCTTTGCTGTTATTAATTGTCTCGGGTCAATTTAGAGCAGCAAGACTACCGTAATAGCAGGGTAATTTCCATTAACAACAAGACAGCTTCACACTTGCTTAATAGCTAAGGAGACACGGTGAAAATGTCCTGTGAACCGCACTCTGCGAAGGGAAATTTGGCCAGCTATGGTGGCTTGATAAACCAGCGAAACAAAGGCTCACAATCGATAGACAAGATTTAGCTTGGCTTGCTATGGCCATTGCGGCCCCATAAGATAGCCCTCTAGTCATGACGACTAAGGAGTACAACCATTATGATCAGGTCTTTATTATTACTAATGAGTCTGCTGTGCTGTAGTTGGGCACTGGCGACACAGCCCAATATTCTTCTGTTAGTAGCGGAAGACCTAAGCTTTCGAGTGGGTGCCTTTGGCGACGCTGTCGCTCACACCCCCAACATTGACAGCCTGGCTCAGCAGGGCGTTCGCTACCCTAATGTGTTTACCGCCGCCGGGGTATGCTCACCCAGCCGGGCAGCATTGATTACCGGACAACATCAAATCGCCTTTGGCGCGCAGCATATGCGCACCTCGACCTACAAAATGACCGACGCCACCGGCAAAAAAATATCGGCAGAGTACTTCGCGCAACCGCCAACAGGACTGCGGGCCTTTCCTGAACTACTGCGTCAGGCCGGCTATTACACCTTTACCGACACTAAATTGGACTACCAGTTTAGCGGTATTCGCGCCGGTTCCGGCCCTTTTACTATCTGGGACGATGAAGGTAGCAACAGCCACTGGCGCAACAGACCCACTGGTAAGCCATTTTTTGGCATGATCAATTTTATGGAAACCCACGAGAGCGGAGTGATGCGTGCCAACGGCCCGGCAGTGACCCCCGCACATCGGCAAACCCAACTGTGGCGCAGGGCTAGCGGCCTGGTATCAGCGCGGGTGACTGCGCCCGCCGACGTCCAATTACCTAGCTACTACCCAGACATCCCAGAAGTTCGGCAGGATATGGCCCGCCACTACGACAATATTCGCGCTATGGACGCTCGGGTCGGTAGACTGTTAACCCAGCTTAAAGAAGACCAATTATTAGACAACACTATTGTCATATGGACCACCGATCACGGCGATGGTCTGCCTCGGGCCAAACGGGAGCTATACGACTCGGGCATCAAAGTGCCGATGATTATCCGTTTCCCCATACCTCGCGATGCCCCGGGTAGCAGCGATGAACGGCTCATCAGCATGGTAGACTTTGCCCCGACACTGCTGGCAATGGCTGGCATAGCGCCGTTGCCTTATCACCACGGCGACAACTTTCTTAAGCGCCAGCGCGACTACATTTTTGCCTCCCGAGATCGTATCGACGAGGTCCCAGACCGCCAGCGGGCGGTTCGCGATAGGCGCTACAAATACATTCGCAGCTGGCATCCAGACACTCCCGGTGGTCACCCACTGGCCTACCGCGATAACCTCGATATGGTGAGGGCCATGCGCGCATTATTTGACAAGGGCACGTTAACTACCGCTCAAGCCCGCTGGTTTGAGGGCCCGGGGGAAGAACAACTTTACGACATCCGCAGCGACCCGGAAGAGTTGCACAATCTGGCCGCCCGCAGCGACATGCTGGCGGTTAAGTCACGGCTATCCACCGTGCTAACGGCGAGACTTGATGACATCGGCGATACCGCCATCATTGCCGAAGACACCATGCGCGCAGCCTTTTTAAACGAGGGGGAAATACCGACAACACCGACGCCTAGTGCCATCACTACGGCTCAGGGTATTGCTCTCAGCTCTGAAGTGCAGGCCTCTATCGGCTACCGCATTGGTGACGGACCCTGGCTGCTGTACAGCAAACCGGTTTCCACTACCAAGCTCGAGGCCAAAGCAGTGCGCTACGGCTGGCGTGAAAGTGCTACCATCGAGTATCTGCTAGAGCCCTAGAGGTTTATGCCGTTACCGCGGGTAAACAGCACCACCGCCAATCTTCTTGTCGGGCCACGGCAATATAATTACCGTGGCCCGCATAGCATTACACAGCTAAACGCAGTTCTGCGGTAAACTATCGGATTAATTGACTTCAACAACTCAACACCCAACTACTGAACTTACACTAAAAAAGGAACACCGTATGTCCGAGTTAGACACCTTTCGCGCCGAAACCCGCGCCTGGCTTGAGCAAAATTGCCCAGCCAGTATGCGCAGCCCCACTCCAGACAACGAAACTGTTTGGGGTGGCCGCGATGCCAGCTATGCCAATCCAGATTCCAAAGTATGGTTAGACAACATGGCCAGCAAAGGCTGGACAGCACCTACCTGGCCCACTCAATACGGCGGCGGCGGTCTTACGTCCGAGCAAAACGGCGTATTGCAAAGCGAGCTGCAGGCGATCAGTGCCCGTTCACCGCTCAGTAGTTTTGGCCTTTGGATGTTGGGTCCAGTACTGCTGGAATTTGGCAACGAGCAGCAAAAACTGGAACACCTGCCCAAAATTGTACGTGGTGAAATCCGCTGGTGCCAGGGCTACTCCGAGCCCGGAGCGGGCTCAGATCTGGCCGGATTGCAAACCAAAGCGATTCGCGACGGCGACGACTATGTCATCAATGGACAAAAGGTATGGACCTCCTACGCCAACCACGCGGATTGGATTTTTTGCCTTGTGCGCACCGACACCACCGTTAAGCACAACGGCATCAGTTTTATTCTGTTCGATATGAAAAGCGAAGGGGTAACTGTTAAGCCCATCCAACTGATCTCTGGAGACAGCCCCTTTTGCGAAACCTTCTTTGACGACGTTAGAGCACCGGCCCGCAACCAGGTTGGCGAGCTCAACAAGGGATGGACCATCGCCAAACGCCTACTGCAGCACGAGCGCACCAATATTGGTGATTTCGGTACCGCCCAGGGTCCGCAAACCCCTATGCACGAGCAGGCCAAAAAGTACTACGGTGAAAATGCCCAGGGGCAATTGGCCAACAGTACCATGCGCCACGAGCTGGCCAAATACCAGGTGCGCCAGCGCGCCTACGGATTGACCTACGCCAGAGTTGGCGCAGAACTAAAAGCCGGCCAGGGCGATGGCGCCGCCTCATCTATATTAAAGGCCGTCGGTGCCGAGCTGAACAAACACCGCTCCGAAATGATGATCGATATATTGGGCAGCCAGGGTATCGGTTGGGACGGCGACGGTTTTAACCAGTGGGAAATTATGCAAACACGAGGCTGGCTACGTTCTAAGGCCAACTCGATTGAGGGCGGCACCACCGAAATCAACAAAAATGTCGTGGCGAAAAATGTACTGGGCCTGCCCACTAAATAATTACCATCAAGGATAAAACAATGGCTTTAATATTAAACGAAGAGCAAACCCTGTTAAAAGACAGCGCCTGCGACTTTATTACTGAAACAGCGCCCGTTAGCAGCCTGCGTCAATTGCGCGACGATAGTGACGAAACGGGCTTTAGCAAAGATTTGTGGAAAAAAATGGTCGATATGGGCTGGGCTGGCATTTGTATTCCAGAAGAGTTTGGCGGCCTAGACTTTGGTTTTGTGGGACTGGGGGTGGTACTGGAAGAAACCGGACGCACCCTAGCAGCATCGCCGCTGGTTTCGAGTATTTTACTCTCTGCCACAGCGATCACGCTGGGTGGAAACGATGAGCAGAAAAAATCGCTGCTGCCGCAACTGGCCGAAGGTTCACTGCTTATGACACTGGCGCTGGATGAAACAGCCCACTTTAACCCCAATAACATTGCCACTAGCGCCGAGAAAAATGGCGCCGGCTACCGTATTAACGGCGACAAAGTCTTTGTATTAGACGGCCACATCGCAGACACACTCATTGTCGCGGCGCGCACCAGTGGCAATACCCTTGACCGCGACGGTATCACCCTATTTTTGGTCGATCGCAACGCCGCCGGCGTCACGGTTACTCGCACCAATATGGTTGACAGCCGCAATGCCGCCAAGATCAACTTCAGCGACGTTGACGTCTCTGACAGTGCGGTACTGGGTACTATCGATCAAGGCGCCGCCCTGTTAGAACCCCTGCTCGATCGCGCTGCCGTCGGCATGGCCGCCGAGATGATGGGCGCCGCTCAAGAAGTGTTTAATCGCACGCTGGAATACCTGAAAGAACGCAGCCAGTTTGAAACTAAAATTGGTACTTTCCAGTCACTGCAGCACCGGGCGGTAGACATGTACTGCAATTTGGAACTATCCAAGTCAATTCTGATGGACGCACTGTCGGCACTGGATGAAGGCCGAGAGCAGGACTTTCCAGCGCTCGCCTCAACCGCCAAAGCCCAGCTTTGTGAGACCTTGCACCAGGTATCTTCCGAAGGTGTGCAAATGCACGGCGGTATCGGCATGACTGACGAACACGAAATTGGATTTTTCTTGAAGCGTGCCAGGGTCGCCGAAAAAACTTTTGGCGACGCCAATTACCACTACGACCGCCTGGCAACACTGAACGGTTTCTAGTGCTGCCCCGCTGTCAGGCCTATTCTTTTTTGGCCTGACAGACTACACCCACGGAGCTGCTCCGTGGGTGTTTTTACTACCCTCTAAACAAGGCACCATCAAAATTGAAACGGTGGCACATTAATTCAGCGCGTATTTTTTAAGCAAAAAAAGTCGCCGCTCTATTCATCCCGAATATTTATTCTAGCTATTCGTCCTCACTATTTATCCTCACGAATCAGTGCTGTCCGCTGCTGGCTGCAGTTTTCCTTCCCTATCGATTTCTCGCTGTACCCAACGTTTTAACTTGGCTTTACCCCAGCTCCGACTTTGCTCCCTATCCCCACCATCACGGTTTTGCCTATGCCCTCGGTGATGAGAACCGCTGCCAAACAATATTTTGGCCAGAACCAACAACCCCCATGCCTGCCAATATCCAATAACCGGCAATCCAAAGATGACGGGCATCAACCAATTCCATAGCAGCATAGTCACATAAGCAAATAGCAGTGCCAACATTAGTACAAACAGCACACCACCGACTATCTTGAGGCTGATTGTCAGTAATTTTTTTTGAAATCTTTCCATAATTTATTCCCCTCGCGCTCGAATATGCGCGATTAGTTCGTTGAATCGTTATCGGTCAATAGGCCCTTAAGCTTTTTTAGCGCGTACTGTTTTTGTGACAGCAAAGTATTTATCGACAGGCCAGTACTGGCAGCGAGCTGTTTAAAACTATGACCTTCGAATTCGGTCTGAGCAAACACCCATTTTTGCTGCGCCGGCAACTGGTCCAGAGCCAGCTTTATCGAGCGCATCAGCTGTTGTGTCTCTAGTTCATCACTCGGTGACAGCTGTTGCCCGGCAACGTCATCAGGCGACAGCTCGCCATCGAACGGTAAAACAGACTTACGGGAATAATCGATAATCTTGTTTCGCAGTGCCCGGTAGACATAAGCAACAATATTGTCGATGGGTCGGGCCACCGGGCGCGCTAAATCAATGCCGTCAATCAGGGTGTAAAATGTCTCCTGTAAAATATCCATCTCGTCATAGATATCAATACGCCGGTTAATATGCCGTCGAATAAATACGCGCATTTTCTCCGACTCGGTGGCATAGACCTGCTCCAGCTGCTTTCTGTCCATTGAATCTCCTATTCATGATAACGAGAGCAGGCAGGTAGTTATTGCAACGGCTGGGAATATTTTTCCAGAACTATTGTTTGGCGTCGTTAATGGCGCTCCAAAAAGTGACTATCAGAGGGCAGTTTCCAATGCGGTGCAGCGCCACCAGAGGGGATCAGGTGGCGAACAAGCCTATCGGTGGCGGCGGTTATTCTTCGGGCATTAACGTCTTAAGAAACAACGCCTTACCCTTGCCGTCGGGCACCAAGCCCTCAAACAATGAGGCCCTGGACTCCTCGCCGCTTTTGAGCCACTGCTGCGGGAAGTCCTGGGCGGCGCCGTCACCACTGCGCCTAAAAATAGCACCGCTGGATTTGCGCGCAGAATAGGGCACCACTAATTCGTCGTTATTGTTAGCGACCAGGGCGTAGAGCCGTTTTCGCAGACGGATTTTCTCCTCGTACAGGGCAGGATCATCGGCCAAATTGTTCATTTCTTTGGGGTCATTACTAAGATCGTATAGTTCTTCTGTGTCCCAAATACCGTGATATTGAATCAGCTTGTAACGGTCAGTGCGCACCGCCAGGGTGGTGGGAGTCTGGGGGAAATTGTATTCCCAAAAATACTCATAAGCGAACTCGTTGTTCCAGGGCTTGTCTAGGGTTTCCCCCGACGCCAGCGCTTTAAAACTGCGGCCCTGAAAATGTTTTGGCGCGTCTATTCCCGCCACTGCCAACAAGGTGGGGGCAACATCGAGATTGGCCACTACCTCATTCACTTGTTTGCCGCCGCTAAAACCAGGGCCCACCGCGATAAGTGGTACTCGCATACTCTCCTCATAAGCGGCCCGTTTGTCGATCAGGCCGTGCTCACCAAACATAAAACCGTTATCCCCCATTAATACCACCAAGGTATTGTCATCGAGGTTGTGCGCCTTAAGCCAGTCGCGCAGACGCCCGACACTGTCGTCTACTGCGCTAATGGTGCGGTGGTACTGCATCTTATACGCCGCGACATCCAGTGTGCTGTGGTAGGGAAAATCCACCCCATGCCAGCTAGAGCGTTGATCTTTTACCCAACGCGGCTTGCCTCGGTAATTTTCTTTTGTATTGGCCATACTAGCGGGTAGGACTACTTGAGCACCGGCGTACTGCTCGCGGTGGCGAGTGGCAGGTTCAAATTCTGCGTGCACCGCCTTGTGCGACAGATATAAGAAAAAGGGCTGATCTCCCTTCAAGGTATCGAGCCAGTCTACCGCGTAGTCGGTCAACTCGTCGGTAATATAAGCGGTCTGTGGCACCGCCTTGCCGTCGACATTAAACATTGAAGTACGGCCCTTGCCCAAGTCTGGGTAGTAATAACCCTGACCGCGAAAACTGACCCATTTGTCAAAGCCCGGCTGCGGCGCATCGCCAGTATTCCCCATATGCCACTTACCTATAAAGCCGGTTTTGTACCCTGCTTCCTGTAAATAACTGGGGAAAAAGACGGTGCCCGGGCGTATCGGTGCATTGTTGTCGACCACCCGGTGGGTATTAGCGTATTGCCCGGTTAAGATCGTTGCCCGGGACGGCGAACACAGGGCGGTGGTGACAAAGGCATTGACGAAGTGCACGCCCTCATTGGCAATGGCATCCATATTGGGTGTGTGCAGCAAGGGATTTAATAGTCCCAGCTCGTCGTAGCGCTGGTCGTCCGTTAGGATAAAGATAATATTGGGATTTTTTACCGCGGCCACGGCGGTAATACTCAGAGCGCTGAGTAATAACACCGCCAGTATTTTCAGCATTGACACTGCCATCACTCGGTATGATTTCCTCATTATTATTTTCCCTCTTTTGTTATGTACCCGTAGACGAGAAGAATATGATTGCTGTTGCCTGAACAGTATCAACTGCATATCGACAGACCGTAAACACGTTTTAGCTACAACAATGATCACCAATTTATTCAGTTGATACTCGTCACCGGCAATATTATAAAAACCGCCTTACAGCCAATTTCCAACCCAGCTATCGACCGCAGCACAAAATTCCTCGGTACGCTCTAACATTAACTGATGCGGTGCATCTTTGAATTCGAGTACAGTCACCGGCCCAGCAATTTGCGCGGCCACCTTTTTGACCAAGCTCGGAGGCATAAAGGGGTCGTGCTCACCCACGGTGACCAACATAGGTCGAGTGTTGTCGGCTGCGGCGACTTCCGGCTGCCATAATAGTAACTCTCGATAGCTGTTTAAATCGTAAGTCCAGCACATGTCGGGGTCCTGCAATAGCCGCTCAGTAACCTCTGGTGACCCGTAGTCTGTTTCTATTCGCAAGTATTTTTTTAAATCTATGTTGAGGCTGCCGCGGAAAAATTTGTCGATTTTTTCATAGGCCTCTGATCGCAGAGGTGCCAGCGCCTCTTGATAAGGCGATAAGTTGAAGGCTGCCAGCCCCATCGTAATAGCCCCGGTTACCGCCTCGCTACGGTTGAGAGAAAAATAGGCAAAGGCGCTACCCTGGCTGGACCCGAGTAAAAATACCGCCAATCCGGTGCTCTCTCGAATATGGCTGGCCACCCTATCTATAGACTGCAGGCAGTCGCTCATAGTCCAACTGCCCTGTTCGCCACGGGAGCGCCCGTGGCTGGGAAAATCCATAGCGTACACAGACACTCCGCCGCTAGCGTGGGCCAAGCCGTATTTATCATAACAACCACCATGGCCGCCAGTGCCATGCAATATCAGTATTGCATAGCGCGGTGCCTCAGCGGCAAAGTGATATACGTTGAGGCCGTCTATCGTAAATTCACTTCGTGCCATAATTTTTGCCTTTTAGGTCATTTATCAGATGAAAGTTCCGACATCAGGATCGAGAACAAAAGCGCTAACCGCCCGGGCCCTGTTCGCCGCGCAAGACGGGGCTTGCAGTGTGATAAACAGCTCTTGCCCTTATTGATAGCAGATTTTTCTGCCGCACTTCTTTCCCAAGGGTAAATGCGTCTATCTCGTCGACAGAACCTACACCCTCAATGTTACTTTTTTATTTTAGCTGCTTGCATGCAGTCTACTATGAACAGTCCAGCACTGGGTATAGTTTGTTGCAACTGTCTATTGCAGATGTAATACACGCTCGATAAATTCAGTAATAACGCCGTTAACTTCTTCCTCGTGAGTAAAGGGCATCATGTGATCTGCGCCTTCAACCACGTGAAACTGCGTATTGGCTACGGTGTCGGCGAGTAACTGCCCATGACTAAAATCAACATTGATATCCTCGGTCCCGTGGATGACGAGCGTCGGCACGCGGATTTGATCAACGGGTAGAGCAAGAGTCTGAAATTGTTCGAAGTCGTTTTTGGTGCCAGCACCGCGAAGTGAGGCCGGCCATAACGACCACATCATCCTGCGGATTACCTTGATCTTTTCGGGCGTTTCCAATGCGCGTTGCTGATTGACTGGGTTAGGTATCACGATAGCTAGCGCCTCTTTGTCAGGCATCAAATCGACCAGGCTCATCACCAGCCAAACCAGAAAATCCGAATCCATAAAGCCGGGAATTTCTGGAATTTCTGTTGACATGCTCACGGCTTCGATGGCAATTAAAGCTCTGGCTCGTTCTGGAAACAGTGCAGCAAATGAAATTGCCGAAGGGCCGCCACCGGACGCACCGACAACAATTACCGATTCTATTTGTAGTTCATCCAATAACGCTACGTAGGCTTTTGCCTGCTCTGCCGGTGACCGACCAACATCAAGCGGAGTTCTCAGATACCCTGGCCGAGAGGGAGAGAGGACGATAAAATCTGGATCTTCCAAAGTACTTTGCTCATAGCCGCCCGGTGTGCCGTGTAAAAATAGAACGACGGGGCCTTTGTCGCCTTTCATCACATATTCAATCGTGCCTGCCTGTGTATCGACAATGTTACTAGCTGCTTGCAGCTCTTCAAATGCCTGAGAACTCCAGCGAAAATAGTTAATGGTAGTTACTGTGACAGCTAGAGCAGCAACAATGCCTAGAGCGAGTAGAATTTTCCGAATCATTGGCTGGATCCCTTAGAGCATGGTCATAATCGTTTGTTATATATGCTGCAGTTCAATGATAGAACACCAGGGGGTTAGGTGGCATTAACACCTCCTTTACATGCTATCTATCTTAAGCAGGGGGCCGCAGGCAATGGCTTATCGCAGTTGCGATGTGCACCAGTAAGCTACGTAGACAACTTCACTAGTTTGACTACAAAGGCCCCACACTTACAATATCTCATATTGGGTGAGGCTTCTCCAGCCCACCAGTAAATTCAGGTAAGATTAAACGTTAGCGCGGGGGGACCAGTACCCTCAAACTGTTGAATCAACCTAAAGCCTAGGGATTCCATATAAAATATGGATAAGCCCCAGTTTCCTAACTATTATGCAAGTGGGTGTTGTGAAATGAATCATCGCTGTCGCATGCTTGGGTAATTCCCGCAGGTGTTCAAGCATCACAGCGACGAAACATCCGATCATAAAAGTGGCAGCAACATTTGTATTTTGTAGCAGGAGAAATCATTATTCCCGAACGAAGAAGCCTATCAATAGAAGGATAGTCAACGCAACTGAGCGCCTATGGCCGAGTCCCGATGACATGGGCCCTGCCCTGCGTATACTGGCTGCAGAGGCCATAGCAACAGCCTATTGCCTGTAAAATTACCAGGTAGACGGCAATCATTGCTTTCTTTTCAAGCTCATTAAAATCACCTAGAGCTTGCATTTAGGCAACATTATTACATGCTATCTCAATAGTCATTACCGCAACTGACTAGCCTCCTCGGCGCAGGGCATTGGCGTCCGATTCAAAAATTATCAGAAGGGAGAACAGTATTAAGTCAACTCCACCATACATTCTTGAGATGGAACAACTGCCCGATTATGTACGGGTATCTCTCGGAGGAAATCAATTCGACCTCGATGAGGTTATTGCCTCTCTTGCTGCAATTGCAAAACATTGCCACCAAGTAGGCGCTGACAAAGTACTCATTGAAGATCGATTCGAGTTTGACTGGGGCATGCATGACATGGAGAAAATCGCCGCCAAACTGCCACAAATCGGGTTTAGTGACATTAAGATAGCAATCTATATTGAAACCGGAAACAAGCAATTTGTGTCACATTTTGGTGAAACCGTAGCAAACGCTCGCGGTATCGACGTTGGCATACACCTGGATATTGAATCCGCAGTGACCTGGCTTGGAGAAGAGTCGTCTTGAAAACGGAGATCTTATTTAAGTTGACAGCGAACATAATAAAAACCGTATTACTGGCGCCATCGCAACATAGTGAACAATCAACCGTGCTGCATTAACACTGTACCAATGGCGGCCCTAGCACCCCCAAAATGTTGCTAACAGCAGGACTATCTAGGCGGTAATACTCAAAGCGCTGAACAGTAACGCAGCAGTATTTGCCGCATTGATACACAGACCCAATTAACATCATTGCCGCTGCCAGCGCAGTATCAACCGCATATCGACAGATCTCAGATACGTTCTGGATAAACTAATAGGCGATAAATTATGCGCCCGGAATAAAGTGGCTTTTGAGAATTAATCTACAGTCTCACACTCGCAGTTGCGGAAGCTGAGCGCGGACAGCAAAGCAGCGCCACTGGCTCCCCCTACCTGCGCTTGTCAACTGTATTTCTCCAATCGCTTAGAGGCTTGTTGTGCGTTTTCAAAGCGCGACCCAATTTTTATGTATAATTCTTTAGGGTGAAAGCCTTCGGCATATTCCTTCCCATTACTATAATGATAGGCCTCAGCTTTTTCGAGATGATCAGGGCAGAGAGAAATACCATTTTCCTTAACATAGCCACCAAATGGCATCAAATTTCTGTCGGTAATATGATGGACTTCCAAGTTCTCAGTCTGCCCACAGAACACACATTTATTTCTGTCCCGCTTAAATACAGAGTCCCTGAAGTTTTGACGTACCAGCTTCTTTTTGCCACTCATAGAGCGTGCCTATATCTCGATTCCAAATATTTAGTTACCGCCTCAAACAGCCTAGAGCCTGCTTACAGGCGACCCTCTACTTTGCTTTATTAGTATTTTATTACTTGGATTCATCTTTCTCTACGTATTCAATATTTATTATTGCTAGTGGTATTGCTACCAGTATACGCCACCACTGTATAAGCGGCCCCACTGGTTGGAACAATAAAAATCCAACTACAAATAGTAACATCGTAATATTTAAAGATTACGTCTGATTCGGTATAATTTTTTGTACAGTGACGACATATAAGAGAACTTTTTATTAGCGCCTTTGCAGGCAGCCTGCCCAAATATTCTGGGCAGATAAACTCCTTTATACTTATACCCTAACGCTTTTACAAGCGACGCGACGCTTTGTGCCGCGCCCAACCCAAGGGCGACATTACCTAAACCTGTTAACTATATCGGTGCAATAACAAGGACAGAAACACACTGACTGTACAAGCACCCAATATTGCAAGAAACACTGCCGCTAGATCTGAATTATCTCTATTTTGTAAATCTGGAAACATAAGAAAAAATCGATAATGACACCTAACACCCAAATATTGCTGCCACTTAGGGCCTTATTGAAGCAATAACTATTATTGTTGTCTCTGGAAACAGCCCCGTTATTTTACCTGCAAAAATAGACCAACTGCCGTTACGATTGTGCTCACCATTATTCCGATCGTATTTACTCTCTAAATGTAGAGCTATAAAGCAAATCCAAAAACTGAAAATAGAAAAACGTGTATTCAAGATGCCCATGGCCTTCTATCACATGGGGCCGCTACTTGGGTTTCAAGTAATCTAGGCATAACTATTAATTTACTATAAATCAAAGGGATAAGAGTATTCAGGCTGAAATACGTATTATAAATATGCGCCAGCCTCTACCGGATACGTTCAACCCCTTTACTAAGAGCATATATTATTAAGTCGGAAAATCAATGAGTTAACAATTTTTTACCAAGATAAAGGGAGAACGGTCTCCTCACTTCTATCGAGTGAGATCCAACAATAGTCATCTCGGCAGCTCAAAGTTCCTTGCCAACTTGCGCCTGGCGACATGATGGCGTCGAGTCTAGCGGTTACACGGCTGGCCGCGTTGAGCGCGTTATATCGATAGTTCGCTCGGCACACAATGGGGCGGGACTAAGGCGCGAGTGGCCGTCACTGATACACGGAGGCAAGGGCTTGACTGAAATGAACCGCTGATAGGCATGTTACCGGGCCCAAGCCCTGCCGGTTTCGTCATTGGCACATCTGTTATAGACTGCAGCCATCACTACTAATAAAAATACCTTGAGAGGCCACCATGGTTGAAACACTGCATACTTTTTGTCGCGTCTGTGAACCCTCCTGCGGCCTTGTTGCCACCGTTGAAAATGGCGAGATTCAGTCGCTGCAACCCGATCGGGAGCACCCGGTCACTAAGGGGTTTGCCTGCCACAAAGGCCTGGCAATGTTAGACATACATCGCGACCCCGACCGCGCTGCCCACCCCACTCGCCGCAATGCTACCGGGGGCTACGATGAGATCCCGTGGAACCAGGCCTTCAACGAGATTGCGCAAAAGCTCAATGCTATAAAAGACAAACACGGCGCCGGCGCCCTGGGTAGTTACAATGGTAACCCGCTGGCTTTTAACTCCCAGGCAGGGCCCGCCATCGGCGCTTTTCTGGGGGATTTGGGCATACGTAAAGTCTTTTCCTCCGGCACCCAAGATTGCACCAACAAGTTTGCCGGCAGTGAGGCGGTATACGGCTCCAGCACCATTCACCCAATACCCGACATAGAGCACAGCGACTACCTACTTATCTTTGGGGCCAACCCACGCGTATCACATATGTCCTTCCTTTCTATCGCCGACCCGATGGCGGCGCTGCGGGCGGCAAAAAAACGCGGTGCCAAAATTCGCTTCGTCGATCCACGTATCAACGAATCGGTCAAGGGTATTGGCGAGTGTATACAGGTAAAGCCCGACACTGATGTCTATGTTATGGCCTCGATGTTAAATACCATGGCAACCGAAAATTTGTTTGACCAGCAGGCCATCGCCCATCACGGCAGCCGAGTGGAAGAACTGCTGGCCTTTGTCAGCCACTACCCCGCAGAACGCACCGCAGCGGTTACCGGTATCGACGCCGAAAGCCTAAAACAACTAGCCAGAGACTTTGCCAGTGCGCCGGCGGCCAGTGTTTATATGTCTACCGGGGTTAACATGGGGCGCCAGGGCACCGTAGGCTATTGGCTGTTGCAGATGCTGAGCTTTATGACCGGTAATCTCGACAAGCGCGGCGGCAATATTTATTCCCTAGGGTTTTATCCCGCTGCCAAAGCAGGACGCATGCACGACCCCGAGGTGTTTTTTGATACCGCTTTCGGCGAAATGCGCCGTATTCGAGGGGTGTTACCCGGGGCGCGACTGCAGGACTATATCGAAACCGACGACGACCCCATTCGCGCGCTTATCGTTATTTCGGGCAACCCTCTGCTTTCTATGTCGGACAGCTCGCGCATGCGCAAAGCCTTCGAGAAATTAGAACTACTGGTGGTCATCGACATTTACCAAGGTGCTACCGGTGAGGTCGCCGACTATATGCTACCCGCCACCGATATGCTTGAGCGAGAAGATATCAATATTTGTGGCCTGGGTATGCAGGCCCAACCCTTTGTGCAACACACCGCCAGAATGACCCAACCGAAACAGAGTCGCCGGGAGGAGCGCTGGATACTACCGCGCCTGAGCCGCGCCATCAACGGCGAGATTTTATGTGCCACTGATAACACCGATGACAACGATGCCGACTTTGGCCGTATACGCCACATGGTGGCGCAATCTGGCCTAGACCTTGAACAGATCAAAACACAGCCCTGCTCTACCGCTGTGCTGCCGGAACTGACTCCAGGACGGTTTTACAGCGACTGGATCCAAACAGACGACGGCCTAGTGGACTGCTATCCCAAACTACTGGAAGAGTCTGTCGAGCGCTGCGCAATGTTATTCGATGATTTGAGCGCTGAACAACCCGGGCAGCTGAAAATGATTTCGCGGCGCACCAACTATATGATTAACAGCTGGTTTAACAATGTTGAAAGCCTGAAACGTGGCATGCACCGGGACAACCCACTATACCTCAATCCCGAAGACGCCCGTGCCCGCAATATTGGCGAGGGCTCCAGAGCCAAAATTCACAACAGCAACGGCGCGCTGGAAGTGACTGTATCTCTGGACGAAACCTTAAAAGCCGGCGTGGTGGCCCTAACCCACGGCTGGGGTAACGCAGCCTCCAGCCACCTTAAGGTAGCCAGCGCCTTCCCGGGGGTCAATGCCAACGACTTATTACCCAGTGGCGACGGCGCCTACGAGAAGATTTCAAACCAATCCTTTATGACCGGAATTCCGGTTGCGGTAGAGGCGCTGTGAGTGCGTAGAAACAACAGCAAAGGATTGCAAACGCCCCCCGGCAATGCCCCTAGTCCTAGTCAGTGGCTGACACAACACGCTTCGCAATGTGACGGTTACCGCCATCGCAGGAGAAACGATCGCCGTTATATGGAGTATTTAAAGAGAAGTAACGCTATCAATGGCTTTCGGTTAGATCTTGGATTCAAATCAGAAATTTTTAATTAGTGAAGAATGGAAATAACGATTCAAGAACCGCTCAATAAGTACTATTTAGCAGGAGCAACAAATACCAAAGACAAATTTTCGATATTTATAGGGGAATACACAGCGGTAGATTGTGCCTACAATGATGGTAGCGATATTTCAGTCGTCCTGCTTACTACGCGTTACTTGTAAGCATGCATTTTTTACCCGTATATCGTTCATACAGGGCCGAATGCGCAGCCTTGGAAAACGTATCCGTTCTTTCCGAGTACTGGGATATCCAATCGATTAGCATATTTAAATTACTATCCTGGGCCTCTTTCGACTCATACTTATGGGGCTCCCAAGGACGGTTACGCGCGTTCTCTATACACAAATCTACTGGGAGATTCATAAATATCAGTTCGCTTGAGCTGGGGAGAATAAGGTCAAGTAAATCTGAGTAACAGCCTTCAACAACCCAACCAGCGTTCGAGCGGATGAATTCTGAGATCTCAGCCTCCGACTCTGCCAACGGCTTTCTTTCCGGCGGTGCTGTTGGCATCCAAGCCAGCGTATCGAGATCTAAATGTGATAGCCCCTCGGCAAGACAAAGCTTTTTAGCTAGCGTTGACTTACCTGAACCGGAATTACCAAATATCAAAATCTTTCTCAAAACTCTTGCTCCGCTAACATAGTTCGCCCTGCACAGCGGCAGTTATCAGGCTGCCGCGACTGATGTGTATTGTTAGACACCCAACCAAAACCTTGGGGGTCAAACGAATCTTGGGGGTCACCCGGCGGTCCTTCTAACAGTCCTTACAGCAGCCCTTCCATCGATCATTCCGATACTAAACAACCACACTTTGACCATCACTACACCTTCTGCCTTATCCTATGTTGTTCTCAGCGACAA
>Ga0105355_10000572_pt1 | contig 33684 bp, 23 predicted proteins | sample GOMGulsemesocosm_2_FD_83508 | JGI IMG/M metagenome (GOLD analysis project Ga0105355, IMG submission 83508) | Methane-oxidizing microbial communities from mesocosms in the Gulf of Mexico - GOM9C Gulf of Mexico | ecosystem: Environmental > Aquatic > Marine > Cold seeps | place: Gulf of Mexico...
AACACAGACTTGAACACAGACATACATTATGAATGCAGCAGTAAAAGACACTCCTCTCGTTGAGCGGCAACTGGGTCCCATCGAGATTTTTTATGGCCTGGACCACGGTAAATACCCCCAGGGCAATTCCTTTATTGTGCGTGGCGAACAGCGTTCTATTCTAATCGATCCCTCTCTCGGACTGGTGGCACGCAAGCCACACCAACCAATGGCCGATACCGTGCTGTACAGCCACAGCCACGAAGATCATCTGGCCGGGGCTCATTTATACGCGGATAAACCTTGCCACATCCACCGCCAAGACGCCTCTGGATTACAATCTTTAGCGGGACTTTTAGATATTTTTGGCCTCAGCGGCGACGGCCACGAAGCCTTTATTGAGAGTTTGCACTCGAAATATCACTACCAGCCCAGAGCCGACGTACAGTGCTTTGAAAACGGCGATATTTTCGACCTCGGCGGGGTCAGTATTGAGGTTATTCACACCCCGGGCCACACTGCTGGCCACTGCTGTTTTTTAGTGACGTGGGGGCCTAGCGCCGCTGAACGGCTAGTCTATCTCGGCGATATTGACTTGACCGGATTTGGCCCCTACTACGGCGACCCCGCGTCCAGCCTAAAGGCGTTTGAGCAAAGCATGGAAAAATTGCGCCACATCGATGCCCAGTACTGGCTCACTTTTCACCACAAGGGCCTGATTGAAAACCGAGAGACATTTTTGCAGATGCTAGATGGCTTTGAGCAAGTGATTGCCAACCGGGAGCAACGACTGCTGGACTTTATCAGCAGTCCAAAAACAATGGCACAGATTGTCGACTACCGTATCGTCTACCGTCCCAACACCGGTGACACTATGGTAGCGGCAATCGAGCAGCGCAGTGCCCAGATGCACTTGGACCGGTTAATCGCGGCCGGCGTGGTCACTCAGCAGGGTAGTTATTACTGCACTAGCTAGCCCCTCCAAAACTAGAGGCGCATTCATCGTACATCCTGTTAGAACCGCGGCCTGCGATGGCGGCCCCGTTATGTTGGAACCCCACTCCCTTTAACAGGACTGCCATTACAGACCGCTACTATTGTGTGGCGCTAACGTGTGGCCTTAGGATTTGGCGAAGTGCCGTATTGACTGGAAATACTGGGTCTTAACGTTGGCTATTCTCTAGGCGCTGCTGCTCGGTGCTGGCAATCACCGCCTTCAACTCTCGAAGCTCCCTCATCACATCAACCAAGGTTGGCTCACCGGTTTCCTTGGCGAGATCCGCACGTTCCTTGCTGTGCTCCTCTTCCATCACGTTGACCACAATACCAATCACCATATTGAGAAAGGCGAAAGCAGTAAAAAAGATAAAGGTTAAAAAATAAACCCAACTGACGGGATACACATCCATGGTCGCGTACATAACGTCGGTCCAATCCTCGAATGTCATTACTCGGAACAGCGTCAGCATGGATATTGCAATATTGCCCCACAGCTCGGGATCGATGGTACTAAATAAGTAGCTGCCTAGAGCTGCGTAAATATAATAAATAATAAACATCAGCAACATGACATAACCCAATTGCGGCATCGCTTTTAGCAGCGAGTTAATCAATAACCTGAGCTCTGGCACCACCGACACCATTCTCAACACCCGGAATATGCGGATCAGCCTCGCCAGCAGGGCCATCTCTGAATCCTGGATGGGTATCAAACTAACTGCCACCACTACCGAATCAAAAACATTCCAGCCCGATTTAAAGAAGGCGCGTTTATGCTCTTCGGCGGCAAAGCGCACAGTCAACTCGAATACAAAGAAGATCGTTATAACGATATCTAGGTAGGAGGTCAGGGCCAGCAAGGTATCGGGCAACGGGTAGGTCTTAATCCCTATTTCCAACGCCGAGGCGATGATGACGGCAATAACTACCAACTCAAATACTTTGTTGTCTTTGAGGGTAATAAATTTCTTTTGCATAGTGTCGTACATGAAAATCCACTGCTGTAATGACAAGGTAATAACGACCCGCTTATTCGGCGACGCTGGCGGCCAGCTCTTAAGAAAGCGGCGCGCAGTATAACAGAAAGATACTAACAATTTCCCCAGCCCGTACCCGCACAGCAGATGGTTGTCGCAGCAATCGCGCTCACCGCCGGCATACCACTATCGCTTAGCTAGGTATTTCAACATTGTCCTTGCGGAAAATTAGCAGCTGTCACTACACTCAATAGAGCTGTCCCGCTTTAACAGGGCCCAACTCATTCGGTGCCCGGCATTGACTGCGACCCAGAGGAATATCATGAAGCTTTTATGGATAGTGACGATTCTGTGCACCACACTGCTAACCCTTCCCGCTAACGGGGACAGCCAGACTTACAAAATGAGCCCCTATCGCTCCGGTAAGTATATGTATGTAATAACCTCACTACTGAGAATTCATCCTCGCCAAAGCTATGACCAGTTGAGCAACACCGACAAATCTCTGTTTCGCACTCTCTTTAACGACCTTGACGCCAGTGTCGAACCCCCCTATCCACGCCTGGGGCTGCGCCGAATACTCGACCCTATTTATTACACTCAAAATAAACAACAGCAACAGGGTTTGCTCGATCTGGTGGCCCGCATCGATCGACTCGGGCAAGTTCAAAAAGTGGTATTCTACTCAACTCCCAGTAAAGCCATGTCAAAACAAGTGGCTTATATTCTGTTCAATACAAAATTCAAACCGGCGCTGTGTGCCAGCGAGCCCTGCGATGCTCTATTCCCGCTACTGGCAAAGTTCAGCAACGAAGAAACACTCAACAATCGCTCCAGTTCACCCGACCGATGATAATATAGCCACAATCGACGGTAGCTCTATGGAAAATAACCTCCATTGATGACGCCCGCCGTGGCTGAGGAAAGGTGGTAGGAATGTACTGACGACGTGGGGTGGTCTATGAGCCCATCAGCGAGAGCAAGCAGAGATAATCACAGCCTGCTACCTAAATACCAGCACCGCGTGACAAAATCTAACAAGGGCTCTATTTCATAATTAGCGAATAATTATTTGATTCTCGAGCGGAATCCCAATCTCTCTGATAAACTACGTAATAGTCATAGCTGAACGAACGCTATCCCCTTTTTTCATTGCCGCCTTAATAAGAGCACAGAGATTGGCCGATTCTCGATATACCATGTTCAAGGATCGGCGCCGTACCACTGAGCGCAGGTCCCAGAGTTTGTCCATGCCGCAGCCGCTGGACCGCAGGATGACGGGTGGTCGCCGTGACCGTAACTTCCAATCCAGACCCTGGTGGCTCAGTATCGAATATTGCATAGAGCTCGGTAACAACCCTGACCAGCACGAAAACAGCAGTATTGAACAGTTCAATTCAGGGGACCCGCAGTTAAAAAGCTAACCCTGTGCAGTACAGTTGTAACAAACAATAAGACTATAGAGCCACAACTTTGGTTGCGGCACCGCCTCCGCTCCAACCTAGTGCGAAATGACCCCGTACACGCCGCCACAGCCAAACAGCAATAGCGCCGTAGGTTGCTGCGTTGTCATCGTGTATAAACTGGCGCAGCGGTATTGATCTGCTCGCGATGACTCTTTTCCCAACAAGCACATTTCAATCGGTTTTACCCAGGCAGGTTACGTAGGCTAGATTGACAACAGCGGCCACCACTGTGCCACTGTGCCACCGAGAGCAAAAAAGTTCGGATTGATCAGCGATGTCTTGCTATTGTAACGCAATACCTTTCCATCCTCTGTTACCAACGCCCCACCAGCGGCCTCCAGCAAAGCCTGACCGGCCCCGGTGTCCCATTCGCAGCAGGGTGAAAAACGCGGGTAAACATCTGCCACTCCTTCCGCCAATCGACAGAATTTCAATGCGCTGCCGGCCTTTAGCTGCTGCACCTCGGCAACAGTACTGCGTAATTGTTGTAGGCAGGCCTCCAGCTCGGCATTGAGCTGGCGAGCACTGGTTAGTACCCGCACACAGTCAGAGGGAGCCCCACTCACTGCCAGTGCCGTTCTGGCACCCCCACCCACCTTCCAGGCGCCGGTGCCCACCAGCCCGTAGTAGGCCCGTTGCTCGAGCGGCACATAGACTACCCCCAACAGTGGCTTACCGTCGTCAATTAGGGCAATATTAATGGTGAACTCGCCATTGCGATCGATAAATTCCCGGGTGCCGTCGAGGGGGTCGACCAGCCAGTAACGTCGCCAGCGGCGGCGCTGGGCAAATGTCGGAAGTGATTGTTCCTCGGACAGCACCGGCAGTGCTGGTGTGAGTTGTTGCAGGCCCGCAACAATAATTTGATGGGCCGACGTGTCCGCTGTGGTCACCGGGGAATGGTCGCTCTTGTAGGTCACCGCGGGTGATTGCGCGCCGTCGTACACCTGCATTATCGCCGCCGAGGCCCGCTCACACAGCGCTATCAGAGGGGCCTCTAGGGCTGCCAAGTTCATTTCAGCAACTCCCCGCCAACCGGTCTCTAACCATATACAGTGCCGCCACCGCATAGGCCTCGGAGAATTCCGACCCGGCCACCAGTTCGTCTAGCTGCGCCAGTGGGTAGGGCACTAATTCCAGCGGCTCCGGCTCGTCGCCGACCAGTCGCTGCTCGTACAATTGCTGGGCTAGAACGATATTGATACGGTTACCCATATAGGAGGGCGACAGCGACAGCTGTTTAATAACCGTCAGCTGATGCGCTCCGTAGCCCACCTCTTCCATCAGCTCCCTGTTGGCGGCGGTGCAGGCATCCTCACCGATATCCATTGCCCCCTTGGGTAGCGACAAATAGTAATCACTCACCCCGGCGCCATATTCCCGCACCAGTAGCACGGTGTGCGCATCCAACATTGGCACCACCATCACCGCACGATCAAAGTCGGGATTGATGCGCTCATAACTACGTGTAGCGCCGTTGCTAAACGCCAGTTCCAATTGTTCGATATGAAACAGTCGGCTGTGGTATAGCCATTCCCGAGACAGGACTCGGGGCGATTTTCGGGTGCTCATAAGTACTCTCTCGCTGCCGACGAACGTTAGCGCTGAACTGCCATCGTGTTAGTGAATAAATCCAACCATTTATTCAAACAGACCATTATGGCAAATTCGCGGCTATTAATCCTACCCTGCTGCTGCCGGCCATTCCCCTGTACTGATAAAAGCCCCATACTACCCGCTGCCCACTCTCCCATGAGAACAAAGCATGATTCACTGGCCGGACATCGATACGGTACTATTTGATATGGATGGCACCCTGCTCGACCTGCACTTCGATAACTATTTCTGGTCGCAGTATTTGCCCCTACGCTATGCCGCCATCCACCAAAGCGATGAACAGCACTGCCGCCAGCGCCTGGGCGCGTTATTTGACAGTGAGCGCGGCACGCTAAACTGGTACTGCCTCGATTTCTGGTCCGAGCAGCTGCAGCTAGACGTGCCGGCACTAAAGCGTGAAATCGCCCACTTAATCGCGGTGCGCCCCCATGTGCCGGCGCTGCTCGAGCAATTGCGAGCGAGCGGAAAAAGACTGTTATTAGTCACCAATGCCCATCGCGATAGCCTTGCGATAAAAGTAGAGCAGACCAGCATCGACCGTTTCTTCGATGCAGTTGTGGTCTCCCATGACTATCGCGCACCCAAGGAGCGTCAGCAATTTTGGCGGCAGATGGCCGCCGCCCACCCCTTTGACCCGAACCGCTCACTGTTAATTGACGATACCCACAGCGTGCTAGAATCCGCCCGGCACTTCGGTGTTAAACATTTGCTTACGCTGCTGCAACCGGACAGCCGCCAGCAGCAACGCCCCGCCGGCGACTTTCCCGGTATTGTTCACTTCGACGAGATCATGCCGGTAGCACAGAGCTGAGCCCGCCAGCGACAGGAAAATACAGTATGAATGAACACCCCTTTCCCACCGACAAGGTACGCCTGGATAAATGGCTGTGGGCGGCCCGTTTCTTCAAGACCCGCAGCCTCGCCAAACAAGCTATAGAGGGCGGTAAGGTGCAGTACAATAACAGCCGCAGCAAGGTCAGCCGCGACGTCGAACTGGGCGCCCTGATCACTATCCGAGTTGGCTGGGATGAAAAACAAGTCACCGTTATCGCCCTTTCCGACCAGCGCCGGGGCGCTCCCGAGGCGCTGATGCTGTACCGTGAAACCGAGGACAGTATCGCCGCTGCTACGGCCAACGCCGATCAGCGCCGGGCGTTGCGGGGCGTGGGCCTACCCTCCGACGAGCGACCCAACAAGAAACAGCGGCGGCAAATCCACCGCTTCAAAAATATCAAGCAGGACTGACCCTGTAATTCAGAGCAAAGTAAACAGGCCGAACTCCTGTAATCCCTTGGCAATATAAATGCCCCCCACCAACATAATCGCATAGCGCCCTAGGGTTTTGAACAGCCGGTCATTGGTCTTTTCAATCACCTGTTTACCCAGCCAATTGCCGGCAATAGCAGCCACCACCACCACCGGAAAAAGCCAGGGCGGCAGCTCAATCGACAGGTTCAGGAAAAAGGCGTAATAAGTCAGTTTAATGATATGACCCAGTGTTTGGGTGATCGCCTTGGTACCCAGTATTTCCTGGCGGCTCAAATGACTACTGACATAAAAGATATCCAGTACCGGCCCCGAGGCCCCCGCCAGCATTTGCGCGCTGGTTACCATCAACCCAGATAAAAAGGCCACTGGTCTTCGCTCCATATTCAGCGCAATATGCCTCGGTAATAGCAGCGCCATAAAGGGAAAGCTGCCGATCAAAACAAATACCAACGCCCGATTGGGTACTACTGTTAGGCCGATAAACAGCGCCAGCACACAGAAGCTGCCAGCGGCGTAGGGCAGCAATACCGACCAGCGTAGGTAGCGGCGATAAAACCAAACCCTGGAACCGTTGGACACAGTCTGAGCGAGGCCGTGCAATACCATCGCCGCAGGAACCGACAGTGCAAAACTAAACACTCCCATCAAAATCATGCCCCCCGCCATACTCAGTACCCCGGAAATAAAACTGGTGACGATGGTGGCAAGCGCCAACAAAATATAAGTCATAGTACTGCTCCGACAATGCCTTGACTGCGCCGTTGCCCAATCGATAGGTCAGCAGTGTGCACCGCTATAAAGCATGATAATAGCGAATAGTTGGAATACAACACATTCCATTATAGAATCAGTTAATGATTGAGAACTTAGAAACACTACTGGCGCTGGCCCGGGCCGGGACCATGTCACAGGCCAGTACGCAGTTGCGTGTAGCCCAGTCGACGGTCAGTAAACGTATCGCCAAACTGGAGAAATACTACGGTAGAACCCTGGTTCAAAAGCGTGGCCGACGGGTGGAGCTCACCGCCAGCGGCCTGCTATTGGTGGCCAAAGCCCCCGCTCTATTAAGCCAATTGCGGGACCTGTTCGATCAAGAGCAACCCGAGGGTGGCGGAGAGCTGATCATAGGGGTGTCGGAATCGATTCTCAGCTCCTGGGGCCCCGCCAGTTTTTTGCGCGTACAACAACAGCTGCCAGCCGCTAAATTGGTCTTTCACGCCCACCGCAGTGCGCTGGTGGTGGATCGTATCCGCAGCGGTGAGTTTTTGCTCGGGGTCTGCGCCGGATCCTTAGGCCTGGATAGCGACCTGCAGTCGGAACTACTGTTCGAGGAGGCGATGGTGGTTATCCCCGCCCACCTGCAACCCTTTAGCTGGCCACATAACAGCCCGCTAGAAGTTATCAGTATCGAAGACAATTCCGGCTCTTGGCGGTCCATCGGCGCCGAAACCAATAAACATCTGATACACCGCACTTTGGCACTGGAATCGTTTTTTAGCGTGGCACAGATGGCGGTGGCCGGCTTTGGCCACGGACTGGTGCCGATCGGCGTGGCCCGGGCACTCAATATCTCAGACAGTGTACTGATGACCCCCACCGACCAGCCCAGCCTGTCGCGACCGGTGCGGCTGGTGGCCCGCAAATCCACTTACACCAGACCTCAGGTGAGCCATTTCCATCGCCAATTACTGGCGGCGCTAGCCGCCAAACACTGAACCACTGGTACAACTTACAGGTTCTTAAGAACGGTAACCTGCTGGCCATTGCGCAGCCGCTCGGCGCCGCGAACAACTACACGATCACCACTAGCCAGCTCGCCATACACCGCGATATAGCTGTCTTTAGCACTGCCCAGGGAGACCATCACTTGCTCGGCAACGCCGGCAACCAACCGAAACACATAGGTCTGTTCGCGGCGAATAACCAGAGCGTCTCGGGGCACCGCCAACACCTGCGCCAACGCTGCACTGGGCACTGCCACCCGCACCGCAGCACCAACTAGTAAGTGCTCACTATCTACAGGAATTCTTAATTCAAGGCTTCGAGACAACTCATCCCCGACCGGTATAATCGCCCGCAGCGGGTACAGTACAACCAAGTCGCGCTGTTTAACTCGCAGCGACTGGCCGTCGCTAACAAAGGGCGCCACCGCGATCGGTGCCCGGGCCCGCACCTCTTTGTGCTCGATATCCACCAACCGGCCCAGTGAGGCACCCACCGATGCGTACTCCCCCGCCTGCTGGTGGCGCTCCACCCACTGGCCGCCACTGGGCGCACTCACTCTGGCCCGCTGCAAATCGTACAGAGTACGATCGCGGGCCACCTTGGCCCGGGTCAGTTGATGCTGGACCACATTGCGGCCAGCGGTAATTTCATCCAGTGAGGTCTTGGAGGTGCTGTTTTGATCCGCCAATAGCGCCAGACGTTGCAACTGTTGGTTATTGTAGACCAGGGTTGCCTGCAATTGGGCTATCTCAGCCTCGCGCTGCGCCAGGTCCAACTCAAAAGGGCGCGGGTCGATGGTGGCAATCAAATCACCGACGGCGAGGTAGGCCCCCGCCTCGGCGATCCAGGTAATGCGACCGCTCACTTCCGCGGCGATTTTTGCGTCGTTGCGACTCACCACCGTGCCCGGCGCCCACATCACCGGTGCCATTTCCAAGTCCACTACCGCAGCCGTAGTCACTACCGGGCCCTGAGCACTAATCTCTGCACTGAATGCTGCTAACAGCCCCAACCCCAGCCAGCACAGGGCGCCAGTGTGAAGGCATAACATCTTCATAATATACGCTCCAATCGCTTGTTTTGCCCGAATTCATTGCCGGGCGTGGCAGTACCCAGGCGCAGCAGGCAAGGCAGTAGCACCAAAGTAAACAGAGTGCTGACTGCCATGCCACCAACGATAACTCCGGCCAGACCCCGGTATATTAAACTGCCCTCGCCGGGCATTAACAACAGCGGCAACATGCCAAAAATACTGGTTAGAGTACTCATCATGATCGGTCGCACCCGCACCCGCAGAGCTTGGTACACAGCCTGGTCGCGATCTAGACCGTCGCGCTCACCACGCCTCGTTTGATGCACCAGTAAGATCGCGTTATTGACCACCAGCCCCAACAGAATAATAAAGCCGATCATGGTCAGCAAATCCATGGGCTGGAAGTACAATAAGTTTAAACCGCGCAGCGCCAACACCCCTCCAAAGGTGGCCAGTGGAATAGTCAGCAATACGATGGCCGAATCTTTAATTGAGCGAAACAGTCCAGCCATCAGCGCAAACAGTAAAAACAACGCCAATAGAAAATTGCCCCCCATGGTTTTGATACTGTCGTTAAGGGAGCTGGCAGAACCGCTGTACTGTACCGTACCATCGGCGGGCAGGCTGGCCAGCAGCTCGGGTTCAACTTTCTCAACCAGGTCCGCCATCAGCTCCTGCATCGATATTCGTTCCGGGGGCTCAACGAGCAGTGACTGGGTACGCTTGCCGCCGAAGTGGCCGATGCCACCGGGACCCACTGTACGCTGTAACTCAACCAGCTGTTGTAGCTGAAAGACCTTGCCCGAGGGGGTTGCCAGCGGCAGGTTCTGCAATTGCTCCGGCGTCGACCAGCCGGCAGACTTAACGATAATGTCCATACGCTCGGCGCCATCGAAATACTCCCCGACGTAGAGTCCGTTGCCAAAGGACCTGACCAGACGAGCCACATCGCGACGGTTCCAACCGGCCTCAGTAATCTGTTGATCCCGAGGCCGCAGCCGCAATTCCGGCTCAAATTGCACCAACGGCGGATCTGCACGCACCCGCACCCCGGGCATCAACTGGTGAATTTTGGCCATCGCCAGACGCGCCGCCTCGGTGCGAGCGTCGTCGTCCCGAGACTGAATCATCAGCCCGATACCACGGCCGCCCTCAAAATTGCCAAACAAATTACCGCGCTGGGGGAACATCTGGGCATCGGGAATATCCTTGATAATTTCGCTGCGAACAAGGTGTTCCAATGCCTCAATATCGCCTTGATCCTTGGCGCGGATGCCCATATTGCCACCGAAGGGACCAAATACCAGAATATAATAATTTCGTAGCGCCGGCTCTAATTCACCATCCAGGTAGGGCTGCAGCCGGTCGATGATAAGCTGTACCACCTCCTGCTCGGCAAAGTCGATGTTGGAGCCCGGCGGCATATTGATAAAAACGTCGATCGCATCGCGCTTCACCGGCGGCAGATAGTCCAGTTTAGGCAGTAAAAAATAACTGATTGCGATGGGCACTATCATCAACAGCGCGATCAGCCCAAGTCGCCGCTGGGGGCTGCCGGTGAGTGCCAGAATGCGTTGAGCCAGCTGCTGCCACACCCTTTGATGACGATCTTTGGGCCGGTCGCCACCGAGAAAATAACTGGCTGCCACCGGCAGAGCGGTCACCGCTATCAGCAGCGAGATAGACACCGCGATAGCAATAGTCAGCGCCAGATCAGCAAACAGCTGACCCTCCACATCTTCAACAAAGATCACCGGAACAAATATAGCCACCGTGGTCAGGGTAGAGGCAAACAGCGCCGGCCATACCTGTATTGCTCCTTGTACCGCGGCATCAAACCGGGACTCACCGGCCTCCCGCAGACGCACAATGTTTTCCAGTACCACGATAGCCGCGTCTACCACCATACCCACGGCGAAGGCCAGCCCCGCCAGCGAAATCACATTGATCGAACGTCCCGCCAGCTTTAACACGATAAAAGTCGCCAGCAAAGAGATCGGAATGGTGGCGGCAATAATAAGCGTGCTCGAGGTGCTGCGTAAAAACCACCACAGCACCGCAATAGTCAGCAAAATCCCCATCACCAGATTGCTGCTAACCAGGGTAATGGCCCGCTTGATAAACACACTGGGATCGAAGGAGGGCTCGATCAGTAATTTCCGCTCAACCAGTACCCCCTGACGGATGTCCGCTATCGCCAGCTTTACCCGGTCCAGTGTCCGCAACACATTGGCGCCCGGTTCCCGGTCGATGCGAATACCCAGCGCAGCGCGGCCATTTTGCACGGTAAAGCTACGGCGCTCGCCCCGCTCTACTTTGATCTCGGCAATATCACCGAGATAGACCGGCTTGTCGTCGCGCCAGGCCAATACCAGCGCCTCCATTTCTTCAGGCTGGTATTTACCGGCAAAGCGCAATGTGTACTGGCGCCGCCCCAACTCAATAAACCCCCCGGATACATCCCCCGACGTCGCCGCCAGATCAAATACCTGAGGCAGAGCAATGTCCAGCTGTGCCGCCTTGTAGGGATCGACCACTATTTGCAGTTGTTGTGGCGCGCCGGCATTGAGATAAACCCGAGACACCCCCAACACCGCCTCCAACCGCGGGATGACCGAATCTTCGATAAATTGCTGATAACTCTCAATGGTATTTTTATTGTCCTGCCGCAACTGAATATAGTAATAAATTAAGGTCAAATTGGTGTCGCCGGAAAAACCGCGGCCACCACCCATACGGATAATCGGCGCGTCGGCATCCCGGGGCAAAGAGGGGATACGATTTAGACGGTCAACGATATCCATGCGGGTGCGTAACAGGTCGGTTTCCAGGGCAAATTCCATCTCGATAAAAGCACTGCCCTGACCGGCAAAACTATTGATCTCCTTTAAGCCCGGCAGTCCCTCCAATTCGTTTTCTATCGGCTGCAGTATTTCCGATTCGACTTCCTCCGGGGCCGCCGCCCGCCAATTGGTCTCAATGGCAATTTTCGGTCGTTCTATATCCGGGGTTAGCTGCACCGGCAACGAGACAATCGACACCAATCCAAGGACAATCACTATGGCAACAATAACCGCAACTGCATGGGGATTTTTTAACGAGCTATGGGTAAGACTCATAACAATTCCTGTTGATAGTTGTCACCAACCGGGTCCTGCGGCGGCTTTCCGGACTGAATTCGACGGCGATCAACGATCTCCGGACCCACCCCTGACTCCTTTATTATTCTGCTGATTCTCGCATTCTCGCCCCCCCACTGCCAACCTTTTTCCGCCACCTTGCCTGGAGATAAAATCGGCCGCCGCACTCGCTCAAGCGTCGCCGAGTCGCTATACTCGTCCCTCCTCCACTACAGGCCAATAATTGTCGCCATGACCGATCAACTACAGCGCTTCCTCTTTGAGAGAACCGATATTCGCGGTGAACTGGTGCGTCTCGATCAGAGTTACACCGATGCCCTAGCCGTGCACGACTACCCCGTGGTAGTGCAACGCCTACTGGGTGAATTTCTGGCGGCGGCGGCGCTGCTCAGTGCCACCTTAAAAATTGACGGCAGCATCAGCTTACAAGCGCGCAGTAATGGCGAAGTCCCGCTTATTATGGTCGAGGCCAACTCGGAGCACAGCCTGCGCGGCATCGCCCGGGGTGCTGATGACGCCACCAGCGAAGACTTCAAGCAGTTGCTGCAGGACGGTTTGTTAACTATTAGCATAGAACCACGCCAAGGGCGGCGCTACCAGGGCATTGTCGCACTGGAGGGTGACAATCTGGCGCAGTGCCTGCAAGCCTACTTTCGCCAAAGCGAACAGCTAGAAACCCAATTGTGGCTCTGCGCCGAGCCCGGCGCCGCCGCCGGAATGATGTTGCAGCAATTGCCCGCCACGGCCACCAGCACTGCCACGCCGGACGACTGGGAGCATATTCTACAACTGACCAGCACCATCACCACGTCGGAACTGCTGGAGCTGGATTTCAACCAGTTGTTATACCGACTCTACAATCAAGAACCGGTCAGGGTATTCGAGGCCACCGCGTTGCGCTATCGCTGCAACTGTTCAAAAACTCGTACCCTCAATGCCCTAGTCACTTTAGGTGAGGCGGAATGTCTGGAGATTATTGCCGAACAAGGCGCCATTGAAACCCACTGTGAATTTTGCCACCAGCATTACCAATTTAACCGCGAGGACGTCACCAGCTTGTTTCACCCCCCCGTTCATTGACCTTGCCAACAGCTCTACTGGACGACCTTTATTCATATCAATGATGTTACGAATAGGCGGCAATAGCATGCCTCGATAATACTTTCTTGGCATAATACTACGGCTGGGTAGGGCCACTGATAAAAACCTGCCCGCCCAGACCCCGATTCTGTTAACACTCGATAAGCCGGTCGGCCGGCTTACCAACAGGAAAATAGCATGAGCACTACGACATATACGAATTTAACCCACGCCCAATTCATTGAGCACGCGCTCGCCCGGGGCGAAGGCCAGTTAGCTGATTCGGGTGCCCTGTCTGTCATCACCGGCAAGCGCACCGGCCGGTCCCCGGCGGACCGCTTTATCGTGCAGGAACCCTCCACTGCAGATGCTATCGATTGGGGCAGCGTCAACCGCCCGGTAACACCCGCTATATTTGACGCCCTGTGGAATCGCGTTGAAGACTACTTAGGCCAGCAGGATCGCTTTGTCTCCCAGCTCCACGTCGGCGCCCACACCGAGCACTATATTCCGGTATCAGTTAACACCGAGACTGCCTGGCAGGGCCTGTTTGGCTACAATATGTTTATTCGCCCAGAGTCCGGCAAATTTAACCCTAAGGGCAAGGAAGAGTGGACGATTTTAAACGTACCTGGCTTCGAGTGTGTGCCCGAGCGGGACGGCACTAACTCCGACGGCGTGGTCATGCTCAATTTTGCCCAGCGCAAAGTGCTGTTAGCGGGTATGCGCTACGCCGGCGAAATGAAAAAAGCGATGTTTTCAGTGCAAAATTTTCTACTTCCAGAAAAAGACGTGATGTCGATGCACTGTTCAGCTAATGTCGACGAGAAAGGTAATACCACTCTATTTTTTGGCCTCTCTGGCACCGGTAAAACCACTCTTTCCGCCGACCCCGCCTGTTACTTAATCGGTGACGACGAGCACGGCTGGGCCAAGGGTTCGGTTTTTAACATCGAAGGCGGCTGTTATGCCAAGACCATCAATCTGAGCCAGAAGAACGAACCCATTATCTGGGATGCAATTCGCTTTGGCGCTATCGTCGAGAATGTCGCCATTGACCAACACTCTCGCACAGCCGACTACGATGATCTGAGCTTGTCGGAAAATGGCCGCTGCTCCTACCCGCTGGAACACGTCGACAAACGCATCGTCGAAAACGCCGCCGGAGAGCCTAAAACGGTTATTTTCCTTACCTGCGATGTAACTGGGGTATTACCACCGGTATCAATCCTCTCTAAGGAGGCGGCGGCCTTTCACTTTCTGTCCGGCTACACCGCCAAAGTTGGCTCCACCGAAGTTGGCGCCGAAGCGGGTATCAACCCCACTTTTTCCACCTGTTTTGGCGCGCCCTTTATGCCCCGGCCCGCCGGTGACTACGCCGAGCTATTGATGAAACGCATCGAAGACTTCGACTCCCAAGTCTACCTAGTCAACACCGGGTGGACCGGCGGCTCCGGTGGCCCCGGTGGCAAAGGTTCGCGCTTCCCCATTCCGGTCACCCGGGCTATAGTCGCCGCCGCGCAAAGTGGTGAGTTACTAGGCGCTGAAACCGTGCATTTGGATGCTCTAAACCTAGACATCCCCATCAGCATCGATGGCGTCGCCCAGCACTATATCAACCCTCGTGAAGCCTGGGACAATCGCGACGCCTACGATGCACAGGCACAGAAATTGGCACAACTGTTCCAAGATAACATCACCAAGTTTGATGTCTCCACCGCCATTGTCAGTGCCGGACCCAAGGTATCCTGACAACCGAGTGCACTGGTTGCTGTTAGCGTACTGGTGAATAGATTGTAGAAAAGGGGTGACTCGACAGAGTCGCCCCTTTTTTATACGCTGTGATAACACAGCTAGCTCCGGCGACTCTATGATTGACAACATCCTCTGGCAACCGACCCTGATCGATATCGAACAGGCGGCTCTTCGTATCGCCCCCTATATTCACCAAACGCCGCTAATGCGCAGCACCCTGATCGACCAGCTGGCCGGTTGTCGACTGACCTTTAAATGTGAAAACCTGCAAAAGACCGGTGCATTTAAGGTCCGGGGCGCTTGCAACGCGGTACTGAAACTCAGCGCGCAACAGGCCGCTCGGGGCGTGGCAACTCACTCCTCCGGCAACCACGGCGCGGCCCTAGCATTGGCCGCGCGCAACCGTGGTATCCCAGCCTATATTGTGGTGCCGAGTAGCGCCCCGGTGGTTAAAAAACGGGCCATCATCGGCTACGGTGGCGAGATTATTGATTGTGAACCAACTCTGGTGGCGCGCCTGGAAACCCTGGAGCAAACCCTCACTCGGACCGGGGCACAATTCGTCCCCCCCTACGATCACGCCGATATAATCAGCGGCCAGGGCACCGCCGCGCTGGAGCTGCACCGGCAGCTGGCCGCGAATAGTGCGGATACCCTAATCACTCCGGTCGGCGGCGGTGGTTTACTGGCAGGCACCGCCATCGCCAGCAAATCACTGCGCCCCCAGTGCCGAGTTTTCGGCGCCGAGCCAGCCGCGGCAGACGATGCCTACCGTAGCTTTTACAGTGGCCAGCGGATCACCGAGCACACAGTCAATAGTATTGCCGACGGCCTTCTGACCACTCTTGGGGTAGCCAACTTCAGCATTATCCAGCAGTCCGTGGATAGTATCTTGCGGGTCGAAGAACAGCAGATTATCGATGCGATGAAACTAATAGCCTCGCGACTAAAGCTGGTAGTCGAGCCCTCGGCGGCGGTGCCACTGGCAGCGGTACTGGCACACAAATCACTGTTTGCCGGCAGTCATGTGGCTATCATACTCAGCGGTGGCAATGTCGACCTGGAACAGCTGCCTTGGTAACTCTAGTCGCCCTGCCTTAGTCGCCCTGCTCAGACCTCTAACAGTTTTGCCTTCTGCGGTGTTGCTGCTATCATGAAAAACGACGGCCCCTCGCAACGTAGGTCAAATAATGAAAGATAAAGAAGGCGTCCAACGCATTGACTGCAGCCGCTTAACATTGGGCATGCGTATTATCGAACTCGACCGCCCCTGGATTGAATCGCCTTTTACCATCAAGGGATTTCGAATTACCACCCCCCGGGAAATTAGCCAGCTGCAGCAGCACTGTAACTATGTGTATGTCGCCGAGGAAATACCCACAGGCACCAAAGCCACCAAAGAATCCCTCAACATGGAGCCGGTGGATATGGAGCCGGCGCGTAGTGTTAGCATCGCCAATGAGCAGCGCACTAGCTATCCCGCCGATCACTACCAAAAACCCCGCTGCGAGCACAGCTATAGCGACAATCAGTCGGTGGCTGAGGCAATGCCGCAGGCGGTCAGTGCCCACAATATGGCCACCAGCACGGTCAAAGACTTCTATTCAGATTTGCGACTCGGTAAGACCTTTGATAGCAGCGTCGCTAAGCGAGCTATTAAACAATGTGTTGAAAGTGTCATCGCCAATGAAAAAGCCATGCTGTGGCTGAGCCTGCTAAAGGACGTCGACGAATATACTGCCCAGCACAGTGTCAACGTAGGCCTGCTCTCTATCGTACTAGGGCGGGCAGAGGGGCTGTCCCCCGCGGAACTTGAAACCGTCGGTCTGTGTGGCATGATGCACGATATCGGCAAATCTATTATCCCACTGGAGATTCTCAACAAGTCCGGGGCCTTTACCGGGCAGGAATTCGAAATAATGAAAACCCACACCACCCGCGGTTACGATATTCTTACCCGTAATCCGGACATCGAAACCTTAGTGGCAGAGGTGGCGTATTCTCACCACGAGCGCCTCAATGGCAGGGGGTATCCGCGCAGTTTGCCCGCCGAGAGCATCTCCTATTTTACCCGCATAGTCGCCATTGCCGACACTTACGATGCGATCACCAGCAAGCGGGTATACAGTCCGGCGAAAAACTCGCTGGAGGCCCTGACCGTGTTGATTGGGGCTCGAGGCACGCACTTCGACCCAGATTTAGTACAGCGTTTTGTCGAGTGTATCGGTATTTATCCAGTGGGCTCCGTGGCCGAGTTGAGTACTCGGGAAGTAGCCATCGTATTGCCCAGCCCAGCTGAGCAGCAACACAGCCCCAGGGTACTGCGGGTGCGAGACCATAATAAAAAACCCTGCGAGGAGCTGGTAGTCAATCTAATTGAACAGCCCCTGGATCAATACGGGGAAGTTATTCGCATCAATCACTTGCTGTCAGAGGGACTGTTTGATATCGAACTGATCAACTATCACGAACAGATTACCGATATGTTGATCTCCTAGTCCGCAACGCTCTAATTCAGGGCCAACTGCCCCCGCCCTTCAGCTAGCCGATACCGTTCTAGCAAAAAATTAACGGCGCCGCAAGCTGCCATCTGCGCCAATGTTTTTGCATAATGGCGGCCCTTTTCATCATCGGTAACCTTCTAGCCACTATGAGCGAACTTTCCCGCAGTATTTCCCAGTCCATCGCCAGTGAACTCAATGTCAAACAGCAACAGGTAGACGCCGCCATTGCGCTGTTAGACGAGGGCGCCACCGTGCCCTTTATCTCCCGCTACCGCAAGGAGGTGACCGGCGGTCTAGACGACAGTCAAATGCGCGACTTAGAAGAACGGCTGCGCTATCTGCGGGAGCTGGAGGACCGTCGCAGCACTATTCTCAACAGCGTGGAAGAACAGGGTAAACTGAGCGACGAGTTAAAACGCGCAATAACCGCCGCCGATACCAAGACCCGGCTGGAGGATCTGTACCTGCCGTACAAAAAGAAGCGCCGCACCAAGGGCCAAATAGCCATCGAGGCGGGGCTCGCCCCCCTGGCCGACCTGCTATTCAACAATCCCGATCGCGACCCGAGCGGCGAGGCTATCACCTATGTCGATGCGGACAAAGGTCTGGCGGATATCAAGGCGGTGTTGGACGGCAGTAAATACATTCTGATGGAGCGTTTTAGCGAAGACGCCAATCTGCTTAGCAGCCTGCGCGACTTTTTATCGACAGAGGGCTATCTTAGCGCCCGTCTGATCGAGGGCAAAGAACAGGAGGGCAGTAAGTTCAGAGACTATTTCGAACACGACGAATACCTGCATAAAGTACCTTCTCATCGCGCTCTGGCCATGTTTCGCGGCCGCAATGAGGGCGTGTTGACGCTGTCGATCGTTACCGATCTACCGGACCCCGATAAACCCGCCGCAACCACCAGCCCCTGCGAGCTGATGATTGCTAAGCACTTTGCCATCAATGATCAAGGCCGTGCAGCCGATAGCTGGCTCAAAGAGGTAGTGCGTTGGTGCTGGCGGGTCAAGCTTTACACCCACCTAGAGACCGACTTAATGGGACAACTGCGGGAGGCCGCAGAGACCGAAGCGATCAATGTCTTCGCCGGTAATCTCAAAGATTTGCTACTGTCAGCTCCGGCGGGCCCCAAAGCCACCATCGGTCTCGATCCCGGCCTGCGCACTGGGGTAAAAGTGGCGATGGTAGACGGCACCGGTAAGGTACTGGATCACGGTGCCATCTATCCGACTCCGCCGCGCAACCAGATTAAAGAGGCGGCGGCCACTATTGTCGCCATGGCCAAGCAACACGGCGCCGAATTGGTAGCTATCGGCAACGGCACCGCTAGTCGCGAGACAGACAAGTTTGTCGGCGACATTATTGCCCAACATCCAGAACTGGGACTGAAAAAGATGATGGTCAACGAGGCCGGCGCCTCAATTTACTCCGCCTCTGAATTTGCCTCCCGGGAGTACCCGGACCTAGATGTCACCATTCGCGGCGCTATCTCCATCGCTCACCGACTGCAGGACCCGCTGGCGGAGCTGGTCAAGATTGACCCCAAATCCATCGGCGTGGGTCAGTATCAACACGACGTGTCCCAAACCCAGTTGGCTCGCTCCCTGGACGCCGTGGTAGAGGACTGCGTCAACGCGGTGGGGGTCGATGTCAACACCGCCTCCAGCGCACTACTATCTCGGGTCTCGGGACTCAATCAAACTATCGCCAACAATATCGTCGATTTTCGCGACCAGAACGGGGTATTTAGCCAGCGCAGCGAACTGAAAAAGGTCAAACGTTTTGGCGAAAAAACCTTCGAACAAGCCGCCGGTTTTTTGCGCATTATGACCGGCGACGACCCGCTAGACGCCTCAGCGGTGCACCCGGAAACCTATAGCGTAGTGAAGGCCATCGCCAGTAGTGCACAACGGGATATTCGCGGCATTATTGGCGACAGCGCATTTCTCAAAGGCCTGGATGCTCATCAATTTACCAGCGATCAGTTCGGACTGCCGACCGTTACCGATATTATTGCCGAATTAAACAAACCCGGCCGGGATCCACGGCCCGAATTTAAGGCCGCCAGCTTTGCCGAGGGAGTGGAGAAAATTTCGGACTTGGTGCCCGATATGGTTCTGGAAGGCACCGTCACCAATGTGACCAATTTTGGTGCTTTTGTCGACATCGGTGTTCATCAGGACGGTCTAGTGCATATTTCTGCGCTGTCAGACACCTTTGTCAAAGATCCGCGCACCGTGGTCAAGGCCGGGGACATCGTCAAAGTCAAAGTGATGGTTGTTGATGCCCAGCGCAAGCGCATAGGGTTGAGCATGCGCTTGACTGACAAGGCAGAGCCGGAAGAGGCCCAGGGCAGCGGCGGATCAGCACGCAGCGCTAGACCGGGTGGCGCCAACCAACATCGAGCCCAGCGCGGAGCCAAACAGGCGAGTAAGGCACCAGAGAAAACCGGCGGCACCTTTGCCGACCTGTTTGCCGGGGCCGGCAAGATTCGCAAATGACGACGAACAGGAGACACTGTTTTACTGGCTTTTGAGCTGCGGGGGGTGTTTTTCTCCCCGGGGCTTGGTAGCCTACGCTAATAATTATTAGATTTAGATCGAAATTAGCAGTCTTAGATAATAATAAATAGCCTTTAGCAGTACTTGTCACCCACACTATTGATGGCCAATCCGCTCCGGCAAAGGAATCATTATGGATCTTTCATTTGGCAGCGAGTACACCGCTTTTCGCCAACAGGTATGCGATTTCATCGACCAGTACCAAGATCGGCAACCGCCGCGCAATGCTAAGATCGAAGATACCCGGGCCTGGCAAAAACTGCTGATCGAACAGGGCTATCACTCCCGTACCATTCCCAAGGAATACGGTGGTTTTGGCGCCGAGCCGGATATTATCAAATCCCGCATTATCGCCGAGGAGTTCAGCCGCGCCCAGGTCAACACCGGTATGGCCGGCCAGGGCATCTCGATGCTGGTGCCGATGCTGTTGGAAAGGGGTACCGAAGAACAAAAACAGCAGTTCGTCAGCAAAACCATACACGGCGAGTTAATCTGGTGCCAGGGCTATTCAGAGCCCGGCGCAGGCAGCGATCTCGCCGCTCTCAATACCAAGGCGGTACTGGAGGGAGACAATTGGGTCATCAACGGACAAAAAATTTGGACCAGCACCGCCCACCTATCAGACTGGATATTTTGTCTGGTCCGCAGCGAGCCCGATGCCCCCAAACACCAAGGCATCTCCTTTTTACTGTTTGATATGAAAACCCCAGGCATCGAGATAAGACCGCTGGTAGATATGACCGGCGCCGCCAATTTCAACGAAGTATTCTTCACTGATGTGCGTGTACCCAAAGACCAAATTGTCGGTAAGCGCGGCCAGGGCTGGGCGGTGGCCAATGCGATTTTGGGCCACGAACGCGGTTCACTGGCGCCTCCGGACGCAGCGCAATCACGCCTCAACGGCCTGGTCAAGCTGATGCAGAGCGAGACCATCGGCGGCGAGCGGCTGATCGATAACCCGGTTTATCTCGATCGGTTGATGAAGATTCAGGGCCGGGTTATGGCGATGGCGGCCAACGACATGCGATTGTTCTCCAACCGCATTAACAAACGTAAGGACTCGCCGCTGGCGGGTATGGTTGTGAAGCTGATCGGCACCGAATTACGCCACGACTTGGAAGCCCTGGCCATCGATGTAATGGGAGAAATCGGCCTGTCCTACGGTGACAATCCGCACCTGCGTGGCAACGGCTCCTGGCAATATTCCTATATGTTCTTCCTCGGCCTTATCATCGGCGGCGGCACCTCGCAGATTCAGAAAAACATCATCAGTGAACGCGGGCTAGGCATGCCCAAAGAACCCAAGGTCGACGCACAGGGGAGCAAATAAGATGGAATTTGGACTATCACAGGAACAGCGCCTATTACAGGACATGAGCAATAAGTTTCTCAGCGAACAGGTTGATCTAGACACTGTGCGCACCATTGCCGCCGGCGAGGGCGACGATCGAGCTATCTGGCAGGGACTCAGCGACTTAGGCATTGCCGGTCTTATGATTCCCGAAGCCTGCGGCGGGGTCGGTCTGGGTGCCTTGGACGCAGCAGTGATCGCCGAATGTCTGGGTTATCACGTCACCCCCAGCCCCTTTATCGCCTCGGCGGTAATGGCCCCTGTGGCGCTACTGGCGGCCAATCGCGAGCAGCTACTCACAGCGATCGCCAGCGGCCAGCAACGAGTGGGCATCGCCTTCGGCGAAGCCCTGGGCGCCCGCAATAATGCCGGTGTCAGTGTCGACACTAACGCCGACAGTCCGACCCTATCCGGCACCTGCCTGTTTGTCCTTGACGCCGATGCCAACCACTATTTGATCGCCGACTGTGACAAAAATATCTTTCTAGTCGCCGCCGACGCCCCGGGCCTGACCCGCAACAGTCTCACCACTGTCGATAAAACCCGTTCCACCTGCGAGCTCAAACTCGATGCTGTGGCCGCTGAACTGATCAGTGACGACCCCGCGGTCTACCACAGAGCCTTGGACCTGGGTCGCACCATGCAAGCTGCCGACAGCCTCGGCGCTGCCCAGTACATGCTAGATCAGTCGGTGAGTTACGCCATGGCGCGGGAGCAATTCAACCGTGTTATCGCCTCGTTCCAGGCGGTAAAACATATGTGTGCGGAGATGGTGTCGATCCTGGAGCCCTGCCGGGCCATGGTCTGGTATGCCGGTCACGCCCTGGACGCACTACCGGAAGAGGCCAAACTGCAGGCCTGCCAGGTCAAATCGCACCTGTCAGAGGTCGGCCAATTTGTCGCCAAAACCGCAACCGAGGTGCACGGCGGTATGGGTTTCACTGACTTAGTGGGATTGCATTACTGGTTTAAGCGTATCGGCGCCAACCGGCAATTGCTGGGGTCGCCGGAGCTGGTGAGGATGGAGGCGGCTCGAGCTCAGGGTTTTATTGACTGAGATCAGCGCCCCCTATAAACAATGTTTCCTGTCAATAGCGTTACCACGCCAGCCACGATGATCGCAGCATCCAGAAAAGCCTTTTCCTGGCTGCTGCGCTAATGAGTAAACTCCATTTCATCAAAGCTGTTTGGGCTAAGTCTCAATACCCAATGTCTGCAGAGCATAGCGGGTAATGCCCTTGTAGTCGGCCTTGCCATTGGCGGCCCGGCCCAGGCTTTCTTTATATAAAAACTGCTTGGGCACCTTATAGGCAGCTAGGTGTTTCTTGACCTCGGCCTTGATCTCGGCGGCGGGGCGCTCGATACCCTCGATCACCGCTACCACCGCATTGCCCCACTTTTCATCGGGAACCCCCACCACCAGCGCGTCGGCGATACCGTCGATGGCTTTAATCACCTCCTCGACTTCCTCCGGGTAGATTTTTTCCCCCGCTGAATTAATGCATACCGAACCGCGCCCCAACAAAGTGATCGTGCCGTCGGTCTCCACGGTGCACCAATCACCGGGAATCGAGTAGCGTACGCCGTCAATAAGCTTGAAAGTTTTGTCGGACTTTTCTTTATCTTTGTAATAGCCCAGTGGGATATTGCCTCCGCGGGCGATAAAACCGGGCTCGCCGCTGCCGGGTACAACCTCCCGTCCATCCTCGGTAAAGACTTTGCAATGCGGCCCGATTTCAAATTTGGCGGTTGTGGTTTCTAAGCCGTTGGCCATAGTAGATGAGCCAAATCCCACCGCTTCCGAAGCGCCAAAAGAGTCGACTAACACCACATTGGACATATGTTTTAACAACCCCTCTTTGACCTCCCGACTCCACATAACCCCGGAGGAAGTGATTGCCAACAGTCCTTCTAGATTGTAGTGATTCGGATTGGCATCCAGTTCCCGCAGCAGCGGTTTGGCGAAGGCGTCCCCGACAATTGCCATACCGGTTACCCCGCTGTTAACCACCGTTTGCCACAGCTCACCGGCGTCCAGCCCTCGATCTGCGTCCATGGTCACCACTGCCCCACCAGCAAACAGCGCCGACATCGAGGTGAACATACCGGTGGCGTGCATTAATGGACAGGCAGGCAGCCAGCGGGTGCTGGAGGGGGTTTCTTTAATTTCCGCCAGCGTGCTCTCCAGGGTACTGTAGTCTTTACCTAGGGCAGCCGCGGGCTCGACCCCCAGCAGACGGAAGGTCTCGTGGGGCCACATCACCGCCTTAGGCATACCGGTGGTACCACCGGTGTAGAGAAAAAACTGATCCTCTCCGGAGCGTTCGATAGCCAGCGGTAAACCATCGCCGGTACTGGCTAGGGCTTCGTAGCTCAAAGCACCCTCTAGCAGCGGCTCGACGCCTGGGGCAGTCAGCTCCACATAAAGTTTCATTTGGCTGAGTTGGGGGCGAATTTCAGCCATTTGCGGGGCAAATTCTGAGGCGTAAAACACCACTGCTGCATCCGAATTATTAAAGATATAACTGAGTTCCTCGGCGACATAGCGAAAGTTAACATTGTGATGCACCGTGCGGCTCTTAAAAGAAGCCGCCATCGCTTCAACGTATTGCGGGCAATTACGCATATAGACCCCGGCCTTATCACCATAGACAATACCGCGCTCGAGCAGTGCCCTAGCCACATTATTGGTCCTGCGGTCAAACTCGCCCCAACTGGTAACGCTGTCACCGTGTATAAGTGCCGGTGCGGCGGGATCGACAACCCTGGCAACGCCATCCAAAATATCCCCGAGACTGTGACCCATATTGTGCTCCTTGTTATTCGGCCCAAGACAGACCGCTGTGAGTTATGGTTAGTTTTTATCGCTGATTTTTATAGTTAATATTTAGTCATGTTCTATCGGCAGCTATCCTGCGCTCGCCCATAGTAAATACATTCAGCCAGTACTGTCCACCGGCAGCGCTTATCACCACCGCTGTGGCGGGGTTTCACAACGGTCCCGCTAGCAGATTTCAGCGGTCAATAATGTCCATTAGCGGTGCAGGGGCTTCCAAAAACCGGCAAAATGCACTAGTGTGCCTGCCTGCATTTATTCTTAAACTACTTTTTATAGGAGATACGTTCATGGTTGCTGTATCCAATATGGCCGACCTCACCGTTGAAGACGGTGTGGCGGTTTTAACAATCGACAATCCACCGGTTAATGCCCTCAGTGCCGGTGTACGGGTAGGCTTAACCGAAGGCGTTGCAATGGCTGCAGCGGACGACAGTGTTTCCGCCATGGTGCTCATCTGCGCTGGACGCACTTTTATAGCCGGTGCTGATATCACCGAATTTGGCGGTGCCAGTACCGGGCCCAGCCTACACGATGCACTGACCGCGATGGAAAACTGCAGTAAACCTATTGTCGCTGCTATTCACGGCACCGCTCTGGGCGGCGGGCTGGAAACAGCATTGGTCTGTCACTACCGCGTTGCCGACGCCAAAGCTCGCTTCGGCCTACCCGAAGTCAATCTAGGCCTGCTGCCCGGTGCCGGTGGCACCCAGCGCCTGCCCCGTGTAGTCGGCGTCGCTAAAGCCCTCGAAATGGTTACCTCCGGCGTGCCTATCGGCTCTGAAGAAGCCCTAGCCTCGGGCCTGATCAGCGAAATCGTCGAGGATCTTCGCGGCGGCGCCATCGCTTTCGCCAAGAAAGTCGTGGCCGAAAATCGCCCACTGGTGCGTATTCGCGACCAAAACGAAAAGATCGATGAAGCCAAAGGCAAGCCAGAATTGTTTGCTGCTATTCGCAAGTCTATCGCTCGCAAGACCCGCAACTTCAAGGCGCCCGAATTTAACATTCAGTGTATCGAAGCCGCTGTCAACAGCGCCAGCTTTGACGAGGGCCTCACAGTAGAGCGCAGCTTGTTCACCGAATTGATGACCGGTGAGCAGTCTGCCGCCCAGCGCTACTTTTTCTTCGCCGAACGCATGGCTCAAAAAATCCCCGATGTACCCAAGGACACTGTCGAAATCCCCGTTAATAAAGTGGGTGTTATTGGCGCCGGCACTATGGGTGGCGGCATTTCCATGAATATCCTCAATGTCGGCATCCCGGTCACCATCATCGAAACCAAGCAGGAAGCGCTGGATCGTGGAATGGCTGTTATTCGCAAGAACTACGAAAATACTGCGAAGAAAGGCCGCATCTCCCAGCAGGATGTCGAAGATCGCATGGGGCTGCTAACCGGCTCGCTCAATATGGAAGATCTGGCGGATTGCGACATGGTGATCGAGGCCGTGTTTGAAAATATGGACTTGAAGAAAGACATATTTGGTCGCCTTGATAAAATCGTTAAGCAAGGCGCGATTCTCGCCTCTAACACCTCAGCACTAGATGTTAACGAAATCGCATCCGCCACCACGCGCCCCGAAAGCGTTATCGGCTTGCACTTTTTCTCCCCGGCTAATGTAATGAAGCTGTTAGAAATCGTACGCGGCGATGCATCGTCTAACGAAGTCATTAGAACCAGCATGTCCTTTGCCAAGAAAATCGGCAAGGCGGCGGCTCTGGTTGGGGTATGTCCAGGTTTTGTCGGCAACCGTATACTGGCACAGCGCCAGTATCAGGCCCAGAAGCTAATCATGGAAGGCGCTATGCCCCAGGACGTCGACAAGGTCTTATTCGAATTCGGCCTGCCCATGGGGCCCTACCAGATGAGCGATTTGGCGGGTCTGGACATTGGCTGGGATGCCGAGAAGTCCAAGGGTGAAACCATTCGCGATGTATTGTGTGAAGCGGGTCGCCGCGGCCAGAAAACCGGTGCCGGTTACTACGACTATGACGAAAACCGTAACCACAAACCTTCCGCCGAAGTTGAGAAAATCATTCTTGAGTTCTCCGAGAAGAGTCAAAATGTTCGCCGTGAGATCGACGAAGAAGAGATTCTGGCCCGCTGCATCTACCCGATGATTAACGAAGGTGCCAAGATCCTCGACGAAGGTATTGCCATTCGCGCCAGCGATGTCGATGTGGTCTGGGTTTACGGCTACGGCTGGCCAATCTATCGCGGTGGCCCAATGCACTACGCTGACAGCATAGGCCTGGACAAGGTATTGGCGAAAATGAAAGAGTACGGTGAACTGACCGGCGACGCTTTCTGGGAGCCTTCACCACTACTGGTTAAGCTCGCCGCCGAAGGCAAGGGCTTTAAAGACTTTGCCGGCTAACGCACAGGCTTTGTAGCCCGCACTAAAACCGATACTAAAAAGAGTAGCTTATGCTGCTCTTTTTTTTGCCTACAAATTGGCAACGCCCACCTAGAGCGACGACCTTCACCCAACAATTACCCCGGGGTTTTGGCCAAGTCACGACCGGCACGGCGCACAACCCGACTCTTGAGTGCGTAAATCAACACCATTAGCAACAGCGCCACGGTGAAGATATAAGGGTATTCCGGCTTAATTGCATACAGATTCATGCTGATAAAGGGCACAATAATATGCCCCGCCGCGCCGACACCGCCCATCATACCCGCCACGGCGCCCTGTTCGTCTCTAGCCACCGACAGCGAGGCACCGGCACTGGTACCGGGCCTAAACAAACCCTGGCCTAGTCCGGTAAACATCATCGCGATCACTAACAGAATAAAACTGGCGGCGACGATATAGAGCACGTACCCGACAATGGTGAATAGGAGGCCACTGTAAATCATCGTTTTAGGTGACAAATTCAGCCGCTGTACCAGTACCAATTGGGAGAACATCGCCATCATCGCCGTGGCCATCAGCCCAACTCCAACATATTGCTGGGTTTCCAGCACAGTTAGTACCAACGTGTCCTGAAAATACAGTGCCGCAGATTGCACCTGGGTCGCATGGGCGATACCTGCGACCACCGTCAGCACTATAAAGGGTAGTACCCGTGCATCGCTGTATTTTAGCTTGGTTTTTTCCTTTAACTCGTCTCGCTGTGCGCTGGGGCGGGTAGTTTCCGGCAAATAGCGCTGAATCGCCACGGCACCGGCAATGGCCAGTAACGACACCGCGTAAAACGGAGTCAGCATCCCGAAAACCGACAAGAGCGAGCCGAAGCCCGGACCGACCATGCTGCCCACCCCAAAGGCCGCACCGATAGCGGCAATGCGTTTGGCGCGCTCGCTGCGGGTTGAGCGATCCGCCACCCAGGCGGTGGCGGCTGGCATATTGGCGGGACCAAAAATACCGAAGATCAGTCTCGATACAATCATTAGTGGCCATACCCAGGTCAGCGGCAGTAACGCGATAGAGCCCAAATAGACCACCGTCGGCAGCGCCGCCATCGACACAACAAAACCAGCAAAGCCAATCAACATCGCCGGTTTGCGGCCCCACTCGTCGCTTTTACGCCCCCAGCGCGGAGACATAAACACCCAGCACAGGGCCGATGAGGCAAAAATCAGCGAGATCTGCATCGGTGACATACCCATCGAACGGGCAATAGGTGGCAGCGTCGAGAATACCAGGGACTGCCCCATACCCATGCACAGCAGGGTACACCACAGGATACGGAAGGCTTTTTTACCCGCGGGGCTCTGCAGATCAGTTTCGGTAATGAGTGGCGCATCGTCAAATGCGCTATTGGCTTTACTGGTAGGCAGTGGACGGCCCTCCTTGGCTGGCTGGTTTGTCTAATGTGTTTGACTGGCTGACTTGCAGAGCAAACTGGCTGCGTAAACGTGAATTGAGTGGCAATAATCTGCGCAACAACGGCAGCTGATCGACCTAAGTATACCTGTTAAGCAAGCTCGGTGGCTAAAACGCAGCAACGCCTTGGCCCGGATCGTTTCGATCGAGGTCAAAGTTAAGTATACTTCGGCGGCCAAATAGAGAGAGCCGTCGGCACAGGGCAGTTGTGCCGATTTTACTAGAGCCACCAGAGAGAGACTATGAGCACAGAATTATTAACCAATACCAGCGACGATGTTAAAGGTTTAAACGATGCCCTGGGCCTAGTCGAGGTGCAGTCCTATGACGCACAGTCCACCCGTATTCGCATTGAATACGAGGCCAGAGCGAGTTTCTGTCACTCCGGCGGTGTAGTGCAGGGGGGCTTTATCACCGGTTGGATCGACTCGGCCATGGCCCATGCAGTGATGTTGTCCACCGATTACGCACAGTCGCCACTGTCGCTAGAAATAAAAATTACATTTTTGAAATCCGCCGCCCCAGGCCGTGTATTCGCCGAGGCCTGGATCGAAAAACGCGGCCGTTCAATCGCGTTTCTTGAGGGCCAGCTATTTAATGAAGCCGGCGAATTACTGGCCAAGGGCACTTCTACCGCTAAATTAGTCGCCATCGCGGGCGCCGTAGCTGTCAACTAAATCCAACTAAATAACCGAGGAATAATCCCATGATCGAACAAAACTTAGCAAAATGGCACGCCCATATGAAAGGTGAACTGGACGGAGGCCTGGATGAACTGTTGCACGACGACTGCATTTTCTACTCGCCGATCGTATTTAGCCCGCAAAAAGGCAAGGCCCTAACCAAGCTCTATCTCGGTGCGGCGGGCAATACCTTTAACGAAGGCGACAGCGAAAAGTCGGTGGGCAAGCCCAAGTCTAAATTCAAGTATATCAAGGAAGTGATCAGCGGCGATCACGCTGTACTGGAATTTGAATCGGAGATAGACGGCAAGTACATCAACGGCGTCGACATCATTTCTTTTAACGACGAGGGAAAAATTGTCGAATTTAAAGTGATGATCAGACCGCTGCAGGCAATTAATACCATGCACGAAAAAATGAAAGCCATGCTCGAGACCATGAAGTAGCAACACGGTAATTAGTCACTTGCATGCGACTAACACCCGGGCCCCCGATCGGGACCCGGGTATAACAACCCGATTACTCCACTACACTGACAATAAACAGTAAATCACCCTTGGATATTTGCTGTCCGTTGCTATTATTGACCCGCTCGATACGGTACTGCTGGTCGGTGGGATACAATACATTGTCGCCACTGTTAAAGCTTGCCAAACTCAGCTGACTAAACATTTTCATTGCCTCCACCAGCGCCAGGGTTTCACTGGCACTAACAATATCACCCGATTTCACAAAGTCCGGGTCAGTGGGTGCCGCCGCGGTGTAAAACACGCCGCTGTTGGCGGCGTACACTTTCAGCTCATTGCTACCGGCAACCTTGATTGCCTCGCTGTCGATATTACTGTTCTCACCGCTACTAGCAGCAGCATCAGTCTCATCGATCAGCGCCTGGGCGTCTAGCGTGGCCATAAAGGCCGGCAGATAATTGGTATCGTAGTCGCCGCCGTTAAAGGTTTCATCCTTCAAAATACGTTTTAACAACGCGATATTAGTGGCAATGCCCTCGATCACAATACTGTCGAGATAACGGTACAATTTGCCGATAACATCCTCGCGACTATCGCCACGCAATATTACCTGCGCGATCAAACTGTCGTAGAACGGCGATATTTCAATCCCAGTGTCAGCGATGGAAATAATTTCCACATCGTCCTGCTCGGGCATGACACAGCGGCTGATAACGCCGGGATTGGGCGCCAATTGCATTAGCCCCTCGCTATCGACGACGATTTTTTCTGCGGTGATACGCACTTCGATGGCGTAGCCAATTTCAGCTCGCTCGATATGTTCGATCGAACCGCCGCCGGCGATATCGAACTGAGTCTTGACAATATCAACCCCTGAGGTCGCTTCGGTGACTGGGTGCTCTACCTGCAGCCGCGTATTCATCTCCATAAAATACACTTCACCGGCGTCGAGGTTATAAATAAACTCAACTGTGCCAGCACCGGTATAATCAACCGCGTCGGCGATAGCCAAAGTGTAGTCAAAGACCTTCTGCTTGAGATCCGCCGGCAACATAGTAGAGCCGGACTCCTCCACCACTTTTTGATTATTGCGCTGCACCGAGCAGTCCCGCATGCCGATTACTCGGTTATTGCCGTGACTGTCCCGTAACAACTGCACTTCGATATGGCGCATGGAGGTGACAAACTTTTCTAGGTACAAGTCGCCGTTGCCAAAAGCCGCCCGCGCTTCGGTACTCACCAGGGAGTAATATTTCAACATATCTTCCTGGCTGCGAATAACTTGAATACCCTTGCCGCCACCGCCGTGTACCGCTTTCAGCAATACCGGATAGCCGATGTCGCTGGCGATGTTGATGGCCTGTTCACAGCTGGCGAGTATGCCGTGACTGCCGGGCACTACCGGCACATTATTCGCTTGCACTGTCTGAATCGCGTTGGACTTGTTGCCCATTGTCATCATACTGGCGGCACTAGGACCGATGAAATTAATCCCGTTGTTGACACACAAACTGGCGAAGTGGGGATTTTCCGATAGAAATCCAATACCCGGGTGCAGCGAAGGCACCTGCTCGTGCTCCGCCACCTTCAGCACCGATTGTGCGTTGAGATAGCTCTCATCGGAGGTATTGCCCCCCAGGCACACTAGTTTGTCCCGCGCTCCCAGCATTTTTGCCGGCACCGAGGTCATATCCGGGTCGGAGGCAACCAATACCACCGAAATCCCACTCTCTTGTGCCCGGCGAATCAGCTTAACCGCTGTACAGCCTCGGGCGTGCACCAAGACCTGCTCAACCGGTTGCATCAGTGAGCGCGGGTCCACCTCGGAAGGGCGCGGCGCCTGCTCGGTAGCCAATACCGGCATCACACTGGACAGCGCACTGTGTATAACCTCCTGCACGGTCAGTTCCGACAGTGGCATCGCCTCATCGATCTCCCGCAGGCTGTTATCCAGCTCATCGGAGAACGGGTGTTTGACCAATCCCGCCATTGAGCCCGGCACACTAGACAGATAGTTGGACAGGGTCGAGGTCGAAGGCAGGTAACTCGGCACTACCATCTGCCCAGCAAAGGGCATATTGGTGCCGGAGAAATAGTAGGTCTGCACCAGCGGGTGGGTCACAAAGCTGGCCTGGGCACCACCGGTACAATCGCCATAGCCAAACATGATCACCGGCAACTCATTGTCGCGAATAAAACGGGTAATCCGGTCGTTGACCACCGCCATGGAGAACAAGGCGCTAGCGCCCTCCTTAGTCTGCATGCCGCCGGAGCTGATGAAACATACCACTGGCAAGTGACTTTTGGCGCACTCGACCAGCAATTGGCAGAATTTTTCGCCACTGGCCATATCAAACGCACCGGCCTGAAACAGCATATTGGACACCGCCACCCCAACCCGGCGATCGTCGCCACTGGCGGTTTCTAATGTCGCCAGACCGGTGACCAGACCACAGGGCCGAATATTGTTTTCCAAGGCCTGCTCGATAGATTGGCGAAAGCCAGGAAAGTTAACTGGATTGGGACTGGTCTTATCTGCGCCGAGTTCCTGGAAGTTGTAAAAAAAGTGCTCGATCATGGCATCGGGCGTCACCTTGTTTGTTGGCTTCTCCCGCTTTAATAGCTGCGCGATTAACAGGTCCTGGTAGCCCATTGTTAGGCGATGCCAAAAGTCCTTGCGTCGACCGATGCGCCCAGGGTTGATTCCACCTTTAAAGTCAGATTCACCGCGGCTGTCGTAATAGGCGGGCAATAAGCGCTCGAAATAATAGGTGAGGATAACAAACAGGCTGTCGTTCATCTCCGGATTGCCGATACTTTTCCACTGCTCTACCTTTTGCAGCAACTCACCGAGATGGCCTTGATTGAGAAAGAATTTCATCCACTGTTCGAAGCGCGCCTCCCGATCCGAGTCACTGCTGTCACCGAGCACAAAACTAAGAGACTTGTGCAGCAGTTCACCGACGGCGGAGCGGCTTAGACTCTGGGTGTCCATTGCCTCCCTGGCAATAGAGGCGAGGTTGGCGACCACATTGTCATACAAGGTATCAAATACCAGAATATCCCGACACTGCTGAATAAAATCCTCCCGCAGCTCCCGGTGTTTAACTACATCCAATACATTGAGTTTATTGAGCTGCGGCCAACTGTCGCTCAGCTCGCAGTTCTGCTGATCTTCCAATACGGCAATCAGGCTGCGAAAATTGTGAGTCGAGCTGTTTTTCCAGCGATTGTATAGCGAGAAGCCGATTTCGAAGGTCAGCGCTTCTTTGGCCTGGCGAAACTTTTCTTTAGGCTCACCCAATAGCAGCCGGGTCACCGCGTTGCGCTGGGTATCGACCTCGTCGCGGCGGCTGTTAAATGTTTTCCACACTTTGGCCAGATTGTCGTCGTAAATCACCTTGTCCGGATCGGCAAACCAATTGTCAAAGGCGGCATCTTGTTCCAGGCTAAGACGACTGTTTAAATCCCCCTTGGGCAGGGTCAATTTGGACAGGCGGCCGTACTCGCTGCTACTGATGGAGTGCACTCTTCCGCGCAGACTCAGGTAGCGGAGATAGCGGTAACACAAACCGAAGATATTAGATTGCGTGGTAGGTGTGCGCCCCAGGCCCAGGTCCAGGTCGTAACCCAGACTGGAGGTGGAAATGAGATATTGCTCGTGCTCACCGGGGTTCAAGCGCCGCTCTAGGTGGCGGTTATAGTGCTCTCTAAGCTCTGGAGAGTTGCGTACGAACTCGATCGAAGCATTCTCTACCGCCTCGATACTGGAGAAAATTGCCTTCTGCAGGTTGTGCTGGCGCTCGTCCTGATCAACCGGAGAGTAATCGATAATACCGTCGATACAGCCCAGGTTGTAGAGCTCCTCCGGGGATACGCCCACGGCCTTCGCACATTCCTGCCAGGACAGGTTAAATTTGCGAGCAATACTCTGCAGGCCCTGGGGTTGAATAGTATTGAATATACCATCGCGCACTGACAACAGTACATTTGCCGAAGCCAGCGGTATCGCACCGCCAGAATAACCAACCCCGATAATAATGCCTACGGTCGGTACGTCCAGATGGGTGCTCTCGGTAATTAGCCTAGATATACTGTGGGCCTGGTTGTTGGCATTGGCTAGTTCGCCGGCATCTGCCCCCGGGGTATCGATTAAGTACACGATAGGCCGAGACATATTGGCGTACTTACGCATGCTCTGGCGCGCCAGTTCGTGGTGTTCAGGCAGCCAGCTACCGTTGGCGCTACTGCGCTCCTGGCAGATAAAACAAATACGGCGGTTGCCCCGCGGGTGTACCAACTCGACCTCCGCCGCATAAAAAGGGCCCTGTTCCACGCTGTGGATAATGATGCCATTGAGCCCCGCCACGATGGCCTTGGCACCGGGGCGCTTGCTGTGCTGTGCC
>Ga0105355_10000573_pt1 | contig 33682 bp, 27 predicted proteins | sample GOMGulsemesocosm_2_FD_83508 | JGI IMG/M metagenome (GOLD analysis project Ga0105355, IMG submission 83508) | Methane-oxidizing microbial communities from mesocosms in the Gulf of Mexico - GOM9C Gulf of Mexico | ecosystem: Environmental > Aquatic > Marine > Cold seeps | place: Gulf of Mexico...
ATAGCTTTTATAGCTTTAGCACAAACAAAAACGGCAAACCCTCTAGTTTGCCGTAAAAATTCACATAATCTTTATCTTTATAAATAGAGCTACTTTTTCTATTTGAACAGACGATTAAACATTGCGAACAAGCTATGACTTTTTATTTCAAGTCTCACTAAATACTCTTCATCAATCCATTGTTCAGCCATATCTCTCGCATTTATTAAGGCTGCGCTATCCATTCTCTTTTCTATCTGTTTCATGGCTTTTTTCACATCAACAGAATTATCGCCATTGACCTGCGCCGCATAAAGCCAAGCATAACCCAAACCTAAATGCACCGGTACTGCATCGCCGTAGGTATACATCATGCCAAGCTGAACTTGCGCCTCTAAAAAACGCAGTCTCGCTGCTTGAGAATATAACTCAAACGCCATTTTCTTATCGGTATCAATGCCCAAGCCATTAAAATACATATTGGCAAGGCGACACTCGGCGGCAAGAATAGTGATACGTGCACCATCATCATCCAGCACATCAGATGCTTTATGATATTGCGCCATTGCTAAGTTATACCACTCGAAGGCCTCATCGAATTTAGCTTGCGCGTAATACATATCACCAGCTGAGATTTGCGAGAATATATCCCCTTGCTGCGCTTCTGTAATAATGTGCAACTGTGGTTCCCAAACTTCTATTTCGCTTTCTACCATAATCACTACCAATCATAAACGAAAAAAGCCTACTAATTCGTAGACTTAACCCAGCTATTCTACCGAATTGCACAGCTGCTGCATAGCGGCAATCGTCCCTTGATTAACAATCAGACACCGATTTCATGCTGATAAAGCTTATTAATAGTCGGTAAAAATAAAGCTAATTAACTATAACTCTAACTGCAACTATATTATGATCTGGTTAGATTTCGATAAAACAAAATTTCAAGGATAAAGTATGTCTCAACAAGGCGTAGAAAATAAAGCGGTATTAGTGTTTAGTGGCGGTCAAGATAGTACAACTTGTTTAGTTGATGCACTGCAACGCTATGACAGTGTTGATTGTATTACCTTTGATTATGGCCAACGCCATAGCCAAGAGATTGCTGTAGCCAAAACCACTGCCGCTTATTTTGGCGTGAAAAATCATAAGATAATCAATGTTGATATGCTAGGTGAGCTAGCGATTAGTTCACTAACTCGAGATGATATCGCGGTTTCTGAAGAACGAATGGATAACGGTTTACCCAATTCATTTGTGCCGGGTCGTAATATTCTATTTATGACCCTAGCCAGTATTTATGCATACCAAGTTGGCGCGAAAACGGTTATCACAGGAGTGTGTGAAACAGACTTCTCTGGTTATCCAGATTGTCGTGATGAATTTATTAAGTCTATTAACAAAGCATGTAACCTTGGCATGGATAAAGACTTTGAATTCGAAACACCATTAATGTGGTTAAATAAAGCCGAAACTTGGGCGCTTGCCGATCATCACGATGAATTAGATTTTGTTCAGACTCAATCGCTAACTTGCTATAACGGCTTGGTTGGGTACGGCTGTGGTCAATGTCCCGCCTGTCATTTACGTAATAACGGTTTAGCAGAATATTTAGCCAATAAAGCCCAGTTCCAAATATCCTTGCAACAGAAGTTACCTCGCTTAATGACTAAATAATTTGAAATAGAATAAAAATCCGCCAATTATCATAAAAATGGGTGGCTTTATTTTTATTACACTTTAGAAATTAGAAACAATGCACACGACTAAAAAACTCACTTTGTTACTGCCACACAACTACGGGCGTAAAAATATAGCCTGCACCATAAACTGTTTTTATAATTCTTGGCTCTTTATGATCAACTTCTAATTTTTTTCTGAGTCTCGACATACGTACATCAATACTGCGATCAAAGCTCTCTGCATCTTCAGCCAGTAAACGTTCGCGACTCAATATTTGCTGTGGTGCAGCCAAAAACAACTGCAATATTTGCGCTTCTGCAGCACTTAACATGAAGCTTGCGCCATTTTCATGGGTGAGTGTTAATGTCGATTTATCAAACATCCAGCCAGAAAAGTGAGCTAAATCCTTATTTACGGTAACTTCTGTTTTCATTTCCAAACGTCGAGATATACTTTTAACACGAGCAACTAGTTCCTGTGGTTCAAAAGGTTTACTTATGTAATCATCGGCACCAAGATCTAGTCCCAGCAATTTATCCGGTAAACTGTCGCGCCCCGATAATATAATAAGCCCCATTTTCTGTTCGCTAAATAAAGATCTAACGAGAGTTAAACCGTCCATATCAGGCAAGCCAAGATCAATAATACAGATAATGGGCGTTTGCTCTTTTACTGCCTTCAGCGCAGCATTACCGGTATTAAAAGCGCGCGATTCAAACCCTTGCTGTTGCAAAGTCATACACACTAGCTCACATATATCCGCTTCATCATCAATCACATAAACGAGAGATTTCACTCATTGCATCCTTTCCATTTATTTCAGTTATTTCAGTTATTTCAGTTATTATTAGTCGAATCATTTACACCACTGTTTACGCTATTACTTACAGCACAATCCAAGGCATATCTTAGTTCACTAGCTGTAAACGGTTTACGTAAAAAGACTTCAGTAAATACCTGTTCTGAATCTACACTAGGCTCTTTAATTTGTTTATGTTCGAACACATAACCACTCATCAGCACAATTTTACAACGCGGCTCTTGCTGTCTTAAGCACTGCGCTAATTCAAAACCGTTTTTCTTTCCCGGCATACTGACATCTGACAGCATGCCAAATAAGTTGGGCATACTAGAAATTAATTGTTCAGCTTCGTCGCTATCAACCGCTTCAATGACGCTAAATCCAAATTCAATTAATTGTTCACGCACAATAGCGCGCACATCAAAATCATCTTCAACCAACAAGATCAGCTTACCTTTATAATTGGTACTGTTATCTTCTTGCTGTCTATTATCTACTAACATCGGCAACGCTTGATAAGCTAATCGAGGTAACAACAAGATAATTTTAGCTCCGCCGTAAGGCACATTATTTAAGCGAATATAACCACGTGATTGTTTAATAAAACCAAACACCATGCTTAGCCCCAATCCCGAACCTTGGCCAGCAGTTTTGGTCGTGTAGAAAGGTTCAAAAGCCATATTCATCGCATCAAGACTAAAACCATGTCCATTATCCATAACCACTACTTTTACATAACTCCCATAGGGAACCAATTCATCGAACTCCAATGGCATCGTGACGTTAATCTCAGAAACGTGGATATCAATGTCACCGCCAGCTGGCATTGCATCTTTGGCATTTAAGAACAGGTTTATCATGCAATTATCCAACTGACTGGGATCAACATGGGTTTGCAGTTTATCATCATCAAAATGGGTTGTAATAGTGATAGTACTGGGCAGAGAACCTTTGATTAACGCAACCGTTTCATTGATTAGATCGGAGATATTGACGCGGCAAGGCTGTAGGGATTGACGTCGCGAAAAAGCAAGTAATCGATTAGTAATATCACTGCCTCTACGAGTCGCACGGACAGCGGGATCAAGTTGCTTTAATAAAACACTATTACTGCTAAATTGCTGCTTAGCGCTGAGTAAGTTACCTAGAATGATCGTCAATAAATTATTAAAGTCATGAGCTAAGCCACCAGCAAGTTGGCCAACCGCGTTCATCCGTTGAGCTTGCATTAATTGCTGTTGCACACGCTCACTTTCCAGCATAGCGCATTGTAATTGCTGATTAGTTTCGACTAAAGCTTGAGTGCGGGAAGCAACGGTCTGATCGAGACTGACAATATTGTCTCGCAGCTGAGTCACCATATGATCGAACGCTGCGCCTAAAATACCAAATTCGTCTTTACGGTTAATGCCGCTAGTTAGAGTCAAATCACCTCGACTAACCCTTTGCGCGACACTAGCAAGTTGAGTTATCGGCTGAGTTACCCAGTTAGCAAACAATAGCGCCAACACAATAGCGACAAATAACGCCAAAGCCGCAATCATTAAAATGCGCTCACTGAGTAATTTACCGCTGCTTTGCAATTCTTCCATATAAACAGAAGAGCAAAGATACCAACCTAATCCGGCTAAATGCCTTACTAGGGATAATTTGTCATAAACATAATTATTCGGGTCTGTCGGTCTATCCCATTGATAAATAAGTTCCTTACCGGTATCGGCAACATCAATAAGCTCTTGTAAAATAGACTGACCACTCAAGGGATTATTCAGAGAAAGTGCATTCGTGGCTTCAATATTATCATTCGGGTGCACCAACATATTGCCTTGCTCATCAAAGATGAACAAATAGCCAGTATCTGCGATAACAATATCTTTAATCGATTGTCGTAAATTTTTAATGACTTCAGCGCGCCTAACGGTAATTTCTTTTTCTATATCATCAATATAAATACCTGTGCCGATAAACAAATCCCACTGTGGAAAATATTTCACGTAAGAAATTTTCTCAACATCTTGCTCTTCGCCTAAACGGCGCCAAGGATATTGATAATAACCTTCACCTTGTAGGCGTGCTTTAGCTATTACCGTAGGTATAACTAAATTACCGCTGGCATCACGAAGATCAGATGCATCTAAGCCAAAATAACGCGGGTCTGGATGAGATAAAATAGTATAAGATTGATCAGCAACCCAGATGTAGCTGTCATTCGCATAAGTGAATGTTCGCAAACCTGAATAGACTTTTTTAAATGATTCTTCTCGGCTTAATCTATTTTCTGCGCCTGTACTTAAGCTGGTTTTAACGTAGGCTTCAGCGAGGTCGATTACCGATTTCATATTGCGTTTATGACTCGCTACCGCTTCACGTTGATAGGCCATTAAGCTGAGGTTCATTTTATTGGCGAGATCGAAAACATTATTCAATACCAAGCGGCTTGAATTTCTTTCTGTTTCATAGACTTTTTCATTAATGAGTGGCACTGAATACACATAAATAACCGCTAACAAAGCCAGTAATAAAGTCACCACAGCAAAAAAGAAAACGCGAGAGAGTTTTGCTCTTAACAACACTTGCATCCTACATATGTGTTAATCGAACACATATTTTACCATAGTAAAAATAGGGTTTAACTAACATGTTTAGCAGTCTTGAATTAAAAGAGGCTGGTTGCTACACCAGCCTAAAGTAACAGGTAAAAATAGCGAGTTAACGCCAGCAGTCGCAACAATGACAACATGTTTCACTAGCTGCTAACGCCTGTTACAGCCTAGACAACGCTGAGTAACTAGGTTAAATCGTTGGCGCGTTGGCGCAATAAGAACTTTTGGATCTTGCCTGTCGATGTTTTTGGCAACTCACCAAACACCACATTTTTAGGAGCCTTAAAGTGCGCCATATTATCGCGGCAAAAACTAATCACCTCTTGTTCGGTGATTTCTTCGTTCGGCATTGGCGTGATAAAAGCACACGGTGTTTCACCCCATTTATCATCCTTTTTCGCTACCACTGCCACATCTTGGATCTTTGGATAACGATAAAGAATATCTTCAACTTCGACACTGGAAATATTTTCACCACCAGAAATGATGACATCTTTTGAGCGATCTTTAATTTCCACGTAACCATCTTCATGCCAAACTGCCAGATCGCCCGAATGGAACCAACCACCAGCAAACGCGGCTTGCGTGGTTGATGGGTTTTTCAGATAACCTTTCATGACCAAGTTCCCACGCATAAATATCTCACCAATAGATTCACCGTCTTGTGGTACTGCTTCCATAGTAATAGGGTCAGCAACCATAAGTTGGTCTAACAATGGCGAGCGTACACCTTGGCGGGCTTTCAAACGCGCTTGCTGCTCTGGCGTTTGCTCATTCCACTCATCATGCCAAGCACAAACCACGCAAGGTCCATACGTTTCAGTAAGGCCATAAACGTGGGTGACTTTAAAGCCACTCGCTTCCATGCCTTCAATCACAGACGCTGGCGGCGGTGCACCGGCTGTCATCACTTTAACTTGCTGCTCAATGCCCGATTTTATCTCTTCATCAACACTGTTAAGCATATTCAGCACAATCGGCGCGCCGCAAAAATGAGTTACTTTTTCACTGCGAATAAGGCTATAAATATCTTCGGCGCGAACATGTCTCGAACTAATGCTAATTCCAGCCACCGCAGCGAGTGCCCAAGGAAAGCACCAGCCATTGCAATGAAACATCGGCAGCGTCCATAAGTACACCGGATGATTACCCATTTCCCATGACAAAATATTGCTCATCGCATTTAAATATGCACCGCGATTATGATAAACCACCCCTTTCGGATCGCCCGTGGTACCCGAGGTATAATTTAACGATATCGCATCCCATTCGTCATTAGGTTGTACCCATTCAAAATCAGCATCACCTTCCAGTAAGAATTGATCATAAGTAATATGACCAATAAATTTACCGCCCTCAAAGTAAGGGTCGTCAATATCAATCACAAACGGCTTATGTGGTAGCATTTTTACTGCTTGCTGTACCACGGCACTAAATTCACGGTCGGTGATAAGCACTTTAGTTTCCGCGTGCATCAAGATAAACGCGATAGCTTCGGCATCCAGCCGGGTATTAATCGAATTCAATACCGCGCCAGACATAGGCACAGCGAAATGTGCTTCAAAATGTTCACTGATATTTGGTGCAATGATTGAAACGGTATCGCCTTTGCCAATTCCGCGCTTTTGTAAAGCACTAGCAAAACGGCTGCAGCGTTGATAAACCTGTGACCAATCACGGCGAATATCACCATTGACTGTCGCGATTTTATTGGGGTAAACAAACGCGGTACGTTGTAAAAACGAGATAGGCGTCAGTGCGACATAATTCGCCTCTGTCGGCGGCAGGTATTGCTCAAAAATACTTTCTTTAGGCATGTTCCCTTGCCCTATATTGCGTTGAATAGTAGATGTTTGCATAAATAGCTTTCCTTATATATTTATGATTATTTTGCTTCAATAGGATCATCAAGGTTATTTTCAACCTGCTCTTCTTTGGCTTTATAATCTGCAAATAGCATGTTGTCTTTAGCGGCGTGTTTACCCAGTAGTTTTGGTCTTTCGATTAAGAAGTAAAGCACCAAGCCCACAATCACCGCATAGACGGTTGATTTTGGATCCGGCATCGCTAAAGTCACCGCCACAATGCCAGCGACACCACGCTCTGTTGAATCTTTTAGTTGCTCCATACCTACCATGATGCAGATATAAGCAGTTAAAATCAGCGTCAACGACAACGCAATCGGTAATACCGGCTTAAACACTGTCACTAATGGCAACGCAAATAACGCTAGCAAGCCACTGATCCAGAACGTACCACCACCACTAAAGATAGAATCCATCGACTTACGCCCCATCGCATAACGCTCCGCAACTGTCGCATGGGCAGCTGTCCACAATGGACCTGCAAGGCCCGGCCAAGGAGCAAAAAAGGCATGAATAAGATTACGTAATCCAGTGACTAAATGAACACGGTCGACGCTTTCTTCAATGCTTTCATCTACGCGAATATGGTCAACACGTTTAACTAGAGAGAAACCAACAATGATGTCACCAAAGGCAATGACATATGCAATTAACGCTGTTGGTATCGCCAGTAAAAATACATCCCAATCTGGAAAACCAACCGAGAATGGCAGATATTGCACCATTAAACCAAGATCAGGCTGGGTAATACCCCATTCGATATCAGGCAGTGGATATTCACCTATCCCCCAACCCACTAACATGGCGATGATCATGCCCGGAACCATGCCGAAATTAGCAATTTTTTTGGCTAGCGGATTATCGTCAATGACATTTTTAAACGACAATGAAAACAGTACATAAGCCGAAATAACCGCACCGACAATCAAAGAGATTGGCGTCGCATCGATACGGCCACCGAGTTTTAATTCCCCCATCATAGCTGCCATACCGGCACCGATAATCACACCGGACTTGAGCGAATTAGGAATAAAATCAACAAGCTTAGAGCCTAGTCGAGTCACGCCAAGAATAAAGAAGATAATCGCCACTTCAATTTGAAGCGCAAACAATGCCTTAATAGCATCCGGTCCCGGTTCAAAACCTTTTAAATACAACAACACCACGGGAATTGCTGGCGTGATCCAACCCGGGACCAGCGGTACACCTAACATCGCAGGCAAGATATAACAAACACCCGCAACAAAGGTAAAAGCTAACGCTGCTTCATAAGGCATACCTAAATAAGTTTCTAGCAGCGGGATCATGGCTAAGCCCACTACAAACATGAAGAAACCTTGAATCATCTCTGGCATTTCCCAGCGATAATGCACAAATGGCAGTCTTATTTTAAATGGGCCGGCAGGCCAATACGGTTGCTCCGCTCCGTGAGCGCGCTGATTAAATTGCATAAATCATCCTTATTTATTTCGTGTGATATTGTTTTTTTAATGCATATGAAATGCTTAAACAAAGTTAACAACGAAAGTTTTTCAGAAGTTTTGCTTAAATGTGACGAATTGTTACGAACAAGAGGGCGGGCTAAAGTTGTGATAGGGATATCAGTACAGCCAGTATAAACAATCTTGTTGCTCCAAAAAATCTTGAGCATCTTTGCCATGTAATAACGCAATGGTGGCTAAAATCCCAGCCTGCACACAATTCTGCGCATAAACAGTTACCTGTCTTGGTCCATCGGTAATCGGATAACCAGTGTGAGGGTTGAGAATATGACTATAACGCTTACCACCAAGGTCGATAAACCGTTGGCTATCGCCACTGCTAGCTAAGCCACCGGTTTTCAGACTGATATGACGATTGTTCTGGATGGATCTATGATTTGGGTTTTCGATAGCAATTTTCCAACTTTCACCATTAGCACGGAGCTTATGACTAAATAAATCACCACCTAAATTAACTAAAAAAGCTGGTGTAGTGTTTTGCAGATCTTGCTGTGACGTTTGCAGTTGTACTGTTTGTTGCTGCAATAACGCAGCGACTCGGTCTACCGCGTATTCTTTACCTATGCCACCTAAGTCTAATTGCATGCCTGCTGGCAAACGTAAATTAGGCGCTTGCCACTCTGCTTTTTGCCAACCGATATACTGTCGCAATTTTTGAATATCTGCGTCTTGAGGCAACTGCTCTTGCTGTTTGAAATGCCAGAGCCGACCTAAAACCCCAGCACTAATATCAAACATGCCATCACTGAGCTGAAAACATAATTGCGCAAGGTCCAGCAGTTTAGCGGTTTCATCATCCACGTTGACCGCTTTACCATTAGCGTTATTGAGTTGAGATATAACGCTGCCTGGGCGATAACGACTAAATTTGACTTCGATACGTTTTACTTCATTCACCGCAATATCAAATAACTGCCAAGCAGTTTGCTCATCGACATTGTCCAGCAACAACTGGCACGGGCTAGCCATGGCGCTAAATTCACCCAGCCAATAACCTTGCTTTTGCGTTAACCGACAATCATTTTTATGCTGCAACTACTCTCACCTACAAACCTTTCCATTCACTTTTTAAGTAATTAAGCACAACCAACCGCTAGAACATCTACAAGGCATTAAACCGTTTCTGGCAAAATGTCTTTTTCATGGATGAAAAAGCCAAGCTTACATGGATGTACTTGTAGCGTTTTTGCAAAGAAAACCGTTTAATACCGTAACCCAAATCAGCTGTCATACTACTCTAAATCAAGATTAAACCGCTTAAAAACGGTAGAAACTCTGCAACATAAACGCACTTTTATCTGGATATAAATCAATACCAGACAAACCTGCGCCTTTAGCGAGTGAATTATCGCCTGTGACTCGGGTTAAGTAATATTCTAGCCTTATACTGAACTCATTATCCGCAATGGGAAAACCATATTTAAGCCCAAAGGTATAAGTTTGCATCTCACCTAAACGGTAATCGGCAGTGACATGTTGTGCTCGCACTTCGCCATCATTTAAATATACCCGATAAAAATCGACAGCTTGTTGGTTATAATAACGCAGATGTGGCTCGATAAAATGGCGGTCCTGCAATTGGAAACGCCAACGGGTATCTATATTATGCGCTGTCATGCCCCAGTCGTCCCAAAAATAGCGGTAACTCACATCAAGGACCTGATTCGAGGGTTGGCGCATATATTTAGTGCGCCAAAATAGGCTTTGCTTGGTTCTATCATCAGGGCGGCTTTCGTAGATATAGTCTTGCGCCCAGCCGTTATTATCAATAATCGAAACTATCTTGAACGGGTCTGTTTGATAGCCAGAAACTTTACTGTGGGCGTAATTAAATTGCATTAAGGTCTGGCGATTAATGACTTGAGTTATTCCAGCCAACACATCGAGAGTCTGCTTGCTATCATCACTGCCACCTCGGTTAATCGCATCAGATACTGAAGCTTTCGCCAGCGGGATACCACCTTCAGGTTCATAAATATCAAAAGCGTAGGAAAAACCTAAGGAAGCTGTGGTATTACGGTTATTAAAGTCACGCGCTAACGCACTGTTAATGGCTAAAGATAAATAGTCGTATTCTTTGGATAAGTTACCGCCGCCGCTGTATTGCCACAAGCGGCTGAGTTGTTGATTGTATTGGGCACTGAGCGCGACACGGGTATCTTTAAAAGTATCATCTAATGGTGTATCGCCTGCAGTAACAGTATAAGAGCCATTGCCGGAAGGGCGTGTGAAGGTTTGCACTTGGTTTTGGCCGACAGCGCCATTGGGCGACGCACCAGTTAAGCTATCAATAACAACTTTCAAAGCAATACTGCGCTCATCATCGAGGTTTTTCTTAGCTGATAATGCCCCCTCAATAGCTTGTACCTGATCATCAGCTTCAGCGTAAATTAATAACCCCGCATCAAATTGCCAAGTATCTGGAACTTTTATTGTCGGCGACGTTTCAGCCGCATTCACACCAGTTAACGCACTGGTCGCTACAGCTAAAGACAGCGATATGTTAGCAAAGGATTTTAATTGCACCCGCAACCTCCGCCAGCATAACTGCCGCCGCCACTCGCCCCTTCTTTACTAAAGTAGGTGTGATCGTCAAATCCATTTTCTATTGGATTTTCGGCTAATTGCATAACCGGTTGGGCTAACAAGTCGCGCTGCCAAGGTTTTACCCCCAAGCTAGTACAACCAGATAGTCCCAATATCAAGATCATCAAAACAGTTAATTTCATCGCAAAATCCTTTTTTGCCGCAAATAGCTTCTTTTATTGAACTAAGATTTGCTTAATTTTACCTTCATAGTCATCAGCATCTCTTAAACGAAAACCAAGATGGCGATAAACTATCTTGCCATTACGATCGACCAAGTATGACGTTGGCAATCCTAATAGATTGTACTGTTCGGCAACTTTGCCCTCAGGATCAAACGCGATAGTCAGTTTATTCGGATAACGCTGGAGGAATTTATCCGCCAGAATCTTTTCTTGATCCATATTAATAGCGATCACTTCCAAGCCTTTATCACCGTAATCTGCCAACATCTTATTCATCCATGGAAAAGAACGAATGCAAGGTGTACACCACGATGCCCAAAAATCCACCAGCACGACTTTGCCACGATAATCATTCAGGGTAATCGTTTGCTTATTTTCCCCTGGCAATGAAAAAGCGACGGCATCGGTGCCTGTCAACTCTTCGGCTTGCGCCGTCAATGGCAAGAATAATGACAAAAACAGCGCCAGAGATAAACCTACAACCTTAAAAATGTTTTTCATTGTTAATCCTTAACAAACAACGTGGGCAAAGTGCCTTAGCATTGAAAATAATTTAGAAATAGTGAAATAAATGTCTATACGAACAACGATGTAATGCGAATGGTAGCAAATTTAGCACAAACAATACGCTAGAAGTTTTAATATTTTAGCCATGATATAGGCAAGCTCAGATCGTGAGTCACTAAATTTTAGACATAAAAAAACGCTAATCGTTTCCGATTAGCGTTTTCTTGAATAGATGGCGGAGGAGGAGAGATTTGAACTCTCGAGGAGCTATTAACCCCTGCTGGTTTTCAAGACCAGTGCATTCGGCCACTCTGCCACCCCTCCGCAGCAATGGAGCGCATATTAGAGGATGATTTAAATCCTGTAAAGCATTTTTAACCATCAGTTATAAAGTGGTTGAATTACGATTGAAATTCACACAGTAGCACACAAAAAAGAAAAATATATCCGCATAACCAACAGAAAATCATTGCAAAAAAATAACCTTTTGATCGGTTCATATTCATTGATCGAAATCAATATCCTCCTTACAAATTTATCGCCTAATACACAACATCTTGTGCCATGGAATATATATATATCTACATATAGTGCACACTGTAATATTATCGTTACATCTAAGGAGTCTTTTTGTGAATCTTTTTGTCATCAAACGCGACGGTTGTCGAGTGCCTTTTAACCTAGAATGCATCCAAGACGCTATATATGCCGCGGCAAGTTCAATACAACAGCAAAACCATGAATTTGCACAAATGATGGCAAACCAAGTGTTGATGGAGCTACAACAAAACTTTAACACTGAGAGTGAAATAGACATTCATTCAATTCAAAATACAGTTGAAGATGTATTGATGCAATCGGCTAATAAACCTATCGCTCGCGCTTACATTGAATATCGCCACCAGCGAGATATTGCGCGTGAAACCAAGAGTATTCTTAATACTGAAATTAAAGGTTTAATCGAGCAAAGCAACGCGTCATTGCTCAACGAAAATGCCAATAAAGACAGTAAAGTGATCCCGACTCAGCGTGACTTATTAGCAGGTATCGTGGCAAAACATTATGCCAAACAGCATATCTTACCGCGTGATGTAGTGCAGGCACATGAAGCCGGTGATATTCATTATCATGATTTGGATTACGCCCCATTTTTCCCCATGTTTAACTGTATGTTGATTGACCTTGATGGCATGTTAACTCACGGTTTTAAAATGGGTAATGCGGAAATTGAAACACCGAAATCAATTACCACCGCAACCGCTGTAACAGCGCAGATCATCGCGCAAGTAGCCAGTCACATTTATGGTGGCACCACGATCAATCGTATCGATGAAATTTTAGCGCCTTATGTCACTGCAAGTTTTGTTAAAAACCAGCAACTCGCGAAAGAATGGGATATTCCTAATGCGGATAAGTTTGCCCGTTCACGCACCGAAAAAGAATGTTTTGATGCCTTCCAATCACTGGAATACGAAGTAAACACCCTGCACACAGCTAACGGACAGACACCGTTTGTGACCTTTGGCTTTGGCTTAGGTGTGAATTGGGAAGCGCGTTTAATTCAGCAAGCTATTTTGAAGAACCGTATCGCCGGACTTGGCCGTAATAGTAAAACAGCGGTATTTCCGAAACTGGTATTTGCGATTAAAGACGGGCTTAACCATAAAGCCGGTGATGCTAACTACGATATTAAACAGCTGGCGCTTGAATGTTCAAGCAAGCGCATGTACCCAGATATCTTAAATTACGATCAAATAGTGAAAGTAACGGGCTCATTTAAAACGCCAATGGGTTGCCGGAGTTTCTTGTCAACTTATGAAAAAGACGGGGAATTGATACACGATGGCCGTAATAATTTAGGCGTAGTGAGCTTAAATTTACCGCGTATTGCCCTGCTTGCCAAAGGCAGCGAAAGCAAATTTTACGAATTATTGAATGAGCGTTTAGAATTGTGCAAACGCGCATTACAAACCCGTATAACTCGTTTAAAAGGCGTAAAAGCCCGCGTAGCCCCAATCTTATATATGGAAGGGGCATGTGGCGTACGTCTACAAGCTGACGACGATGTATTGGATATCTTTAAAAATGGCCGCGCTTCTATTTCGCTTGGTTATATCGGTCTGCATGAAACCATCAATGCCCTATTTGGCAACGATGTTCATTGTTATGACAGTAAAGCTTTACAACAAAAATCATTAGCTATGATCAGCCACATGAAAACAGCGACAGAGCAATGGACACAAGAAACAGGGTTTGCATTTAGCTTATATGCTACACCAAGTGAAAATCTGTGTAGCCGCTTTGCGCACATTGATAAGAAACAATTTGGTTCGATCAAAGATGTAACGGATAAAGGTTATTACACCAACAGTTTCCATTTAGACGTAGAAAAACAAGTTAATCCATACGACAAAATTGATTTTGAAATGCCGTATCCGCCGATCAGCAGCGGTGGCTTCATCTGCTATGGTGAATACCCAAACATGCAAAACAACCTTGAAGCGCTCGAGAACGTCTGGGATTACAGCTATAGCCGCGTACCGTATTACGGCACCAATACACCGATTGATGAGTGTTACGAATGTGGTTATACCGGCGAATTCAGTTGCAGCAGCAAAGGCTTTACTTGTCCTAAATGTGGCAATCATGATGCATCTCGTGTTTCAGTAACCCGCCGAGTTTGTGGTTACTTAGGTAGCCCTGATGCACGTCCGTTTAATGCCGGCAAGCAAGAAGAAGTTCAACGCCGCGTGAAGCATTTATAATGCATTACAGCGCGTATCATTCAGTTGATGTGATTAACGGCGTCGGCACCCGCTGCACCTTATTTGTCAGCGGTTGTGAGCACGCCTGCAAGGGCTGCTACAACCAAAAAACATGGCGTACGGATGCGGGACATTTGTTTTCTTCAGAGCAAGAAGATCGCATCATCAATGATTTAAACGATACGCGCATTTTGCGTAAAGGTCTGTCGCTGTCTGGCGGCGACCCGCTCCACCCCGCTAATCTAGAAGGTATTTTACAACTGGTCAAACGGGTAAAGCGCGAATGCACTGGTAAGGATATTTGGCTTTGGTCTGGGTATGAAATAGCAGAACTCAGCCCACAGCAGCAAGCCATTATCGATTTAGTCGATGTGTTCATTGATGGTAAGTTCGAACAGGAATTATATGATCCAGCGCTAAAATGGCGCGGCAGCAGTAATCAAGTTATTCATTGGTTTGATGAGCAAGCTGCCGAAAACAAGTAATATCCCTCGCTTTACTGACACTAAATGGTCTTATCATATAATTAGCGATGCTATCCAAACCTAAACTTTAACAAGGAATTAAAGATGAAACGGATTTTAACTAGTGTATTAATCACATTCAGTGTGCTTTCAACTGCAGTCTGAGCAAATGATAACGTCTTAAAGAATGCATACAATAACCAAAAAAGTGACATTCAGGTGCGAGGCTCTGGTAAGGTTTATCGCGTATTGCCAGATGATAACCAAGGTTCTCGCCATCAGAAATTCATCCTGCGTTTGCGCAATCAGCAAACCATATTAATCGCCCACAATATCGATTTAGCACCACGAATAGCTAAACTCAAAGTGGGCGATACGGTTAAATTTTACGGTGAATATGAATGGAGCAATCGCGGTGGTGTCGTTCACTGGACCCATAACGATCCACAAGGCCGACAACTCTTGGCGTGATTTCGATTTTCTACAAAGCCGTTTTATGATTTGAATACCAGCTTTTCGATCCGCTGTAACTCGTACAAATACTGGTCTAGTTTTAACAACACTTCACAGATGAACTAGACCTAGCTATAATCTGCACCGCTCAATATCCCGTCAATTATTATCGTCTGATACTTCTGCATTACCATTTTTAAGCGATATTTGGTGTTGGAACTCTGCACAAAAACAGCCTAAACAGCGTTCAAATAGCACTGTTTAGTGCGTTATTTGGAAAATAGAAAATGATTGAAGTGGTAATTTTGGCGTTGGCATTAAGTATGGATGCATTCGCCGTCTCAATCGGGCTCGGCTCAAAACAAGCTACCGATTCAAAACAAACTAAAATCACCAAATCATTGGCACTAATGGCTGCGATTTATTTCAGCTTGTTTCAGGGTTTAATGCCGTTACTTGGTTACCTAGGCGGACAAGGTGTATTGGGTTGGGTCGAGTCCTACGCACCTTGGATTGCTTTTCTATTACTGCTACTAATTGGCGGTAAAATGATTTATGGGGCGTTCTCGGAAGGCATCGAAGAAGATATCTCAGCCATAACCCATAAGGTCATGATCATCCTAGCTATCGCCACCAGCATCGACGCGATGGCAGCCGGATTTTCACTAACTCTACTAAATGTAAACCCTATTGTTGCTTGTTTAATTATCGGTCTTACGACCTGTATATTTAGCTGGTTTGGGGTATTAATCGGTAAAAGAAGCGGTACTTGGTTGGAAAGCAAAGCAGAACTACTCGGCGGTACTGTTCTGATTTTAATTGCATTTAAAATGTTACTCGTTTGAGTTAGGCTGTTAGCAATTTAAAAAGGTTAGGAAAATATATGATCACTTGGCAGTTACTCCCTTTTAATAAACTCTCTGCACTTGAATTTCACCAGTTGATTCAGCTAAGAATTGATGTTTTCGTCGTAGAACAAAGCTGCCCTTACCCAGAGTTAGATGGCAAAGATACGTTATCGGGTGTACACCATTTAATGGGGTTTAAAGATGGAGAGTTAATTGCTTGCGCTCGTTTATTAGCAGCTGGCATCTCTTATGATAATCCTAGCCTTGGTCGATTAGCGACTAAAATGTCTATGCGTGGCAATGGACTTGGTCATCAACTTCTTGCTCAAGCATTATTACAGTGCGAAGAACTTTGGCCAAGCCAAACCCTTGATATCAGCGCACAAGAATACCTAATTAAATTCTACCAAGGTTACGGCTTTAAACCTTTTTCAGACATGTATCTGGAAGATGATATCCCGCACATAACCATGCGACTCAATAAGCCTTAATAACAGCAAAATTAATTCATGACCAAACATAAATAACGTGTTCTAGATATGATTGCATAATCCTGCATACTTTCTTTGTCATCATATAGATAGTCCTCTCCACCCTGCTTTATACCCGATGAAGTAGTTTAAAATCACAACCACTGGATATTAAATCAATAGTTGTTGATTCTTCACTATAAAATAAATTGAGATCTACTTCTAATTTATGGTGTAAAAATGCAAGTGAAATAATTATTTTTATGCCGTTCTGAGTAATAACTTGACAAGATTCACCCTTAGATATGCAATTCTAATAATCGGATAATAGCTCTATACCCAAGACTGGCCTTATCTCATTACTTAAGTGGTACTTCATAAATGTGACAGGTTGCATATAAATACAATCTTTCACTTTAATTTCTATTTTTATGCAGTAAATCCCAACTAGAGCATTTACTCACTGACGTTTTAATTATCCCAAGCCTACCTATCGTCATACTAAAGTATTAATTATTATCTAACCTTGCCTGCTAAATAAAACTAGCAACATGACAAATATTCATAACATATTGATAAAAATAGCTTTCCCCCCCCTAACTACGTCACTTTCTTTAACTCCTGAAGCTTAACTAAACACCTTTAAATCTGAAATAGAAATAACAACCTATTAAATCATCATTTTATTAAATCCATTTCAACACTTGTTAATAAAGTGTTTCGACGTAAAATAATTAACAGTTAAAGGAAGTAACAAAGTTGTCTTGGAACTATTAAATTAAATGCATAAGTATTCTTAATTTTGAATATTGCGATATATAGATACAAGCGTTAACTTAACAAAAGATTAATACTAAGACGTTGACTTTTAAAGGTTAAAAACTAGATAATTAATTGAAAATAAACATAGTTTAATTGAGGATAATATAATGGAATATTTAGTCACCGGCGGTACTGGTTTTATTGGTCGATTCTTGATTGAGCGTCTCGTAGAGCGAGAAAATGCAGAGGTACACGTATTAACTCGTAAGGGCTCTGAATCAAAGTTTGAAGCACTCAAAAACCGCGTGCATAAAAGTGTTAAAGATCGCCTTAAAATGGTATCGGGCGATATAACGCAGCCAAATTTAGGCATCAATGAAGAATGGCTAGCTGCGCATAATAATAGCATCGATCATTTTTATCATCTGGCTGCAATTTATGACATGAAAGCCGATGCCGAATCTCAAGAAACAGCAAACGTTGTTGGTACTCGCCAAGCAGTTGAAACAGCTGTTGCTTTAAAAGTCAAACAATTTCATCACGTTAGCTCAATCGCAGCTGCAGGCCTATTTAACGGCACGTTTTACGAAGATATGTTTGAAGAAGCGGAAAATATGGAAAATCCGTATCTACGCACCAAACATGTATCTGAAAAAGTAGTGCGTGATGAGTGCTCTATTCCGTTCAAAATATATCGCCCAGGTATGGTTGTAGGTCATTCTAAAACTGGTGAGATTGATAAAGTAGACGGTCCTTATTACTTCTTCAAATTACTGAAACGGATCCGAGACACCATTCCGGCTTGGATGCCAATGGTGGGTATTGAAGGTCGCCGTTTAAATATCGTACCAGTGGATTATGTTGTCGATGCGATTGATCATATCAGTCATAAAGATGACTTAACAAGTAACTGTTTCCACCTTGTCGATCCAAAACCATTTAAAGTTGGTGAAGTTTTAAATATCTTCGCAGATGCGGGTCGCGCACCAAAAACTGCATTTCGCATTGACTCTCGCTTAGCGAATTTCTTACCCTCATCTGTTCGCCAAGGTATCTCTAGTTTACCAGCAGTGCAGCAATTACTCGGCGGTATTTTAGGTGATTTAGGCATACCAAAAGATGTGCTTAATTTCTTAAACTATCCAACCAGTTTTGATAATCGCGAAACCACACGCGCATTGAAAGATTCAGATATTAAGGTACCAAGTTTAGATTCATATGCACCAGTCGTTTGGGATTATTGGGAACGTAACCTCAATGATGAGCTCGTTAACGATATCACCCTGAAAGGCAATGCGGCGGGTAAGACAATTGTCATCACTGGTGCAAGCTCAGGTATTGGTGAAGCAACAGCGCTAAAACTTGCGCCGACAGGGGCTAAATTACTGCTTGTCGCACGAGATATTACCAAGTTAGAAGCAACCCAAGCACAAATACAAGAGCTTGGTGGCGAAGCGCATATTTATTCATGTGACATTTCGAATATGGAATCATGTGATGAACTCGTTAGTACTGTTCTCGCAGAGCACGGTTCGATTGATATTTTGATTAACAATGCAGGCCGTTCGATCAGACGCTCGATTGATTTATCATTTGATCGTTTCCATGATTATGAAAGAACCATGCAGTTAAACTACTTTGGCTCAATTCGTTTAATCATGGGCTTCGCACCAAAAATGCTAGAAAAAGAGCAAGGCCATGTTATTAACATCTCTTCAATTGGTGTATTAACAAACTCGCCACGCTTCTCTGCATATGTCGCTTCTAAAGCAGCACTTGATGCGTTTACGCGTTGCGCAGCGTCTGAATTCTCAGATCGTAATGTATCGATGACAACGATTAATATGCCATTAGTACGCACGCCGATGATTGGCCCAACGAAAGTCTATGACAACGTACCAACATTAGCGCCTTCTGAAGCAGCAGATTTAATCGCTGAAGCAATCATTCGTAAGCCAAAACGTATTGCGACGAAAGTGGGTATTTTCTCGCAAGTTATCTACTCGTTATTCCCGAAAGTAAGCGAAATCATCATGAACACGGGTTACCGCATGTTTAATGATTCCGCAGCTGCTCGCGGCGAATCAGAAGATAAGAACAATAAAACCCAGGCCAGTACTGAGCAGGTTGCATTTGCAGCTATCATGCGCGGTGTTCACTGGTGATCAATAACACTATTTATTGATAAAATGCAAAAAAGGGACTATTTAGTCCCTTTTTTGATCTACAGTTTTAGTTAACAATTAAGGCCGCCCCTCAAATAACAAACATATCCATGTGCTATATTTCTAATCATGATACAAGAGGGTGAAAATTTGAAGCTACAGCCGATCCTGTTTTTATTATTTTTGTTACTTTCCAGCGCAACCGCAGCTGAGCAATGTGCAACAAAAAAAGAAGCTATGAGCATGGAATATGCTGAAGATGACAGTCTCGATATAACAACGAGTTGCGTTGAAAAAGAAGATGAGGTCTATGAGTTACAAAAAAAGCAAGCTGAAACAAATATTTCTGTCATCTTTGGCGCTTTATCTAAACATCTCAACGCCAGCACTTACAAAGACAATAAAAATAATGATCAACGCCGTAAATTCAATGAAAACAATCTTGCACTTGGTATAGCTTATAATAACTGGTCAGTACTCTATGCAAAGCTCTCCTATTACAACGATGGTCTTGCAGGGTACTATACCTATAAAACTTACCGTTCACCGAAATTCGATTTTGGTTTTCGTGTCGGCCTGGTATTTGGTTATGAAGATACTCCTGCAGACTTACCTGTATTACCTTTGTTTTCTCCCGTAATAGAGTACAAACCGATAGAAGAAATCAGTTTTGAATCTGCTGCAATTATTGGCGGTAATGGGGCTTTTGTTTTAATGTTAAACGCCAAGTATAGTTTTTAAAATAATATGACGACATAGCTCGTATTGCAGCACATATATGCGATTGTCCTATATCAACGGTTGCTCTCGTGGATATTGACAGAAAGCCGCCCTATGTACAATTTTATGCTGGCATCTCGTATTAACGCCATCTTAGCTGAGGGTGAGTTTTTTCTGAACCTCTCTTCATAAGCATTGGAATTGCGGTTATTACAAGGCTTGATATCAATGAGTGTGAAGCGATTAAAATCATAAATTAGAAAATAAAAATGCGATTCACTTTTATGAATCGCATTTTTACAACTAAACAATGTCACTCAATAATTTAATAAAAAGTCTTACCTTCACCCGCCATTGCTTTAAGCAATGCGCATGGAGCAAAACGTTCGCCGAATTTATCTTGGTGACGCTCTAGTTTTTCAACTAATGCCGCAATACCTATGCTATCCATATAATGGAATGGACCGCCAAGGAATGGTGGGAAACCAATACCGAAAATTGCACCGATATCACCATCTCGCGCATTACGGATAATACCTTCGTCTAGGCACATCGCCGCTTCGTTAAGCATGAGTAAAATTGCACGTTCTGCAAGATCTTTCTTATCCATTGAAGCGTTAGGCTTTAGGCTCAATAACTTGTAGATTGATTCATCCACTTGTTTTTTACCCTTCTTAGCTTTCTTGCCGTAGAGATAGAAACCTTTACCGTTTTTACGCCCTTTGCGATCATCAGCAAGTAATTTATCAAACGCCGCAGGTGCTTCAAAACGACTGCCTAATTCTTTAGTTAGAATTGGACCAATCTTAGCACCCACATCAATACCCACTTCATCAAGCAGCGTAACAGGGCCAACAGGGAAACCAAAATCAACTAATGCTTTATCAACAAAATCAATTGGTTGTTGTTCTAAAACGATACGCGCAGCTTCATTCATGTAAGGAGCTAGAATTCGGTTTACATAGAAACCAGCGCCATCCGTTACTACGATTGGTGTTTTACCTTGCTTACGTGCAAACTCAACAGTCGTCGAAATTGTTTGATCAGAGGTGCCGGCATGGACAATAATTTCAGCCAATGGCATTTTATCTACCGGGCTAAAGTAATGCAGACCAATCACGTTTTCTGGACGTTTCGCATTTTGCGCAATCTGAGTGATTGGTAAAGAAGAAGTATTAGAAGCGAAAATAGTATTTTCGTTACAATGTTCTTCGATATCAGCAACCATTTTGTGCTTAAGACCAAGATCTTCAAATACTGCTTCAATCGCTATATCAGCGCTCTTCATGCCATTGTACTCAGTCGTACCCGTGATCATCGCTAGCTGAATTTGCATATCTGCTTTTGACATAAAGCGACGCTTAACTTTCTTATTTAAAAGATCAAACGTGTACTTTTGTGCATTCAACAAACCTTCTGGCGCGATATCTTTAATACGCACTGGAACCTTAGCTTTAGTCGCAGTAACGTTTGCAATACCGCCACCCATTAAGCCGCCACCAAGTACCACTGCTTTGTTGATTTTCTTCGGTGAAACACCTTCGATACCATCTTCTTTCTTCATTTCGGTCGTTGCAAAGAAGATACCGCGTAAAGCAGCAGATTCAGGTGTCATCGCTAGTTCAGCAAAACGTTTTGCTTCTAGTTTCAAACCAGCGTCAAACCCTTTAGTTTGGCCTTCTTTGACTACTTCTAAAATTGCTTCTGGCGCTGGATAGTTACCGCGAGTTTTAGAAAAAGTTTGCTTAGCCGCTTGATCGAACATGATGTTGCGACCAAATTTATTGGTTTCAAGTAATTTACTCGTGAGATCACGTTTCAGTTTACGTTGGATCTTACCTTTTTTCGCTAGTTTAACCGCTGCTTCTAATAACACTGTTACTGGCACAACTTCATCAACCAAACCCATTTTTAACGCTTGTTTAGCACGTAGTTGCTTACCTGTTAGCATCAAGTCTAATGATTTAGCCACACCAATTAAACGAGGTAAACGTTGTGTACCGCCACTGCCAGGCAGTAGACCTAACATTACTTCAGGTACACCTAATGCCGTTTTTGGACTTTCAGTACAAACACGGATATGACAAGCCAAAGCAAGCTCTAAACCACCACCAAGACAAGGACCGTTAATGGCGGCAACAACCGGAATGTTTAACGCTTCCAATTCGCCCATCACTCGATGACCTTCAAGTGATAGCTTTTCTGCTTCAGCAGCCGTTTCACAAGCATCAATCATAGTGACATCTGCGCCAGCCACAAAGCTGTCTTTTTTACCACTGATAACAACTAAACCTTGTAGGTCTTTATTGTTTTTAATATCTTGCATTAATTCTGAAATTTCTTCAGCGAACTCTGCACGCAGTGTATTCATCGTTTCGCCGGGAACGTCCATAGTTAGAACGCCAATGTTATCTTCACGAATTTCTAGTGAAAATGTTTTATCTTGCTGACTCATTACGCGCTCTCCACAATCATTGCTACACCCAGGCCACCTGCGGCACAAGCTGCTGTTAAACCAATACCACCACCACGACGTTTTAACTCACGTAATGTTTGTGTGATCATACGAGAACCGGTCGCTGCAAATGGGTGCCCATATGCGAGTGATCCGCCCAGAACGTTGAACTTGCTGTCATCTAAACTGATAACACGTTCACCGCGACCTAGCTGTTCTTGTGCAAACTTATCTGATTCTAAGCATTTAATATTTGCTAATGTTTGCGCTGCAAACGCTTCATGCATATCAAACAATGCTAAGTCATTAAAGGTAATACCAGCACGATCAAGTGCTTGCGGGATGGCATAAGCAGGACCGAGCAAACCATCAATATCAGCACGAACAGCTGAGTAAGAATACCCGCGAATATAACCAAGAATATCGAGGCCTAACTCTTTTGCACGGCTTTCACTCATCATTAATACCGCACCAGCACCATCTGTTAATGGGGTACTCGTTGCAGCTGTTACTGTTCCGTGTTTACGGTCAAAAGCAGGGCGTAATTTCGCATAACTTTCCACACTCGAGTTTTTACGGATATTATTATCTTCGGAAATATAGGTGCGCATAGGTTCAGGATAAGCCGTCATGACTTCATCTTTCAGCTTACCTTCTTCCCACGCTTTAGCTGCGAGAGTATGTGAACGGTGCGCTAATTCATCCTGTGCTTGGCGAGAAATATTATAACTCTTCGCCATTTGTTCAGCAGTTTGCCCCATGCTGATGCCAGTACTGTATTCAGTCACTGCTGGCGGCACTGGTAATAAGTCTTTTAAGCTTAATTTTTTTAAAATATTTAATTTGTCTTTGGTCGTCTTAGCTTTACTTAAATTAATAAGTTCGTGGCCCAGCTTTTTAGATACACCGATTGGTACTACAGACGAAGAATCCGCACCGCCCGCTACACCACAATCAATAGAACCCGCCATAATAGACTCGGTAATATTGGTGATTGCTTGGAAACTAGTAGCACATGCGCGAGAGACACTGTAGGCATCCGTGCCAATGTCCATGCTGGTACCCAACACGATTTCTCGTGCAATGTTCGGTGCTTCAGGCATCTGAACTACTTGTCCAAATACAACTTGCTGAATGATTTTTGGGTCAATGTCGTTACGCGTTAGCATTTCGTTAACGACCATTTTGCCTAAATCGACAGCAGGAACACCATGATATGCCGTTGCTTGTTTAGCAAACGGGGTACGCAACCCAGTAACTACAGCGATACGATCGCCGTTACGAGTTGTTAGGCTTTGTGGTTTAGCCATCACTTATCCTCATTCCATTTAAGTAAGTAAGTAAGAGAGAGAGGTCAGACCTCATTAAATTGATTTCAATATTAACCTTTTGGACACAATTTTCAAACATTAGATTGAAAATTGAGTTATACATCTAAAAATAAATATTTACCCGCGTAAGGTTTACCCGCATCTTATTAAATTTCTTTGTGTAAGCATTGAGTTTTACTGTATAAAGCTTCGACAATTAACAAATCATTATACATTTCAACCTTTAACCTTCTTTACAATCCAACATTGAACTTTAACAATGAACTAATTGTCGGTATTGTATCCTTAATATATTTCTAGCAATTTAATAGAACCAGAAACCATTATGCCTAAATCAAATTTCAGCCAGTTACGCAAATACCTCAATACTCAAATCTTGGGTCAAGCAGAATTAGTCGATAACTTACTTATTGCGCTGCTTGCCGATGGTCACATCTTAGTTGAAGGGCCTCCAGGACTTGCTAAAACACGCGCAGTAAAAGCCTTATCTGATTGCATAGAAGCAAATTTTCATCGCGTACAGTTCACTCCAGATTTATTACCAGCCGATCTAACCGGTACCGATATCTATCGCGCCGAAACAGGAAAATTCGAATTCCAACCGGGGCCGCTATTTCACAATATTGTACTCGCCGATGAAATTAACCGTGCGCCAGCCAAAGTACAGTCAGCCTTATTAGAAGCCATGGCTGAGCAGCAGATCACAGTCGGCAATAAAACCATGAAACTACCGAAACTATTTATGGTGATGGCGACACAAAATCCGATTGAACAAGAAGGTACTTATCCCCTACCCGAGGCACAGCTCGATCGTTTCATGCTGCATTTGGAAATTGACTACCCAAATAAAGCCACTGAATTGGAAATTTTGCGTCTAACCGATAGAGAATCGCAGCAACAGGTAGCTGCACCAGCAGAAAAAATCAGCCAACAAGCCATTATGCATGCTCGCCAAGAAGTGCTGAACATTCACCTTGCGCCAGCGTTAGAGCATTATTTGGTTGATTTGATCATGGCAACGCGTGAACCTGCAAAATTAGACCCACAACTGGCAAGTTGGATCACCTTTGGTGCAAGTCCACGTGCGACTATTTCATTAGCACGTACAGTGCGCGCAAGAGCTTGGTTACACGGTCGCGACCATGTCTTACCGGAAGATATCCAAACCTGTCTCTACCCTATTTTACGTCACCGTTTATTACTGAGTTTTGAAGCTGAAGCTGACGGTATAAATGCTAACCAAGTGATTGAACGCATCCTCAATCACGTTGCTTTTTAGTATTAGGATCCATCATGAAAAAGCAACAAAGCAGCTCGGCTATTCATGTTGACATTAAAACTTTGCAACAATATAGCTATCAAGCCAATGGTGTTTTACGCTACAAAAAATTGGCAAAAGCACAGCTTGCTGGTGGGCACTTATCACCGATTAAAGGCCGCGGTATGGAATTCAGTGAATGCCGCCCTTATCAAGCTAGTGATGATATTCGCAGTATCGACTGGCGTGTCACAGCTCGAACAGGCAAGACTTACAGTAAGTTATTCAGTGAAGAAAAAGAGCGTCCAGTATTCGTGCTTTTAGATTTATCTAACAGTATGTTTTTTGGTAGTCAGTATTTACTAAAATCAGTACAAGCTTGCCATCTTGCAGCGCTGTTAGCATGGGCAACTAAACAAAAAAGTGATCGAGTGGGCGGTATCATCATGGGTGAATTCGGTCATAAAGAATTAAAACCGCAACGCCAACAGCGTGGCATTATGCAGCTACTCAGCCACGCTGTAGAATTACACAATAACCAAGTTAAGTTATTACAAAATAAAAGCAAACCAGATGCTCAATCAGAAACCTTAGCGAAAGCATTATCACGGTTGAGATTATTATGTAAAACGGGCAGCCACATTATGGTGATCAGTGACTTTTTACAGCTCGATGAACAAGCCCAAAAACAACTGGCATTATTAAAGCGGCATAATGAAGTTGAAGCGTGGCAAGTTTACGATCCGCTAGAGCTAAGCCTACCAGAGTTATCCGGTAATTTACCCTTATCGGTTTCCAATGGTGTAGAACAGGGTTTCATTAATCCCGGCAATGCCAAAAACCGTCAGCAATATCAATTGCAAGCGGATGCCAAGCAGCAAACCCTACGCCAAGTGATGAACAAGTTAGGCATTCGTCATCATCAAATAAGCAGTGGCAGCGCCCTTATCAGCCAAATCAAAGGTTATAAGGTAGATACAACAATATGAATCCTCTTGAGCAACTGCAAGATATCCACCTCCCCACAGCCGTATCTGCTTGGCCTTTGTCATGGGCTTGGTGGTTAAGTCTTGGTTTATTAATATGCGCCATTTTAATTACTATTTGGGCAATTAAAACTTGGCGAACCCGCACCCATATCACTCGTTTAGCGTTAAAAGAGCTAAAACTATTACAACAACAGCAAGTTGAAATCACGTTACTACAACAGTTTCTAAAACGGGTGGCGCTATCTTGTTTTCCACGAGAGAAAGTGGCAGGGTTACATGGTGATACTTGGTATCACTGGTTAGATCAACAAGCCAATTTCACAGGATCAGAACATAGCTTTAGTACCAATAAATCGCAATGGCAACAAGGTCAATACAGCGCTGCGTCGATACCTTTAGCAGCGCCAGAACACTATGAACTTTGTGAGCGCTGGTTAAAACAAACTCGCCTTATAGCGCTAACACATCCCGCTAATTCTCAGGAGTCAAAATAGATGTTTGCTTTTGAATGGCCATGGCTATTTTTAGTATTACCACTGCCATGGTTAATACGTTTTTTCAGCAAAGCACAACAAACAGAAACACCTCTGTATTTACCTAATTTACCTTATATAGATACCAGTACTCAGTCAGTTAAACAGCCGAGAACGACGCTAGTATTGATTCTGCTTTGGTTGTGTACCGTGTTTGCCCTCGCCCGCCCGCTTTGGATAGGTGAACCACAGACCATTCCACAAAAAGGCCGCGAAATGATGCTCGCTGTCGATTTATCTGGATCGATGGAGATCGCCGATATGCAGATTGACGATCAGCTAGTCTCGCGAATAGCATTAATAAAAAGCGTAGTCGCAGATTTTATTTCACAGCGTACTGGAGACCGGATTGGTTTAATATTTTTCGCTGATAATGCTTATTTACAAGCCCCATTAACCTTCGACTTAACCACTGTCAGCAGTTATATGCAGGATGCGGTATTAGGCTTAGTTGGCCAACAAACAGCCATCGGTGAAGGTATCGGTTTAGCATTAAAACGTTTTGATCAAGCTGAAACCCAACAAAAAGTCTTGGTATTACTGACTGATGGTAAAAATAACGCCGGGGAAGTATTACCTCTGGATGCAGCTAAATTTGCCCAGCAACAAGGCGTAAAAATCTACACTATTGGCGTCGGTGCTGATGCTTATTATAAGCGCTCTATCTTTGGTAATCAGAGAGTTAACCCATCTGAAGATCTTGATGAAGATACTTTAAAAGCCATCGCCGATAAAACAGGCGGCGCCTATTTCCGCGCCAGAGATGCGCAAGACTTAGCCAATATTTATGCTGAATTAGATAAGCTAGAGCCTGTCGCCAAAGAGCAACAGCAATATCGTCCGCAAACAGACCTGTTTCACTGGCCGTTAGGTATCGCTTTATTATTATCTTGCCTACTGTGTTTCTTACATCAAGGAGGTCGACGTGACTAGTTTTATACTTTTACGCCCACTTTGGCTCATTGCCATTATTCCGCTGTTTATTATCGCTTGGTTTATCCGCAAGCAGCATAAAAATAAAGGTTGGAGTAATTTATTAGCACCTGAAATTGCTCAATTTCTATTACAAGATCAAACTAACCAAGCTAAACGACAAAATCTGTTTTTACCTTTAGTGATAACTTGGTTACTTACTGTAATTGCCCTCGCGGGTCCAAGTTTCAGTTATACCGAACGGCCAGTTGCCAGCTTAACGCAAGCAAAAGTGGTGGTTTTAGATATGTCACTATCTATGCGCGCGACCGATCTTAAACCCAATCGTTTAACGCAAATGCGCTTTAAAGTAACTGATTTATTAGCAGCAAACAAAGAAGGTGAAGTAGCGCTTATTGCTTATGCAGGTGATGCTTTTGTGATTTCACCGCTGACTACGGATACCAATACTCTGCTGAACTTGTTACCTAATTTATCCCCAGAGATCATGCCGAGTAAAGGTTCCAATCCTGTTGCAGGAATAAAGCAAGCAATCGTGTTATTAACTAACTCAGGTTATCAACAAGGTCAGATCCTATTAGTTACAGATGGTATAACAGTATCGCAAAGCGAAGATATTAATCAGCTGCTGGCAGAAACCGATCATAATTTGTCAGTATTAGCTATCGGCACAAAGCAAGGTGCGCCGATAACCCTTAAAAACGGTAAATTATTAAAAAATAATCTTGGTACCATCGTTATTCCACAAGTTGAAACAGCTCGCTTGAGTAATTTAGCCAACCAACTTAATGGCCAATTTCAGCAGCTCAATCACGGCAGTCAAATACTAACGGATTTATTCGCGACTAAAATTAATATGAGCAATACCAACGCCACCGAGTTAAAAACCATTCAACGTAATGACGATGGTATTTGGTTAGTGCCGTTAATTGCTTTAATGGTCGCTCTGAGCTTTCGCAAGCAGCTATTTTTCACTCTGCTGCTGCCGTTTTTAGCCATGCCCGTTTTATTACTGCAAAGTAACAACAGTTTTGCTGCAGACGGCCCAATATCAATATCCACCACGCCGACCTCTAAACAGACAACCTCGATATGGAAAAATAGTGATGAAAACGCCACGATTTTATTTAATCAACAAGATTATAAAAACGCTGCCGATTCTTTTAGTGACAGTAATTGGCAAGCCAGTGCTTTATATAAAGCCGGAGAATACCAACAAGCCGCCGACATTTGGGCTCAGCAACAAGGTGCAGATGCCAGTTATAATCTAGGTAATGCTTATACTCAACTTGGCGATCTTGAAAAAGCAGATGCTGCTTATAAAGAATCTTTAAAATTAAACCCCGATAATAAAGACGCTCAGGCTAATCTGAAGTTATTAGAGCAACTGAAGAAGAACCAAGATAAAAAACAGCAAGGCCAGCAAAATAAAGACGGGGATAAGAAACAACCAGATAATGGACAAGAGCAGGAACAAAAGCAGCAGTCTCAAGATGGTCAACAAGGTGATAAATCTGAAAATCAAGGATCTGAAAAAAATGACTCTGAAAAAAATAATTCTGATGATGACTCTCAAGAGCAATCACAAGATCAATCCAAACAACAGGCTGATGACGAACAAGATCCAACTGACCAAAATGAGCAGAGCCAACCGCAGCAAGCAACTGACTCAGAAGATAACTCCGAAAGTGATAATGAACAAGAACCTAAATCATCACAATCGGCCTCTGGCAGTGATCTTCCTTTAGATGAGCAACAACAAAAACGTCTAAAACAATGGTTCAAGCAGATCCCAGATGATCCATCGCTATTATTAAGAAATAAAATGAAACTAGAAAGTATGCAACGCGGTAACACCGCTGATTCGGAGCAAGTATGGTAGACGCTATTTACAGCCTTATTCCCTCAATTCGCAGAGTATTTATCACCGCATTATGTTTACTGAGCATGTCTGCAAATGCCGCAGATACTGTAACAGCGACGATTGACCAAAACCCAGTATTATCAGGCAATAAATTTGTGCTAACAATCACCGCAAATTTTGATATCGATGCGAGTGATTGGGATAATAGTGCGTTATTAAAAAACTTTGTAGTTGGCCAAACGTCGACCCAAAATCAAGTAACTTACAGCAATGGTTCTGTTAATCGTAGCGTGACGCTAACGACGCTATTAATTGCTCGTCATGCTGGCGTATTTATCATTCCTGCTTTTGAGTTCGACGACGGTAAAACCCAGCCAATTAAAGTAACCGTAATAGATGCTGCAACGAGTAATAACAGCAATAATAACGGCAGTTCCAACGCAGCTCAGTCTCAGACTGGCATTCAACAAAATGTACAACAAGGCTCACAACAAAACATTCAGCTAAAAAATACCCTATCAACAGATACAATTTATATTGGACAGCAGTTTATTTATACTAGTAAATTATACATTGCCGACAACACGGAAATGCAGGCTGGTAACTTAACCAATCCTGAAGCAAAAAACGCCATCATTAAACAAGTAGGCAAAGATACCAGTGGTAATGAAATTATCAATGGTCGACGTTTTCAAACCATCACTCGTAACTATGCAATCACACTTAACAAAGCGGGGGACACGCGGATCATACCGAGTCGTTTTGAAGGTCAAGTAAGCACATATCGTCCCGGTTATCGCTTCGCTAATCGCAAACCCGTTGTGATCCAAGGTAAACCTCACATTGTTAACGTACTTTCCATCCCAAAAGATTATCAAGGTGAATGGCTAGCAAGTGATTTTGTACAACTTATCGAAGAATGGCAGCCTGCTGATTCTGCCAAGCAAGGTCAATTTAAACAAGGTGAACCAACCACTCGCACCATTACACTTACCGTGGCAAACATAGATAAAACAGCCCTACCCGATTTAGAGGTTAATTGGCCAACAAGCGTGAAAGTTTACCCAGACAAACCCCAGCTAAGTCAGTTTGTTCAACAAGGCCGCTATTTTGCTCAGCAAGTGATTAGTTATGCCATCATCCCAAATCAAGATGGCAAGTTAGTATTTCCGGAAGTTAAAGTCACTTGGTTTAATACCCAAACTGGCCGTACTGAACTCGCTTCAATACCCGCTAAAACAGTGATAGTGAAAGCTAACAATGAATTACCAGCACCGACATTGACAAGCCAACTAGCCGAATCACAGTCAGCTTCACAACCACAACCTGCATCAAGTATTTGGCAATGGCTAACGCTAGTGTTTGCAATCTTGTGGTTACTGACGCTTATAGCTTGGTTCGTCAGTCATAACAAAGCTAAAACAGCCACCTTAAATATAAATCAAACAATCTCAGATAAAAGTTACAACAAACTAGCCGGAGATGTCTGGACAGAACTGACTAAGGCATTAAAAGCCAATGACGCCAAATTGAGCCAAGATTACCTCCAACAGTGGTTCAAGCAACAATCATCAAAGCAGGGTTGGCCCGAAGTAAAATCGCATAACCTACCACACAATCTAGATCAACTGCCACTGACTGATGAATGTCGCGCAGCATGCCTTGATCTTACTCGCCATTTGTATGGAGCAAGTCAATCTGCATGGCAAGGAACTGTGCTGTTAGGTTTATTAACCGATTTGAATAATACTCAAAAGCCCATGCCTAAAAGTAGCAAGTCAAATATTGTGCAAAATTTGAACCCTTGGTCAAGTTCATAAAATCTGAACATCCAAGGTAAGTGTCTTGGATGTTCACTTTTAACACCAAAAAGCTTCACTCGAAAGCAGCTCTCTATATAGTTGAAAATCAAAAAAATAAACTTTCAATAACCCCTCGTAACCCCCTCTACTTGCTAGCAATTAACAGTAAATAAGCGCAAAATAATCCCAACCTTGGAATAAAAAAACCGATTAAAGGATCTAGAAGAATGTCGATACATAAAACACTTGGCGAATTTATTGTTGAAAACCAGGCTGATTTTCCACACGCAAAAGGTGAGCTAAGCGCATTATTAAGTGCAATTAAGTTAGCTGCGAAGATAGTGAACCGCGAAATTAATAAAGCAGGCCTAGTTAATATCACAGGTGCAAGTGGCGTTGAAAACATTCAAGGTGAAGAACAGCAAAAATTGGATATGTATGCCAATGAAGTGTTCAAAAATGCATTGATCGCACGCGGTGAAGTTTGTGGTATTGCTTCTGAAGAAGAAGATCACTATGTTTTCTTTGATAACCCAAACAGTCGAAATGCAAGTTATGTCGTGCTAATGGATCCACTTGATGGTTCTTCAAATATTGATGTAAATGTATCTGTTGGTACTATTTTCTCAATCTATCGCCGTATCTCACCAGTTGGTGGCCCGGTTGAGATGGAAGATTTCTTACAAGTTGGTCGTAAGCAAGTGGCTGCTGGTTATGTAGTTTATGGTTCTTCTACCATGCTAGTGTTCACAACCGGTAACGGCGTTCACGGCTTTACCTATGATCCTTCAATTGGTGTATTCTGCTTATCTCATGAAGCAATTACTTACCCAGAAACAGGTAAAATTTACTCTATCAATGAAGGTAACTACGGTAAGTTCCCACTGGGCGTAAAAAAATACCTTAAATATTGTCAAGAAGAAGATGAAGCAACAAGCCGTCCATATACTTCACGTTATATCGGTTCTTTGGTATCAGACTTCCACCGTAACTTGCTAAAAGGCGGTATCTACATTTATCCGCAAACAGCACATGCACCAACAGGTAAACTACGCCTATTGTACGAGTGCAACCCAATGGCTTTCCTCGCTGAACAAGCGGGCGCATTGGCAACTGACGGTTATAACCCTATCTTGGACTTGAAACCAACAGAATTACATCAACGTGTACCTTTCTTCACTGGCTCAAAAGAAATGATGAACACTGCTCATGAATTCATGAATGAATTTAAAGAAGATTAACCACGCGTAAACACTTCTGGCAGCGCAAACTTTATGTACTGCCAGCTCTTCTATATATTTTAATAAACACCTAAGTATTCCAATAAACGCCCAAGTTATCCCATCAAATGACCTCTAAAATCTATTTCATATAGATACCTAAATACCATCTTAAATAGAACTTTATCGCATGAATAAAATACGCCAGATCAAAGCTGCTCAAACTTCACGCATATCATTTGCTGGTATTTTATCCTATAAAATCATAATTCGTGATAGACGTGACACTTTACTTAAATATGTCACAAAAAACATTGACAAAAATAATCGACCTAGATCACATAACAAAACATTAAAAAAGCCCGTTTTTCTATGAAATTTCAGGTTAATTCAGCATTGCTAAAAATAGCACCACACCCAATTAAATTGTTTATTCCAATTATTTCATAGGCTTAAGTTTAAACACCTTATAAATCGAATTGAGTAATTACTCAGTCAAGTACTATTTTAGGATGAAACACTGTGTAGTATTTATCGCTTTATCACTATTAACAGTCGCTTATCTCCTCTATATACTCACTTCAAGCAACCACGATGAGTACATCGTCACAAAAATGACACTTAGTCTTGAAAATGGAAGTTGACAGTCTAAGAGGCGATGAAAAATCAGTGGGTAATATTAAAACTTATAAAAAATGAGTGTTCAAGATTATGTCTAAACTTCAAAAAACAACACTTGCGACAGCGCTACTTCTTGCTGCTGCAAACGTATCTGCCGCAGGTTTTCAGGTAAATGAATCATCAGCATCGGGTCTAGGACGAGCATTTGCTGGTGAAGCTGCTGTAGCAGATAACGCATCAGTCATTGCACGTAACCCCGCAGCGATGTCTCGCTTTGATCGCGCTGAGCTTTCTATCGTTGGTTCTTATATTAAACC
>Ga0105355_10000577_pt1 | contig 33573 bp, 28 predicted proteins | sample GOMGulsemesocosm_2_FD_83508 | JGI IMG/M metagenome (GOLD analysis project Ga0105355, IMG submission 83508) | Methane-oxidizing microbial communities from mesocosms in the Gulf of Mexico - GOM9C Gulf of Mexico | ecosystem: Environmental > Aquatic > Marine > Cold seeps | place: Gulf of Mexico...
ATGAATTGAGGAGATAGTGACTACCACTTCAAGACGCCCGATATAGCTAGCGGATATTTAACCAGTAAGACCAGCCATCTATTTATTCCTTTGCTATGGTCCCCCTAAAAAATGCAAAAACCCGCCAAAACCGCTTAAGTAGGTGCTCTCTGTTAAGACAAGAGTGGGTTTATATTGGTGCCACCATCTATATTGTATTCCCCACCGGTAATGAATGAAGCGTCATCGGATGCTAAGAAAGTCACCAGTTTTGCAATATCCTGTGGTTGGCCAAAGCGTTTAAGTGGAATTCTATTTTGCATCGCCGTAGAGAAGTCATTTAATTGCGCTTCTGGCATACCTGTTTTCCCAAAAATAGGGGTGTAGGTTGGCCCCGGATTGACCGCATTAACACGTATATTTCTTGGCGCAAGTTCCGTTGCAGCGGTTCTTGTATATGAATTTAACGCCGCTTTAGAAGCCCCATAAATCGCCGTATTTGGCATGCCTGTATAAGCATTAATAGAAGAAAGGTTAATAATTGAGCCACCGTCATTAATAATCGGTAAAAACTTTTCTGTGGTAAATACTGCACCTTTAAAGTTAATGCCCATCTGTGTATCAAACATCTCTTCGCTGTTTTGCCCTATTGGCGCAGGGCTGAAAATACCCGCATTAACAAACAACACATCGATATTTCCATAGTCACGTTTAACCTGCGCAACCAAAGAATCAATCGCAGACAAATCAATAACGTCAGCAACAATGCCTTTAACGGCTAACTCATCAGCCGCAGTAGCAACCTTCTCTGCTGAGCGGCCGGTAATAATGACAGTTGCGCCAGCAGCTTTGAAATATTCAGCAGTTGCATAACCAATACCACTATTACCACCCGTTACTACTGCAATTTTTCCCGTTAAATCATTCATTGTGTATTCCCTTTTGCATTAATATTAAAACCCAATTCTGAACCGATCGGTCCAGACATTGACAATTTAAACCGAACGGTTCAGAATTACAACTGTTAATTTAATTAATTAAGGAAATTATTATGGCAGCTGGTCGTCATCGAAACTTTGAAAAAGAAAAAACACTTGAAAAAGCCATGCTGGTATTTTGGAAGAATGGCTATCCAGGCACCTCGTTAACTGATCTCACCAATGCGATGGGTATTAATAAGTCGAGCCTATATGCCACTTTTGGTAATAAAGAAAAGGTGTTTAATCAAGCAATTGAGTTTTATCTCAATAAGCATGGTGTAGTGCATTCAGGCGAGTTGTTTAAAAAAGGTGTAAATCTAAAGCAGCGAATCAAAAACTTCTTAGTGTCGATTAGCGAAATGCTCACTAATCCTGACTTACCCAAAGGTTGCTTAATTTGTCACTCTACTGCTGAAATAGCAGGATCATGTTTGCCTGAGGATTCAGCCGACAACATTAATGCCATCAATCAGCAAAGCATTGATACGTTAACTGAGTTTTTTGAAAAAGAGCAGCAAAATGGTCATTTAGCGAAAGGGGTGGCTGCAGAGACAGTGGCGAACTACCTGTTAACATTACAATTTGGTTTAGCTATTTCAGCGAGGAACGGCAGTAATAAAGAACAACTTGAAGCGATCATAAACTTCTCAATCGTACAGTTTGATTGATAAGTTTATGTAAAAACATTGTTGATGGAGGGGTGTTTCGCTCTTAGGCAAGAGCGACACCTTTACCTTGTTCAAAAACATTAATGCACAAAATATCCCACATTGTGGGCTATTTACAGCTAGTAAATTAGAAAGTACTAACCAATTAAATCTTCTAAAAACGATTTATATAATTGCGCTTCACGCAACGTAACTATCAATTCCATGACTTTGCTTTCTAGGGCTTGTGAATGCTCATCTAAGTCTTCTGGTACGCTTTTATTTACTTTTTGTTTTAACTCTTCAATCGAAGCTTTGATTGAAACCAATGCCTTATTGCTTTCTTCTAAACGCTGACTGTATTTAATAATTACTGCTTTAATGTCCATAAATATGCTCTACAAATACGGTTAATCTTTATGATGGTTTCTGTTGGCTATAACGAAGCCACGCAAACATAATATCATGCCAGTTGTAGACACACCTATTGCTGTCGATAACTTAAACATGTGGTGGTTAAGTGATTTTAAGCATTAATTTAGAGTTAAATCATTCACTTTCTTATCTCGCTTCGTGCCCACAGCGAGTTAGAGCAAGCATGACGAATGAAAAGGTAAAAAGAAAGACCAGCCCTTCGCTCTTTCTCTTATTGGCTAAAAATACCTATCATTTCTGTGGCCAAATTTGTGAGAAAAACGAATATTTTCTCACAAAAAAGGTGAAATAGACTTTAATTGGCATTTAACACATTGTTATTTAATAACTTAAATTAAAATCAACAAGTTACATTAAGTAGAGGCTTAGAATTTCTCAGCCGTAGGCTTCTTTCCGTTAATAATTGCTGTAGGTGGGGTCTAACAAAAATAATAGCCACAAAAAAAGCAAATACTAAGGAAAATAGGTATGCACCAATAAAATCTGCATAGGATAGTTGCAATGCAAGAATACGTGCCGCACCGATAAGTGATGCAAATAACCATGATACACCACTGATAGCGCCAAATATCGAGCATAATAATGCACTGTAACTGTTGGGCTTTTGCATTAGGGGGAAGGCAATGTAATGTAATGTAAAGCCGTTCATGGTTAATAACATGACCACAGTGATTTTTGCCATTAATTTACCATTGCTCAATAATAATGAGATGTCTGAGCCGACACTCATATAAATTAATATTGAGCCAGTTATCCATAAAATGAATAACAGAGTGGATAATAACTTACCTGTTTTTTTTATCTCTGCTAGGGGCAGTTTAGTTACTTTTAACAGGTGATAATCTTTCTTGATGACTTCAACAACTGCAAATGCAAAAGTAAACAAGTGTATAAATACCAATATCTGGCGAAGTGATGCGTTTAGAAGATCCATTTTTTATATCCTTATAATAAAATGACGTAACAAATACTGTGGAATGTAGGGCTCATTTCCTTATGGTAATTTTAATATGGAGGGGTTTAGCGGTTCTATAAATATACAATCATTGCTACTAGTATTATTTTCATGCACTGATAACAGCCCTAAGAAAACGCTATTTAATAGAGTCCCACTGAATATATTCGATTTCATTTTAATTCCTTTTTATAAGTTTCAATAAGTAATACGCTATTGAATTAAAAAAGTTGCGCTAAAAATAAAATATTTTTTAATATCAGTGGTAAGCAACTTGTACGCCCTTATATGATAATTTTCCCATTAAAATATCCCTTTAATTAATGGCATGATGGTGACTGCATGCTGGTACTTTAAATGCTAAATGTCACAAAAATTTCACGGCAATAAAACGATTTACTCACAAAATAATTTTGTCCGGTGATTTAACTGCTAAGCCGTGATGCTTCAAGATAATCTTTGAATTAACTATTTGCAATTATCCAAGAGACATGATTCTTGACGGTATCACTTACGAACTTGATTCAAATGCTTCTATGTTTAAGGCACGAGTTGCAAATTCTTTAAGTTAAAGAAAGACATGATGTAGCGAGGTTCGGGATATAACAAACGGTAGCGATTTGCCCTATCTTTTAGATGTAAAAATTTAGTGAGGAGTAAAAGGTTTCAGTAGTTGCGGAACTGGTAGGTGCGATAAATTTAGGTTCAGATACCTCTTAGGTAAGCACAAGATGAAAGAGCTCAATTTCCCTCTCCAACCATTAATTTATAGGGAAAATCGTTATTTACAACACCCAAGACTATTATGATTTAACAATTTTGCTGATTAGCGCCACTTGGTAGCGTAACTGGCTTGGGGCCAGGTATCAGAGGTTCCCCCCCCTCTTAAATACCGTTCTGGCACGCCATAAGGGCTCTATAAATCGCGCTTTAACCTTAAGCAGTCACCAGCTAAGATTAGAACACTAAGGCAATACAGTCGATTAGACTCTTACCCTAAAAGAAGTGGAGAACATGGCAAATAAAGGAAACAGAAAAAGCACAAATGCTAGACCAATATACGCGCCTAAAACACCTTTTTAAGGCCTGTAGCTCAACACTTCTAGCAGGATTAGCCATCATAAGACTGTTATCTTCAACATCCTGGACAGCGACGTTATTAGCACCTTTCATGATCTAAGATTTCGCACAACAGAAAAATTACAATAGCCTATAATTATTCAAAACAAATTATTTTGAATACCAAACATCAAGAACATGCGATAAAACATAATAAGTGCGTGACAAAAGAGAGAATACTGGATGAATTTAAATAAACTCTACATCTCCTCCACAATACAATTACTCACGCCACCTATTATTATTGCCACCATACCTATCATAATTGTACTGTTATTAGAGCTTTGGGCTGAGAATCATCATGTTCAAGAGTTAAAATACAGCTTCGAAAAACTGACTAAACAAGCAGACAAACAAACACTTATTATTGACCAAGAGTTGCTTGCGTCCAATAAACAATTTCAAGACTGTAACAATGATTTTTTGCAATATTTACGTAAACTCGAGTCGCAATTCCCAGCCGTTATTGATGTTTATATTTTAAACCAGAACGCAGAAGTCATATGTGCAAATGACAAATTACTCATTGATATCAGCTCAGTTGAATTCAAGACAGACCCATCAGCTGCGCAGGTAAAACGCCTCAATGACAAAATCATCTATTCTCTCTATGATCAACAAAAACAGGTATTCACTGTTTGGATAATTTCAGTTAAATATGTTTGGGCATTTAGTCGCTTATTGGATCATGGTGATTACTGGTTAGAGCGACTTTACAAGCAGCAGACTATTCTTATCAGTAACCAAGATCATTTTGTAAAACAAAACGATAATAAATTATTTGCCAAACAACGAAGTGGTTTTCAACAAACTAGCTACCTGTCTAAACACAATAGCGACATTCAAATTAACCTCTATTTCAAAGGAATGAACATCACGAACCTCGGTATAATGGCGAAGACTCGCGTATTAATTATTTCTATTAGCGCTTTATTAATCGCCTGTATTTATTACCGAAAAACCAAAAATAAACTTGCTACACAAATTAAATTTGCAGTGATAAATCATGAATTTTCTGCTAATTTTCAACCAATTGTAAACCTTAATAATAATCACTGGGTGGGCGGTGAAGCGCTAATTCGTTGGCATAAAAACAATAAAATCTATAAATACCCAGATCAATTTATTCCCTTTGCCGAAAAAAACAATCTTGCTCACTATTTTCATGACATCTGTACCGACAATTGTATTCAACTGTTAAAACGGTTAGTACCTTTGCATGAATCATTTTTTATCAGCATAAATTTTTCACCTAATGACCTTAATGCAGCACAAATATTGCAGATCACTGAAAAACTAAAATCTGAAAACCTCACCAAGCACTTTGAAGCAGAAATAACTGAGCGAGGTATATCAGAGTCAAAATCAAGTGAATTTACAAAATTGGTAGAGTTACTTGCCATTCAAGGAGTCAAAGTATCACTAGATGATTTTGGCACAGGACAATCTGGATTAAGTTATATCAATTCATTACATTTCGATAAAATAAAAATTGATAAACGCTTCGTCCAGGCAATCAACACTGACACTATAGACTTCCACATTTTGACCACGATTATTGACCTAGCAACAAAATTAAATGTTTCGCTTGTGGCAGAAGGCATCGAGACAGAACAACAAAAGCAGTGGTTAATTAAACATGGCGTTATTCTCGGCCAAGGTTGGTTATTCTCTCGAGACCTGAGTGAAAAACAGTTTATAAAGCAGTATTTTGCTAAAAAATTAGAAAACTAAAAAAGGGATTTATAAAAGCACCTGCCGAGCGATGGGCTGTGTATTGTAGTTTTAGAGCGTAGTGTTAAGCAATTATACCTTATTAGATCACTTATTATTAAAAACATACTGCGATATAAAATATATCCCCCCAATCATTAAACACTCATCTTTTATAATAAACATACATGCGCAAATTATGACTAAGCATATGTCTCCCCCCGTGCATTAAAAATAGAAATGAAAAACAATCGCTGCTCAAAAAACAGACTAACGCTCATTTTTTGGTCGAAATATTTGCACCTAACTGATTGATTTGCGACTATGTATATGAGGTATATTTTATATAAATGTATCTTAAAGTGGGCCGATCCCATCGGATTCAATGACCAAGGATTGGCATTAATCTAGCGTCGCTGTTAACGCAGACGCTAAACTTCATCTAATAGAAAGGAATCTTTAATGAATAACAGAATAAGAAATACCCTTATATTATCGGCACTACTCGCCTCACAGAGTGCCTTCGCTACAGCGCCAGGTACGCCAGTGATAAGCTGGATGCCCAACTCCTACGATAGTGGTGATGCCCTGCAGGTAAAATGGAATATGTGGTGGGGTAAAAATGCAACCAGCTGGCAACTAATCGATAATGACACCCCAATATGTAACGCAGAATTAATCGCTAACGGCAATAACGCTCAAACTGGAAAGTGTAGCGCCAATTATACTCCAGGTACACATAAGCTAATTGTTAAACTATGTAATAGCAATGGTTGTACTAGTAGCACAGCGAGCACGATTTCAGTTGCCGGCGGTGTCGCAAATATTAAACCAACCGTTGAATTAACTGTACCAGTCGTTGCAATCGTAAACAATGAAGTACAACTTAAAGCTATAGCAACAGATGTTGATGGCAATGTCAGCAGCGTCGTTTTTTATCAAGGCACCACATTATTAGGCACAGATAACAGCGCTCCTTACAGTTTTAGTTATACACCAACTCAGATTGGTACTGCAGAATTTAGCGCCGTTGCTACTGACAACTTAGCCGCACAAGCAAGTGCTAACGCTAGCCTCAAGGTGATTGAAGATGGTGGCAATGAACTACCGGACGGTGAGAGACTGATACTGTCACGCCTACCATTACAGATCAATTTAGACCAAACAAAAAGCAAAACTTATCTATTCGATGAAGAAATAAGCAAGGTCACTTCACGTAAAAATGGTCAGCTCAGTAGCTGGAAAGTCGATGGCCAGAGCGTGACTATCAACGGAGAATTAGCGGGTCGTACTGGTCTAAAAATCACTACAGAAGCTGGTGATCATTATTATATGGGACTGCGCATCAATCATGCAGATGGATCTATGCCTGGCTTGCCTAAATACCTTTCTGTGGGTTCAGTTTCTGAAGATACGCCTAACGATTTAGATTTCTGGAAAGATATAGACGGCGATCTAACCAATAAAAATATGGATATCCGCTATGTCTACATTAACGGAGGTCCATCAGGTGACAACTTTCAGCAAGGTTGGCAGACGTGGAGTAAACTTCGCGCGGGTCGTTTTGCTAAAGAGAGCATTCGCTTCGGTTTAGTACCATTTTATGTGTATTACAATATACCGGCAGGTAGCGAAGACTTTAACATCGACCTTCAGCATGCGCGCGATCCTTTGTATATGAATGATTACTTTCAAGATCTTAATACCTTCATGGAAGAAGCGCAGACAGAGCTAAAAGGCGAACTCTATGGCATTATTTTGGAGCCAGACTTTTTAGGTTATATGCAACAAGGTGGTGTCAGTAACCTTGGCACAAACGATCCAACCAAAATCAGTTCAGCAGTAGCTGAGACAGAGATTGCAACAGGCATCGGTAGTATTCGTACTATGGTTGAACGTATCAATAAAACCATTAACGATAAGCGCTTAGAAGGCCATAACATCTTCTTCGGTTGGCAGTTAAATCTATGGGCATATGCACCAACCTCTGGCAGTAAAGGTGTGTTACGTCGTACTGATGAAAATGATTTAGGTTGGGATGCGGGCCGTGCTGCTATAGATGAAGCCGCACAAGCAACTACTCAATATGGTATTGATGCAGGGATATTAACCCACGGAGCAGACTTTATCTCTATCGATAAATACGGTCTTGATGCAATGATCCACCAGAACAAAGTGAATCCAGCTGATTCAACGTGGTTCTGGAGCAATGATCACTGGCAAAACTACCTACAGTTTGTCAAAGTGATGCAACAGACCTCACAGAAACCAATTGTGTTATGGCAATTACCTGTCGGGCATATAAACGGCTCAACCACCACAAGCGCTTATACCGGTCAGGCATTTCCTGCTCTGGATAATACAGCAACTAAAGGCGAAGACAGTACAACAACTTATTTCTTCGGTGATACTTTTGACAGTGGAGATGACCTACGTTTGAATTATTTCTCCAATAATAAAGCCAATGATAAAAAGCTATCTGTTTCCGGCAATACGATCACATGGGGATCGCATATGCAAGAAGCAAAAGATGCGGGAGTTATTGTTGCATTGTTTGGCGCTGGAGTTGGAGCATCCACAGATGGCGTTGGATCGCCTGCAACGGACAATTTTTTCTGGATTCAAAAGGCACAGACTTATTATAAAAATGGCACTGTTGCACTGGATAAAGAGTACGGTACGGGTGGTTATGTATGCGAACTAAACTGTGGCGCACTCGCTTCTTTTACTGATTTAGTAAAAGGAAGTGAGATTCGTTTACCAGTTTTAGGCCCTGTAACCATTAATGCCAATGCAGTAGATAAAGATGGATCAGTAACAAGCTTAGCACTTGAAATCGCTGGTAAAATTGTAAGTCAATTTACACGCGTGGCTGAGACAGATAACTTTACAGCTGACTGGTTACCCGAAGCCTTTGCTAACTACACCTTGACCTTAGTCGCTGTTGATAACGAAGGTAACGTTACGCGCCGCTCTGTAAATATTGATTTAGTGGCTGAAGGCACATGCACAGTCACACCATGGGAAAGTAATGTTACCTATTCTCAACCGGGTACACGCATATCGCATGAAGGTTACCTGTATGAAAATAAATATTATATTAAAGGAGAAGCACCTAGCTTAGATGCACCTACATGGGGAGTTTGGGCACTAAAAGGACCTTGTAATTAATTAGACTGAGTACAAAGACGAAGCGGGTAGGATACTAAGGTTTTCTGCCCGTTTATATTTAATTTACGGGTATTTATCATGTTCCATTCTGTTTCACAAAAAACATCTGTTTTTGATCCTATCTCAATTAAGCACATTAATTTCCACCTCTCTTCAAAATAAACTACCAAACCCAAGGAATAATTCCCTTATTGCTTTTCTTATAATCACAATATTGCGGGTAATGTAGGCATAATGCTTTTTCTTCAAAACGTGCTTTTAAAGCCAACACAATAATCAGCAATAGCCACGTTCCTAACTTTAAATAACTAAACTGGAAAAAAAGCATGCCTAAACAAGCAAATATAAGCGAACTATACATCGGGTGGCGAATAAACTTATAAGGACCGTGAACGATCAACCTGCCCGTTGTTTTGGGGTGCGGGCGTACATTAAAATTGCCAGGGCGATTAGCGATTAATGCTGATACAGCGATCAATAGCGAAATAAATATAACCACTAGACCCACGATTGAAAACTTGAAATTTTCCAACGGCCAGGCAATAAAAGCCAACAGCATAAATTGTGCAATCACATACCTCATAATACGGCCTCACTAAGACATTAAAAACATAACTAACATTATAACCAATTCAAGAGAAGTTCGTGACCTCATACGTTAAACTCAAATAGCTCTTACCGTGCTATCACAGACCTACAAAGGTCGCCTGCAAAAATGGTTATAATTATTTATTGAAAAACCTATTCACTGTAACGCTATAAGTAGCTTGTCAAATTAACATCGGAAAAGAAACCATACAAATAATAAATATCGCAGCTATCAAATTTATAGAAAGGCGTATTGGCGAATAAAGTCTATGCTGTAAGTAAGTCATAAACAGATCTAATAAATATGTATCAGTCATATACAAGGCTTTTTTAAACCAATTCAGCTTAGGGTAAAACAATAAATGTGAGGTGAACCATGAGTATTTTCAATCATTACCAACAGCGCTACGAGTCAACCCAGGAGGAAGAGCTGAGCATTGAAGAATACCTACTATTGTGTAAAAAAGACCCACGAGCTTATGCCTCGTCAGCCGAACGCATGTTGAAGGCTATCGGTGAACCCGAATTAATTGATACCTCTCATGACCCCAGATTATCACGAATATTTTCCAACAAAATTATCAAACGCTACAAAAATTTTACCGATTTTTATGGCATGGAAGAGTGCATCGAAAAGATCGTCTCCTTCTTTAAACATGCAGCCCAAGGTTTAGAGGAGCAGAAACAGATCCTCTATCTACTTGGCCCTGTTGGTGGTGGGAAATCATCGCTGGCTGAAAAACTCAAGGCACTAATGGAAGATCAGCCTATCTATTGCCTAAAAGGTTCACCAGTATATGAATCGCCGTTAGGGCTGTTCGATGTCGACGAAGATGGCCAAATATTGCAGGAAGATTACGGGATTCCCCTACGATATATCAAAACCATTATGTCGCCTTGGGCGGTCAAGCGCCTGCATGAATTCAATGGTGATATTAGTCAATTTCGCGTGGTTAAGCGCTACCCGTCGATTCTTAATCAAGTGGCGATCACCAAAACAGAGCCCGGTGATGAAAACAATCAGGATATTTCATCACTTGTTGGCAAGGTCGATATTCGCAAACTTGAAGACTTTCCGCAAAATGATCCCGATGCGTATAGCTTTTCTGGTGGTTTGTGTTTAGCAAACCAGGGTTTAATGGAGTTTGTGGAGATGTTTAAAGCCCCTATCAAGGTATTGCATCCACTGCTCACGGCTACCCAAGAGGGGAATTTCAATTCAACAGAGGGCCTTGGTTCCATTCCCTTTGAAGGAACTATTTTAGCACACTCCAATGAATCGGAATGGCAAACCTTTAAAAACAACAAAAACAACGAAGCGTTTATCGATCGCGTCTATATCGTTAAAGTTCCCTACTGTTTACGCGTTTCAGAAGAAACACATATCTACGAAAAACTGTTAGAAAATTCATCGCTTTCAAAAGCGCCCTGCGCTCCAGACACACTCGAAATGCTTGCGCAGTTCAGTATTTTGTCACGCATCAAAGAGCCCGAAAATTCCAATAAATTCTCAAAAATGCGTATCTACGACGGCGAAAATTTAAAAGACACAGATCCTAAAGCAAAATCGATTCAGGAGTACCACGATACCGCAGGTGTCGATGAAGGTATGAAAGGTCTATCGACCCGTTTTGCCTTTAAAATATTGTCTAAAGTGTTTAACTTTGATGTAACCGAAGTAGCTGCTAACCCAGTACATTTACTGTACATACTAGAACAACAGATTGAACAGGAGCAATTTCAACCCGAACTACAAGAGAAATATTTAGCCTTTATTAAAGAATACCTTGCACCACGTTATGTCGAGTTCATCGGCAAAGAGATTCAAACTGCATATTTAGAATCTTACTCAGAATATGGACAAAATATTTTCGACCGTTATGTTATCTACGCCGACTTATGGATTCAGGATCAAGAGTTCCGTGATCCTGACACTGGCGAAATTCTCGACCGAGCCTCACTAAATGAGGAACTGGAGAAAATAGAAAAACCTGCAGGCATAAGCAATCCAAAAGATTACCGCAATGAGATAGTCAATTTTGTACTGCGCGCTCGCGCTAATAACCACGGTGAAAATCCCATCTGGAACAGCTACGAAAAACTCCGCACGGTAATCGAGAAGAAGATGTTCTCTAATACTGAGGATCTATTACCGGTTATCTCATTTAATGCCAAAGCATCAAATGATGACCAAAAAAAGCACCAAGATTTTGTTAATCGCATGACTGAACGTGGCTATACCGAAAAACAGGTACGACTATTGTCAGAGTGGTATTTACGGGTAAGAAAATCACAGTAGGAGACGATGCATGTCTTACATAATTGACCGTCGCCTCAATGCTAAAAACAAAAGCACTGTCAATCGACAGCGCTTTTTAAGGCGCTACAAAAAGCATATTAAAAAAGCGGTCGCCGATGCGGTCAGTCAGCGTTCCATTACTGATATCAACAAGGGTGAAGAGATCAGTATTCCCTCAAAAGATGTCAGTGAGCCAAGCTTTCATCACGGTGATGGCGGTTATAACGAAAACATATTACCCGGCAATAAAGAGTTTATTGCCGGTGACCATATCGCTAGGCCCAAAGGCGGTCAGGGTGGCCCTGGTGGTAGTGCAAGCGACACCGGCGAGGGGTTGGATGAATTTGTTTTTCAAATTACCCAGGAAGAGTTTCTCGATTTTATGTTCGAAGAGCTGGAGTTGCCCAACCTGGTGAAGCATCAGTTAAAAGGCGATGAAGAGTTCAAAACCCACCGAGCCGGAATCAGTAATGAGGGAAACCCAGGCCAGGTTAACATAGTGCGTTCACTACGCGCGGCTAATGCCCGTAGACTCGCGCTTACCGGTGGTAAGAGACGCCAGATTAAGACTCTAAAAGAGGAACTTTCACGATTGCAGGTAGAGCCTATCGAAGATTGTCACCGGCACCGAATTAGTGAGCTACAGCAACAGATCAACGACATTAAATTGAAAATAAAACGTGTGCCTTGGCTTGACGATTTTGACCTTAAATACAACCTTCAGGTAAGAGAACCAGTACCTCGTACCAAAGCGGTGATGTTTTGTATTATGGATGTATCCGGATCTATGAGTCAGGCTACAAAGGATATCGCCAAACGTTTTTTCATTCTGTTATACCTATTTTTACAGCGTAATTACGAGCACACCGAAGTGGTATTTATTCGCCACCACACCAGTGCAACTGAAGTTGATGAGCAAGAATTTTTCTACTCTCGTGAAACCGGTGGCACGATTGTATCTAGCGCTTTGATATTGATGAAGGAGATTATCGAAAAACGATTTCCAGTAGGCGAATGGAATATTTATGGTGCTCAAGCATCGGATGGTGACAACTGGAATGATGATTCCACCCGCTGCCATAAAATTCTTACCAAAAGCCTAATTCCACAGGTACAGTTTTTCTCATATATAGAGATCACAACACATGGTCACCAAGCTCTGTGGAGAGAATACGAGGCAATACAAGCAGCCTTTCCCGATCGTTTCTCTATGCAACAAATCATCGACCAGGCCGATATCTATCCAGTATTTCGAGAGTTATTCAAGAAGAAAACGGTGATCGCATGAGTAAAACAGTTAATGTAAAAAACAAGCGACAGCCTATCTCCACCACTTCTAAATGGTCGTTTGAGTTGATACAAGAATACGATACTGAGATAGCTAAAATCGCTAAACAGTTTGGCTTGGATACCTACCCCAATCAGATTGAAGTGATTAGCTCGGAGCAAATGCATAAATGGGCTTATGCCTCGCGGGGTAGCTATGACCGCTAATAAAAAAAATAGACGTCAACCAATCTCAACCACCTCTAAGTGGTCGTTTGAGTTGATACAAGAATACGATACTGAGATAGCTAAAATCGCTAAACAGTTTGGCTTGGATACCTACCCCAATCAGATTGAAGTGATTAGTTCAGAGCAAATGCATAAATGGGCTTATGCCTCGCGGGGTAGCTATGACCGCTAATAAAAAAAATAGACGTCAACCAATCTCAACCACCTCTGAGTGGTCATTTGAACTTATTCAAGAGTATGATGCTGAGATAGCAAAAATCGCTAAACAGTTTGGCTTGGATACCTATCCCAACCAAATTGAAGTGATTAGTTCAGAACAGATGATGGATGCTTATGCTTCAGCAGGTATGCCACTGGGGTACCATCACTGGTCCTATGGCAAAAAATTTATTAATACAGAGCAATCTTATAGCCGCGGCCAGATGGGGCTCGCCTATGAAATAGTGATCAACTCCAACCCTTGTATCGCCTATTTAATGGAAGAGAACACCATGACCATGCAGGCATTGGTGATTGCTCATGCATGTTACGGCCACAATTCGTTTTTTAAGGGTAACTATCTATTTCGCGCTTGGACCGATGCAGACTCTATTATTGATTACATGCTATTTGCAAAAAACTATATCGATAAATGCGAACAACGCCATGGTGTTAGAGCGGTGGAAGATATACTCGACTCCTGTCATGCACTGTCAAATTACGGTGTGGACCGTTACAAGCGCCCTTACCCCATTTCGGCGGAAGAAGAAAAAATGCGTCAAGAAGAGCGCGAAGAACACTTGCAACAGCAGGTTAATGATCTGTGGCGCACTATCCCTAAAAAATCTGAAACTGAAGTAGATACTGACAGTTTTAAATTTCCTAAGGAGCCCGAAGAGAATCTACTCTATTTTATCGAGAAAAATGCCCCGCTATTAGAGCCATGGCAACGAGAAATTGTGCGTATCATACGTAAAATTGCGCAGTACTTTTATCCGCAACGACAGACTCAAGTGATGAATGAAGGGTGGGCTTGTTTTTGGCACTACACCCTGATTAACGAGCTTTACGATCAAGGCCTGGTGACAGATGGTTTTATGCTAGAGTTTTTACAATCGCATTCCAGTGTTATCTACCAACCACCTTTTGATAGCCCCTACTACAGTGGCATTAACCCTTATACTTTAGGGTTTAATATGATGATTGATATTCGCCGTATTTGTGAACACCCAAGCGAAGAGGACCGCGAGTGGTTTCCTGATATTGCCGGCAGCGATTGGCGTCAGACACTTGATTTTGCGATGCGTAATTTTAAAGATGAAAGTTTTATCCTGCAATTTTTATCGCCCAAGTTAATCCGTGACTTAAAGCTATTTTATATTGTTGATGACGATAATAACAAAGATATACAAGTCGCAGCGATTCACGAGGAAAATGGCTACAAAGCGATTCGAGCTGCGTTATCAGGGCTCTACAACCTTGGCAACCGAGAGCCAAATATTCAAGCTTACAATGTTAATATACGTGGAGATCGTTCTTTAACGCTACGCCACTGCCAATACAATCGTAAACCAATTAATGAAACTTCTACCGAAGAGGTTCTCAAGCACGTGCATCGCCTGTGGGGATTTGATGTGCATATTGAATCACTGCACAATGGTAAACTACAACAGAGCTTTCACTGCCCAGAGAAAGAAGAACCTCCAGAAACCATTGAAGATAACCTGTAAAACTTAAGGTAGTAGCAACAGCTCTTGCTATTTTAAAATATTAATCCACTGCAAAGTTTGCATCATCAAACTCATTGTTTTGATGCAATACTATGATCTTTTCCAGCCTTGCATAAAAACAAAAAGCACTAAGCACGTCTGCTAAGCACTTTTAATTATTTACTAACTTAAAAACTGATAGTTAAGTTATCTGAGCACCTCGAGCTAGCTAATTCACATACTTTATAAATATATGTTCCGCCTTTTCTAAATGAGTCAGTATAATTCTCATCGTTAGCAGTAGTAATTTTTTTGGTTTTATTACGCTTAGTGCGATAAATTTCAACCTCTTCACTAGTTGCATGTTGCCAAGTTAAATTAATAAGTATATTTCTTCTTGTCACTTCTTTGCTATAAGCCAGCGTAATATCTTCAGCAATAGCAGCTGTTACTGTAATCAATTGAGAAGAGGTATGAGTCGCACCTTTATCGTCGGTCACGGTTAAGCTCACAGTGTAATCCCCCGCGGTGCCAAAGGTGTGCGAATTTGTAACAGCGGTGAGACTTGCCGGCCCAGAAAAAGCCCATGCATATGCCACAATGGTATTATTGCCATCTTCGTCACTACTACCACTACCATCAAACTCACAAGTTAAATTTGTACATTGATAAGTAAACAAACTCACAGGAACCCTGTTTGCTAACGCTTCTTCAAAACTTGCAATGAGTGATACACCTGAGAAACTGCTATAGCCTCTCACCATGACATAATAATTATCTACTTGCGGTGTTTCAAAGCTACAACTTTCATTGTTACCATTAGTCCATGGGCGACAATCATAACTAGATACAGTAGGTTTTGTTTCAAAACGTACATATAGATCTGCGTCGCCACTACCACCTGATATGTTGAACACTAAATCACTAGCACCGTCAGGTACTGAAATTTGAAACTCAAGTTCATCGGCCGTTGCACCAGCCAGTTCATTAATTGCGATACCGTTACTTAAATCTATTGGCTCCGGCTCTGCAGGGTACTCACCTACATCACAAGAGTTTGTTGTTGCAAATGCATCAGCAATAAGGTCATACATCACTTTGGCTTTTACAATACCAAAACCATAATTATTATCTCTACCCAGCGCGCCCCTATCTTGTGCTGAGTTTGCAAGTGCAATACGCATCTGCTCATTACTACAGGTTAAATAATGACTCCATACCAATGCAGCCACACCCGCAACATGTGGCGTGGCCATCGACGTTCCACTCCATGCTTCATAGTTATTTCCTGGCAAGGTTGAATTCACAGCAACGCCCGGTGCGGCTATCTCAACCTGACTATTAAATTGTGAAAAACTGGCTACATTTGCATTTGAGTCAACCGCAGCAACTGACATAACTGAGTTATAAGATGCGGGATAGGAGAGCGCACTATTACCCCCATTACCTGCGGCTGCGATAGAAAGTAATCCAGCGGAATAAGCATCATCAAATGCTTGTTGCTCAACAGCACTCGCGCCAGACCCACCTAAACTCATGCTAATGACTTTTGCACCTGCATTGATGCATTGGCCAACGGCGGCAGCTAAATCAGATCCATATGCCCAATTACCACTGCTATTAAATACTTTCACCATATGCAAAGGTAAAAAACCACTCGGATTAACACCAATAACACCTATATCATTACCAACAGCAGCGATTGTGCCTGAAACGTGTGTGCCATGACCATGGCCATCTTCAAACCAATTACCAGAATCATAACCGCCATAACCATCATCACCCGATACATAATTAGAAGGTAGATCTTGATGGGTGATATCGTAGCCGGTATCCATAATACAGACTTTCATACCTTCAACACTCTGGGCAATATCTGCAACTGAATTAGCTTCGACCATAGTGATGCCAAAAGGAATACTTTGAGCTGATAAATAACGCTTAGGATCTACTTCAACCAACTCAACATCACTACGCTTTTTAAATTGTTCTACAGCTTTAAGCGGCAGTTCAACAGCAATTGCACGATAATTATCTAGCTCTCTTTTTATTTTTCCGTGCTGACTCTGCACGGCATTTATAAGGGATACTTTTCCGTCTGGTTTAAATTTAATAATGTAGCGTTGTCTTTCATTTTCTAGTGGGGTTTGTGCGAAGGATAAGGGCAAGAATAAAATAGCAATTAGCGCAATTAAAGAGGTAATATATTTATTCATGATAAGTCCTTATTTTGGTTAGCATAGTAGGAACTGTAGGAAGTATGTGCCCCTTAACCCTTAAATATAGTGCTTATCCTTGTTAGAAAAAGTCTTTTTCAGACAAATATTTGTCATATTAATAATAGCCAAAAACAATACGGAATAGCTTACTCTCACAGGCAATTGAATTTTGTGAAAATTATTGCATTGTAACTACAAATTTACACATTATTCCCCCTTAGGAAATACTAAGGGGGAATAGCGGTTAATGAGTATGTACTCGCTGCTTTTCAGTCGCTTTAATTTTAAGATCATCAGCCATCCATAACTCATGTGTAGGATCAACTTTTTCAGAGATTGTAAGTTCAACGCCCATCTCTGCGAGTTCTCTAAGCGTTAAGTTACTTGCCAGATTCATTGCTTGGCCAGCTTTATTATGAAAGATCATAAGTTCCTCCTTTGCTCTATCACGCAACTATAATTTTAGTCCATATTGATAAATTTTGAAGGAATAATCAGTGTGTATAAAAACATTCAAATTAAATTATAGCTTCTGTTACACTGCTTGTGCCTAACTAAAGGAGTTCCCTATGGCTAAAAAAATGAAAACGGCAAAAGCGCAACCGCTCAGCCAAAAACAAACAGACCTTGCACGAGGTACGATCAACCATTCCGCCCTTGGTGCACTCGTCACCAGTAAATTGTTTTCTATGAGAGTAGTAAAAGCGAAGAAAGGTAAAGGTTCATTCAATCGTAAAGCAAAACACTCGGGGAAAGAGTGTTATCAAATAGCGGCTTAATCTGCTAGTCATTATTTGATAATACTCTTTTTCAAAATACAGTGAACGAATGACTAAATAACCAGAATAGAAAATTAACAATCTTGTTATTAATAACCACAAAACACTTATTTTTGATGAAACCACGAAAATATCCCCCCATATATCAGAGTTACACTTTACGTTGAGATTAAAGTCAGTTGCAAATGAAGGCGCTTTAACCAAATTAATAATAATTTTTAAAATACAACAACTTAAAGTTTAAAATCAGTGAAATCCTTTACCTACCCCCCCATTTTTCATTACCTCTATGAGCTATTTTCATCTACAAAGCTTATTAACTGTTTTTTTTGAGTATATTTTAAGCATTTATGCGATCTACAATACTATTTTTTTAATGTATGTTTTTGACAAATAAAGTACTTATTATCATTATATTAATACCTGTTTGATACTGCTAAAGGATTTAGTCAGTGAAAAGTAAAACAGGTAAGGACTTAGCAAGTAAACATCACTTGCTAAATATGGATATATGCCGAGGATTGGCATTAAATAAGGAAATAATCATGTTCAAACGTACACTTCTATCAACGCTAATTGGCTGCGGAATTGCACTTAATGCAAGTGCAATGAACCCACAACCTGATCCACTAAACCCAACTGGATATATCGTTTCGGAATCAAATATTGCTTTAGCAAAAGATTCTCAAACGGCCAACCCTATGTATGCACTCTGGGCAAAAGCACTACTTACAGCCCCCAATTCTATCGTAGAAGCAATCGAGCCTAGCTTCGCTTCTAATCCTGATAACGTCAAACGTTTACAGCGCGTATTTCCGGAAGCTGAATGGGACTTTTTAACCAAAATGGCAAGCCCTGAATATACTTACACGCGATTGTTACGCGCTGTTGGTAAATTCCCAGCATTCTGTGGTGAATATACAGATGGGCGTGACGCCGATGCGATTTGTAAAAAATCAATTATTACCGCCTTTGCCCACTTCTCACAAGAAACTGGTGCACATATCGGGACTGATAACACATGGGATAACCCAGAGGGTTTAGAAGAGTGGCAACAGGGCTTACACCATGTCCGCGAAATGGGCTACTCTGAAGGCCAAATTGGCTACACAACAGGTTGTGGTCAACCAGACTGGCAAAATGCTCGATGGCCATGTTCACCAAGCCAAGGTTACTTTGGTCGCGGTGCTAAACAACTTTCTTACCACTTTAATTACGGTGCATTTTCTGAAGCAATGTTTGATGGTGATGCGACAGTATTACTTGATGATCCAGCTTTAGTCGCTGATACATGGTTAAACCTAGCTTCTGCTGTTTGGTTTTTCCTTACTCCACAAGCTCCTAAACCTGCAATGTTACACGTGATTGACCGTACATGGTCACCATCAGTGCGTGAAACAGAAGCTGGTATTACCTATGGTTTTGGTACAACGATCAACGTTATCAACGGTGGCATTGAGTGTGGTGAACAAAACCGTACTAAAGGGCAACCAGTCAACCGTATTCGTTATTGGGAAGGGTTATCTGAACATTACAATATCCCACTTGAGTCAGATGAGAAAAACACCTGTTATCAACAAAAACCATACGGAAGCATCAACTTAAATGGTGCCGATGATGTGTTATACACTAACTGGGAAGCGAACTGGAAACCCTTTAATGACCGCCCAGGTGGAGCTTCATTTGAGTGTTCATTAGTTGGTTACCAAACAGCATATTCTGCATTAGTAGCAGGGGATTATGAGAAGTGTGTCACTAACTTCTACGGTTCACATAAAGACTGGCCAGAAGTTCGTATCGTAGCAGACTCAGAAATGCCTGAAGTACCAACAATTCCTGATGGTAGCGCTAGTGGTTGGGATACTAACAAGGTGTATTCTACTGGCGATCAAGTTAGCTACAAAGGCTCTATTTACGAAGCTAAATGGTGGAGTCAGCATAATCAACCAGATGCAGGTGATCCGTGGAAATTCATTAAAATAGATGACACTTCGGTAACACCTACGTGTAATGAGAACCAAGATTTAGTTGATGGCGTTTGTAAAGACAAAGTTGTTGTGCCTGTTTGTAATGAAAATCAGGAGATTGTAGACGGCGTTTGTAAAGACAAAGTTGTTATGCCTATTTGTAACGAAAACCAGGAAATTGTAGACGGCGTTTGTAAAGACAAAGTCGTGGTGCCTGTTTGTACAGACAAACAAGAGTTAATCAACAATGTATGTGTCGATAAAGAGATTCCAACAGGTAACACAACTTGGAATGCAGATAAAATTTACAATACGGGTGATCAGGTGACGGTTAACGAAACTGTTTATCAAGCTGGCTGGTGGACAACGGGTGAGAACCCAGAAACCACTGGAAAATGGGGAGTTTGGAAAAAACTATAAATATGATAGTTAAATAATTGCTAATGAAACCGCCAATACATCGGCGGTTTTTTTGTCTTTTCAAAAAGGGATTATACTAAGTTCCGCTCTCTACTACTTACAAGGCACTTAAGCACTCAAATACTGGTTCCATGCACTGTGATACATCTGCTGTGACTGCTTTCTAAGTTTGTTAATCGCCACTAGTTCTATCTCACTTAATGAACGGTTTTCTGTTTGTTGTAAACGTTCAATACGTTGAATACGTTCATAATTATTATGCTCTTCACCATTCTTAATAACCGAGAATGCTTCAAGGTGAATCTGCACCTCAGCGATAATTTGGCTTTCTGGTAAACGCACTAATAAACTTAAATCTCTGTAACCCGATGCCCCTGGCGTTTTAAAACGATTTTTAATACGTACAACCTCTGTTTGTTGTCCGATTAACTCAAAGGCATTCATTAGTCCAGCAACATCCTGTGCAACGATAGAGGTACGAGCGAGATCGGTTATCTGTTCGCTATTACCTTGTAATTTACTATTAATCTTATTTAGCGCACGAAGCTGAGATTTTACGCCAGATGACAAAGCATGAGTCCCCGTTGCAAATGCAATCGACTCAGTTATGTTTTCTAACTCACTTTGCGCTGTGAGTGCATTTCGATAAAGCAACTCAAACTCACTGTAGGGCTGTTTTATATGAACCGACTGAAACGTTTCAACACTATAAAGACCAGCAAGGTTTTTAGAGTAACGTGTTGGACTGTTCGATTGGCTGAAAGGTAAGAGCTTATTGGTATCGATATTGCTCTGTAATTTAGTTGGTGTTGCATGCCCCTGTGAAGAGACTGCCATTAATACCAACAGGGCTTGAAATAACTTATTCATTAATACTCCCTAACTTAAATAGCGCCAGATCATTCTGACTACCTAATTAGATGTAAAGACTTAATATGTCTAATTCAATGTTTAAAAAGTAAAAATAACGATTATTAGATTAAAGGTGTGATGAAGCTCATGGAAATTCTGTTTCTGGCTCATTTATTTTTCTAGCTTGTTGATATTGTTGCATCTCAAATGATTTCACAGCAAAATCACCAGCATTAATAACATGGCTCAACACAGAGAAAAATATGCAGCAAGGACTTCCCATTACCATAACGGCAGATGGCCAATTTTCAGACTCACTTAAACCATTGCTCAACAAGCTTGAGATGTGGATTAATTATCAGGCACTCAAAGTGAATTGGTACTGCAGTGAAGATTGCACCCTAGCGTTTAATTTTTGTATTGTTAGAACAATAGATGAGAAGTTACATCAGCCTACAGAAGCGAATTGGATCATTGAGTCAGGTTATAGCTATTGTTATGACAGCAATAGTTCAAAAACAATGGCCTTAATTGCAGTGACAGATCTGTTGAAAAACGGTGTTGGTATTGAAAAAGCAATAAAAACGAGATTAACATCAGTCACCAATATAATTGCACAGCAACATGGTTTATTACCGTTGCCGTAATCAAGCAGAGTTATAGATAACTATCACCTCCCCGTACAAAACATCTCAAAGAAGATAAACAATGGCAAATTTTAATACCCACCTTAATGTCGCGACGGTAGCAACTGGGCTTAGTGCAGCAGTACTTTTATCTGCACAGCATATAAACCTCACTAGCGCACTTTGCTTGTGGTTTTTAGGCACGATAGGCGGGTTATTACCTGACATCGACTCCGATAACTCAACATCACTCGATACCCTATTTAACCTCTTTGCTTTAAGTGGTGTCTTGATCGTAATTCGCTACATTAGCACAGAGCAATTTACCCAAATCAGTTTTATCGAACTGATAACTATCCCATTACTTGTATACGTGCTAATGCGATATCTACTTAGGCCGATATTCGAAAAAATCACCGTGCATCGAGGAAGCTGTCATTCACTGCTGTTTTTATTATTCACCGCACTACTAACAACTCAGATAATCTGGAGAGTAACACCTCAAGCAAACGAACAAACTATTTTCATTGCCTGGCTTTCTGGTGGCTTCATCTTACTTGGTGGTGTAGTGCATTTGCTATTAGATGAGATTTATAGCGTAGATTTAAGCAATATCAGCATTAAACGTTCTTTTGGCACCGCGTTAAAACTGGCCGAGTTTAAAAATAAAACCTTAACCCTACTCACTATTATTGCCATAATAGCGCTAGCCTATACCGCCCCTTCACCAAGTGAAACAATCGATATATTAAGTAGTTGGGATAAATTCAAACTTAAACCTGAACTTAATTACTTTTAAAACAAAGCACAGTGTCGTCAAAAAAGTGAGCTCTTAAAATGATCATTTCCAAGCATGCCTCAAAACTGAGTTTACCGCAGACTAACCCCGGTGTGAGCACTATACTAGAATACCTGATCCTTAAGTTTCCGTTTATTCATGCTCAGGTTTGGTATCAGCGTATAAGCGATGGAAAGGTACATCGCCACGATGGTTCATTGATAACAGCACTGTCACCTTTTAAAGCACAACAACGGATCTACTATTATAGGGAGGTCGAAAGTGAGCCAACCATCCCCTTTGAAGAATCGATACTTTTTCAAGACAAACATATACTGGTTGCCTATAAACCGCACTTTCTTCCCGTGATCCCCGGTGGTAAATACGTTAATGAGTGTTTACAAAATAGGTTGCGAGGCAGTACTGGCATTAACAACTTACAAGCCCTACACCGTTTAGACAGAGTGACTGCTGGTTTAGTTGTATTCTCTGTGAATTCAGACACCCGCCATTTTTACCATCGTTTATTTGAAAATCGACAAATAGATAAAACTTACCAAGCGATTGCCAACGTTAGTGTTGCTGAAAACCTGGTGGGCCAGCAATGGCAAGTGAAGAATCGCATCGTACACTCCGAGCCACGTTTTTGTATGCGTGTAAGTGAAGGTGAAAACAATAGCCATTCAAAAATTCGATGTCTACAACAAACAGCCAACAAAGCAATGTTTGAATTAACCCCTGTCACAGGCAAAACCCATCAATTACGTGTTCACATGCAGACACTAGGTTGGCCCATATTAAACGATAAATACTACCCAAGATTACAGCCACTGTCTGCAGATAACTATTCAGCACCACTGCAGTTACTTGCCAAGCAACTTGAGTTTGTTGATCCGGTAACACAACAACCAAGGCACTTTTGTTATGAGGGCAACTTATCGTTAAATTGAAGCGATAAATCATATTGCTTCAATGCGAATCATCAGACTCAGTGCATCTCATCCCGACTCACCGTATAATGTAATTCTATTACGATTTGACGACTAGGGTCATGTTTCATGCCAACCACTAAACAAACCTGTACACCAGAACTCGCTCACCAGCACTTCAAAATATTTAAGCCATTTGGGTTTTTAAGCCAGTTTGTGCCTGAAAAACGGAAAAAGAAACATCTATTAGGCGAGCTATTTAACTTCCCCGACAATACTATGGCAATTGGGCGCTTAGATCACGACTCTGAAGGATTATTGTTACTGACTACCGATGGCATGATGAGTCACAAAGTCAGGAGCAAAGGCATAGAAAAAGAGTATTACGTGCAAGTGGATGGCGAAATAACAACAAGCGCAATCTCCTTATTACAAAATGGTGTTGAGATAGGGATTAATGGCACTAAATACCTCACCCTGCCCTGTAACGCATTCAAACTAGGCTACGAACCTCAATTGCCATCACGTGGCCGTAAAATCCGCGATCCAAGACATGGCCCAACGAGCTGGGTCTCCATCACGCTCTGTGAGGGAAAAAACCGTCAAATAAGAAAAATGACAGCGGCAGTAGGTTTTGCCACATTAAGATTGGTAAGGGTCAGAATTGGCAACATTCATATTAATGACATGATTGCCGGAGATGTTGTCACACAAGAAAATTTTGACGCCGTATTTAGCAACTAACACCTCAAGTACAGCTATATGGCTCCCTTGCATTGTTATGAGGTTGATTAGCAAGGTTTAAGGAAAAGCATTGAACTTTAACTAATAGACCCCAATGTTGTATTGATAAAGCAATATTTATTTGCCATGGAGGTCACTATGTTTGCTCTATTTTTACCCATAATTATCGGTATTTTATTAATAAGCTACGTTTTAACAAAGCCATATTGGCGAGAGCGCCAGCGTAATAAAATTAGACAGCGGCCGTTTAAAAAGCAATGGCGGAAAATCCTCACTCAAAGAGTCCCGTACTTTAGAAAAATGCCAGCCGATTTACAACTGCAATTAAAACAGCATATACACGTATTTATAGCGGAAAAAAACTTTATTGGTTGTAACGGATTACAAGTCAACGATGAAGTTAAAATCACTATTGCCGCACAAGCATGTTTATTGCTGTTAAATAGAAAAACGGATATTTACCCCAAACTAAAAACCGTCTTGGTTTATCCAAGAGCATTTGTAAGAGAACAACAACAAACAAATAATGACGGCCTACAGTTCACACAACGACAAGCACTCGCTGGCGAGTCTTGGGAATATGGAAAAATAGTCTTGTCGTGGCAAGATGCAGTACAAGGCGCCGAGATCCCCGATGATGGTCGAAATGTAGTGATCCATGAATTTGCCCACCAGCTAGATCAGGAAGATGGCAGTGCCAATGGCGCCCCTATTCTGGCTAAGAATCAAAATTATGATGTTTGGTCTAGCGTATTTTCAGAACATTACGAACTATTAAAACAACAAGCAAAAGCAGGCAGCCCCTCTTTATTTGATTATTATGGTGCAACTAACCCTGCTGAATTTTTTGCGGTTGCAAGTGAAGTATTTTTTGAGCAATCAAACAAACTGTTTAACCAATACCCAAAACTATATCAACAACTGAAAGACTATTACCGCGTTGATCCTATTTGCTGGTAATAAAAATAATGCCTGCACACACTTTAAACTTGCGTCGCCTAACCAGCTAGATTATGCTCCCGCTCAATCGCAATAGCGAAAAGCTATACTAGGGCGTATATGCGTCTTTCATATTATAAATAGGCAACTCATGAAAATTATTAACGTTCCAGAAATGGCTAAACCAGTCGTTAAAAGTCACCACAAAGCGCGCCACATGAAAAAAATGGCTGTCGGTCCTTATTCTCAAACTTGCGCCGAGATTCGTTTTAGTGCCGACATTGAAAAATTCGACCAAGTTGATGATGCATTAATTGAATGCCAGCAAAATTGGGAACTGTTTATTGCTTACTTTAGTGAGCAATACCACATCGCAATTAACTTCTTTACAGAGCAAGAAGATTTAAATGCAATGTTAGAGATAGCTAATGCAGCGATTACTAAGCAAGTGGGTGAAGTTGAGCTACAAGTCTTAGTTGGCGATGCTAACTATGGCGACTGGGATAGCTGCTACACAAACTAATCAACTTATAGCAACCTGAATAAATCGCAGATCTATTTAGCTGGTTAATATAACTTACAGCTTGAATTAAGTGATTCTCCCTAGCTGAGAATCAGATTAGAGAGTTAATCAGGTTGGCCGTAAATTAGCTCACAAATACTGTTTGTGAGCTAATTTTTACTCCTGACATTAATAACCCATATGCAGACGACTTACAAATCAGCTTCGTCGCTAGCAGTGAAAATACCTTCTGGAATAGATCCGAAGGTATTGAAATTACTTTTTCAAAGGGTTTCTTTGGCGCAATAAGAAATAGCACATTTAGAGCAACTCACAACGGGACTGATTATATATTCAGAAAGCAATAGTACAGGCGTTTTAAAGCCCAAAAATAACTTAAGCAAAAATGTGGGACACTGAAAAGGATCAAGCTTAACTCATTGTTTTCCTTCAGCTCAATTTACGGATATCCGCATCATCTTTATTAGCGTTCCTGAATAGCTAAAACGGAAGAAAAACAGCTAACTGCCCACTTCCGTTTAAGACTCACTCCTGTTTGCTTTAACGGCAAATTTTCAGCCCATGTTAGCAATGTAACTCTATGAGTTTGTGAACGAAGATTAAGACAAAGCAATACCCGTTCAGCTTTTTTAATGTAACGCCTTATATTTTCTAGTTAATCAAAGAATTACAGCTAACTATCAACAACTTCAGCGTAAATTTTATTGATTATATCCATCAACCAACGTAATGCTGGATCTCTATTTTGTCTGCTATGCCATGCCGTATAAATGGCCACATCGGCAACCTTTATCGGCAGTACTTTAGTGATAACATCCCCCTTAGCGACATAATTAGAGGCGATAGCTTCAGGTAAAATAGTGATTAAATTACTATCAGCTAACAAAGGAAATACACAGCTGAAGGTATTCACTGTCATCGCTATTCGTCTACTTTTCCCCAAGTTAGTCAATTCACTATCAACCATCCCCTGCGCCTCCCCTGTATGTGAAACTAATAGGTGGTCGGCAGCAAGGAAGTTATCTAAATTTAAAGGCTGCTTTGCTAAAGCATGATCAGGACGCATAACACAAACAAATTTTAAGTCGCTCATCCATCGAGAGTGAACAAGCTGATGCCCTCCCTTATAAATATCCAGCACCAAATCAACTTCATTGTCTAACAATAACTGCTCACCGTTAGCGCGAAATGGCACCGCATGTACGTCTATACCGGGGGCTTCCTGCTCTATCTTTTTTCGTAGTGGACGCCAAAGTAAACTTGCCATGGCATCCGTTAGCGAAATACGAAATGTTTTCCGGGCATGTGCAGGAATAAACTGAGGCGGATTAACCGCACTGCTAATAATATTTAACGGCTCAGAGATAGTTTGCCATAAGTGATTAGCATATGGCGTGGGTTTAATTCCTCTGCCTTGCTTTACAAATAGCGTGTCATTCCATTGATGGCGCATACGTGATACCGCATTAGAAACTGAAGGCTGCGTCATATGCAATCGTTTAGCTGCAGCAGACATAGACTGCTCTTGCATAATCACATTAAATATTACAAATAAATTTAGGTCGGGTTTGTCCATAAACACACCAATACATTGATTTTATCAATACATAATATAGCAACCTTCAATTAGATCATATAGGTAAAGCCATGCAAACTGAGCACATCTAAAAACAAACCCAAAGGAATTATTATGAAAGCAGCACTTATTCAATCTTACGGCGATATCAACAATCTTATTCAACAAGAAACACAGATGCCAGAAATCTCGCCTACTCAGGTTCTCATAAAAGTACACGCTGCGGGTGTTAACCCCGTGGATGGTTATATTCGCAGTGGCATGTTTGCAGACACAGGTACCCACACACTGCCGCTAACATTAGGTTGGGACGCGGCTGGCACTATCGATGCGAAAGGAGCACAAGTAAGCGACTTTAATATTGGTGATGAAGTCTTTGTTTTTGCAGCTTTTGAAAAAAATGGAGCTTATGCGGAATATTTAGCAGTAGAAGCTGATTTAGTGGTTATTAAACCAAAGCAACTGAGCTTCGCTGAAAGTGCAGCTGTACCACTGGCGGCAGTCACTGCTTGGCAAGCACTCTTTAGCGAAGGTAAGTTACAAGCTGGTCAACGGGTGCTAATTCACAATACCAGTGGTGGTGTAGGTAGCTTTGCAGTACAAATGGCAAAAGCTGCTGGCGCATATGTGATAGGCACAGCATCTGAGAAGAATAAACAATTTGTTAAAAGCTTAGGTGTTGATCAATTTATCGATTATCAAACTGAAAAATTTGAAGACAAGGTGGCTGATGTTGACATGGTTTTTGCAGCTGTAGGTGGCAACGACATTGTCGCTCGTTCATTAAAAGTCATTAAACCGGGTGGGCACTTAATTTCGGCTTTAGATGAAATAGATAATAGCTTAGCAGAACAGCACCAAGTGAACTTCCTGCGTATTTGGGTAGAGCCAAATGGCCAACATTTAAAGCAAATAAAAAAGTTAATTGAAAACAAAAAGATTGTTGTAAATTTGGACTCTGTGTTTTCACTCGCTGAGGCGCAACAAGCACATGCTCGCAGTGAAAGTAAACGCGCGGTTGGTAAAATAGTACTCCAAGTGGTTGCTGAATAATACGCTATTATAGGGGGTTATAGAGTACGCTTAGTATCATAGCTTAGATAAAAAAATTGCAACTCCCCCTATAGAGGTTATGGGTAGTTGCAATACTCCCTAAATGTAGAGGTTATGGGTAGTTGCAATACTCCCTAAATGTAGAGGTTATGGGTAGTTGCAATACTCCCCAAATGTGTTTTAAACCAACAACGAAAACTTTTCTAACTGTTGATCAACACGGTCTAAGCTCTGTTGCCAAAACTTCGCTTGACGAATATCCATGCCAAGGTGTTTTTCAACCAATTGCTCTGCACTCATACGCCCAGTATCCAGTAATAATGCTTTGTAATCTTCATAAAAGTTAGCACCTTTCGCTTCGCGCTGCGCATAAACACCAATACTAAACAGGTAACCAAACAAGTAGGGGTAGTTATAAAAACTCACCGAGGCGATACTAAAATGTAATTTACTGGCCCAAAACATCTCATTACTTTGAACTGAGCTTGTGCCATACCATTTTGACCAAGTTTTATCCATTAATTCACTGAGCTGCTCTGGGGTTAACTCTCCTTCTCTGCGTTGTTCATAAAAGGTTTTCTCAAAATCGAAACGCACAGGTATATTGATGATAAGTGCCAGCGCAGACTGTGCCTCCTCCCATAACATCAAACGTTTATCGTGATCTGATTTGGCTTTTTCCATTAATGCATCACGCACTACATTTTCAGCAAAAATAGAAGCCGTTTCAGCGAGGGTCATCGGGTAATAACTTTGTGCAATCGGTAGGTCTTTAAGCACCCAATTATGGAATGCATGGCCGAGTTCATGTGCAAGTGTCAGCAAGTCAGACATGCTGTTACCCCAGGTCATAAATACCAATGGGGTACGTGTATCAGCAAATCTTGAACAGAATGCTCCCAAACGTTTGTTATTTTGTGGAGCGGCATCAATCAGTTTTTGCTCTACCATCATATCTACAAATTCGCCCATTTCCTCATCAATACCAGCAAATGCATCACGAATAATGGTGATTGCTTCATCAAAGCTATAATGACTCGCCACCTCACCTTCAATCGCCGGCATAGAAGCAAGCTCATCCCATGGCTGTAAAGTTTGTGTGTTAAACAACTTTGCCATTAATAATCCCGCTTTTTGGCCAACGTTACGGTTTTTATACGCCACTTTCATCAAGGCATCCAGCGTTGATTTTTCAATGCGACTATTGTGTAAAGAGGGATCTAAGAAATGAACATTCTCTGTATGGCTACGTTTTTCATACTCACTTAAACGGCTACCTGCAAGTGCATTTAAAATAGCCGCAATGCTTTGTTGGTGGTTTTTCATCAGCGCTCTAATCGCTTGCCACGCAGGCTCTCGGCGTTTTTCATCACCACCGTATAACAAGCTAGCAGCTGTCGCGAGGCCCATATTCTCTTGGCTACCGTCATCCAGTATTAATGTAACGTCTAGTGCGCCCGTAAGGTTATTATATAAACGCCCCCATGCGTTACGACCATCTACGTTCATAGCAGTTAATAATTGCTCTTCAGCCACACTCAAACGTTGATTTATTAATAGCCTATCTTGCTCAAGCTTAAACTTGAAACTGCTCAAAGAGCCACTTTCTTTATTGCCATTAATCAGTTCTACAAACTGCTCGGCTTCAAGGGTAACAATTTTATCTTGGTAAGGACTGAAACTTTGTGTCAAGGCTGCACCGAGTTTATCCATCCGTACCGCTAAGTTTTTAGCACCTGGATTCTGTGCATCAACAGCACTGCGACAGCTTGCGTAATTGCTGATTGTAGAAAGGGTAACACTGCTTTTTTGTAATAAAAGCAACGCATTTTGCAGAGCAGCAATAGAATCACTTGCGCTGTTATTTAACTGTTTAATCGTCGATTCAATACGCTGGATATCATCGCTTATTTTTGGATCGCTTAAGTTTTGATAAGCGATACTAAGGTCCCAACTGGGTGCGCTCATAAAGTGAAGTCCTTATAGTTATATTGTTAATAATATAAGTCAGTAAAGCACAATATGATCCGCTAGAAAAGAGTGAAAACAAAAGCGCTAATTAAAGAGTCCGATGAGCTTAATTTGTGCGCTGTTGAATATTTTAGCGAGGTAATACCTTCGCTGTACAAAGTAAATCAACAAGTTAATCATTGAACCTGTTGATTTACTTTGCGAGTCTGAAGTCATTAGCATGCTCTCAGTCAGCATCCCCATTGTTAGCGATGGCATCCGATTATAGTTATGACAACTTACTCTTTACAGGTTAGTGGTGCTTGTATAATTTGATTGCCTTGATCATTTTTACCAAGTTGTTCATTAAGTGATTGTAAATCAGCACAGGCCACCTCATCATTACCTTTTAAATCAATTGTATAAGCATCATTAAAGGTTGATAACACTGAAATATCGGTTATCAGGTTATCTTGCAGGTAAACAAACCCTAACTGTCTTAACTGTGCGATATATGATAAATCATTCGTTGTTGTCGCATTCAAGCCTAATACATTTAATGAGACTAAATCGGACAAGCTGGCAAGACTATCTAATGGGTTATTATCGAGTAATAACGTATTTAATGATGTCAGAGTCGCTATTGGCGAGATATCGACAATTTCATTATCGTTTAAATAGAGAAATTCCAACGTATTCAAGTGCATTAATGGCGTTATATCACTGACACGGTTATTAGCAGTCGCTAACGATGTTAAGGCGTTGAAATTTGATAAAAAATCCAAGCTTAATTGCCAGTTATGTACTTCGTCTAAATCATGATTGTTGCTAATTGACAATTGAGTCAGTGAGCTCAGCTTATGCAGTGATGAAAAATCAGAAATATAGTTATTAGACAGTGACAACTGAGTCAGTGATGTTAGCTCACTTATCGCTAATAAATCATCTGACTCAAGCATATTATCAGACAGTTCAAGTACTTTTAATGCGTTTAGATTAAGCAAAGATTCAATATTACGAATGTCATTATCTTCAAGATTAAGTAATACTAATGAACGATTATTACTAATTGCCTCAATCTCATTAATACTGGTGCTATCTAAATGTAAGCTTGTTAAGCTCGTTAAATCTTTAAGTGCCGTGACATCGTTAACATTATAGTTGTGCCCTAAATCTAAAAAGACTAAGTGATTCAGCGCTGTAAAATCAGGTAAAATTTCAATTTCATTGTCATAAAGTCGTAATTCAACTAACTTGTCCAGCTTGGATATGGGTGTTAAATCTTTGATAACATGCTGATTAAGGTAAAGCAACGTCAAAGCATTGAGCTGTTCAATGCCACTTAAGTCCGCGATCTGTTTGCCGACCTCTGCAGTACATTCTAATTTGTTCATTTCACTGACAAGTGTCCAGTTTTCCTGACTTGCACTATGGCTAATACACGCTTTCAAATTATCATCAGTGACAACCACTTCATTGATTAAAACAGGCTGTGGTAACGGGGTAGGCGAAGTTTTCGGTGACTTAGTAGTACTGCCACCACCACACCCATTAACAAATAAAAGACTAGTTAAAGTAACGACTAGATAAGACAGCTTAAGCATGTTCAATATTTCCTTATGATTTACATGAAAAGTGATACTACGGCTTTTGCCAGTAGTGTAAAAATTGGACAAAATATCTTCGAGATAATGTCTCTTTTAGCAATCAAATGTCAATTACATTTCAATGATCTTTTTAACATAAATGAGCAGATAATGTATTGTTAATTTAGTTTTGTTTCAACATCCTACATCATACCCACTCATGACAACGCCACTTGCAAATGATAACCGATATCACTATTATTTGTGAACGTTATTTATTTAATCAATAAATATTTATCTATATGTTTAAAATTAAATGGTTACTTTCATAGTAAATAATTACCTATTTTTAATCAGCCAAAAGCTAGCGTCAGCTCCACTTAACATTATTAGGGATAACATGAACTTAGATGATTTTGAAGAAATGGACTCGATAATACTTTTGAGTATTATTAATATGAAACTGCGTGATGAATTTAATGGGGACCTTGATAAATTAGTTAAAACCTACGCAATTGATCGAAATAGCCTAGAAAAAAAGCTCGCCACCTCTGAGTTAACCTTTAAACCCACGATAGGCAGTTTTTGTAGCTGCAAACTATGACTTATATGCAACAAAGGGGACAACTAGTATCTATTCCCCTGAAATAGATACTAAAAATTGAATTCGTTCATTTCAATTTTGCACAACATAGGCAGATCCGCAATGACTGACAAAGACTCTCCCCCTCATATTTTAGGACCTGAAATTTCATTGCTAGCGCCATTACCACTATATTAACGATAGGTTTATTCGCGAAGTTTTTGGACGAGGTCCATTAGAGCCTATCTTACGCGGCGTTAGTAAATGCTAGCGTTTTAGATGTAGCTTTTTGGCGTCCACACTTGCATTTATTAATAGCTCAAAACGTAAGGATAAATCTCTAACCAGCTGCAAGTTAGAGGTTTATGCTTCGCTATTTTACATGTCATCTCGTTAAACTCAGTTAATTAGAGATCAGTAACGCTATCAAAAACAAACTTCGATTTACGTTTACTTTTATACCAATTTTTATTCTTTTTGCCTTTGCTGGAAGCCCAATTGAGGATATCAGGATAGCCATTGGTGAGATCTACATGCTCTTTGGTATGGTGCCATTTTGATGGAATCGACATAGCCCAGGGTAAGTTTTCCTGCGTTTGGTAATATCTATCATCGCTTTTATCTGAATCATCATGTTGCAGACCAAACTTTCGTTTGGAAGCTCTTTTCGAGGGAAAATACCCCGGGAAATGCACTTCAATGTGTTCGCCCGTTGCTAATACACGTGATAGAAAACTATTATAGGGTGCGCTACCAAGCGTCGAAGAGCTGATAGGGGAATTAAAAGTGATAGTAAATGAGTATAAATTACCGTTTACTTTTGAGCTTCCGGTAAGTGTATTTGATAGTTGGTAACCTTCAGGTGGCGGTAGAGACTCTTTGATACTATCAATAAGTATAAATAATGACTGATTGCCATCGGCAATAGGTTCTAATAATGATGTTGTTCCTTTTAGTTTG
>Ga0105355_10000580_pt1 | contig 33558 bp, 31 predicted proteins | sample GOMGulsemesocosm_2_FD_83508 | JGI IMG/M metagenome (GOLD analysis project Ga0105355, IMG submission 83508) | Methane-oxidizing microbial communities from mesocosms in the Gulf of Mexico - GOM9C Gulf of Mexico | ecosystem: Environmental > Aquatic > Marine > Cold seeps | place: Gulf of Mexico...
CATATAGTGAAAATAACAATTAAAATAAGTAGGTATGTGTAAAGGCAAGCCTACATCTTAAAGAAGGAAGCAAGTAGATGATTAAAAGTAAATTAGCGTTGGCACTCGGTTTAAGTTTATTGGCCTCTTCAGCGGTGGCTGCTAAGACTGTGAATACTAAAATGAATGCAGCAGCAGAAGCCAATGCTTGGGGAAAAGACAGGGTTTTACAAAATATCGCCCGTAAAGCTTATGCAAGCAACATTGAATTAGTTGAACTTGATGCTCAAAGTATCATGTTAGATAGTGATGAAGTTGCTATGAGTATTAATGGCCGCGAATTAACCATGATAAAAGTGACGACAAAACAAACTGGAAACGGCACTTTAATTTGGTCAGGTAATATTGCTGAAACTGCGAATGAGATGCAAGGCTTAGACCCTAGAAACTCAGTAACATTTGTTCGTAATAACAATAAGGTCACTGCAAATATTCGCCTAGAGGGTGCTCTTTATCAGCTACGTCCATTAGCCAATTCAGGTCATGCTTTAATTGCAGTGGATGAAGCACAAATGCCCGCTGATCACCCAAATGAATTTGATCATGCAACGGATTACAGTAAGCAAGATAAGCCGACAAAAGGCAAGGGTAAGCCTGGTGGAGGTGGAACAGATCCAGGTACTCCTCCTGACCCTGGTGCCACAGAAAACATTAGCATCATGGTGCATTATACACCGGCAGCGGCAGCGGCAAGTGGTGATATCAATGGTTTGATTGATTTAGCTATTGCAGAAACTAACCAAGGATACGCTAATGCAGGAGTTACTCTTACTGTATCATTAGCAGGCAAATATCAAATAAGCTATACAGAAACAGGTAATTTCACTACCGATCTAGCACACTACCGTGAAACTAACGATGGCGTGATGGACAGCATTCATAATACACGGGATCAAATCAATGCTGATGTTGGTGTCTTAATGATTGATAATGGTCAGTATTGTGGTTTAGCTTCAGGCATAGGCTCTACTGCCGCAACCGCTTTTGCTGCTGTGCATTATGATTGTGCGACAGGTTACTATTCTTTTGGTCATGAAGTTGGCCATTTACAATCAGCGCGTCATGATCCAAAAAATGATCCAACCAGTAGTCCTTACGCATATGGCCATGGTTTTCAAGCAGATAGAGATGGCTGGCGCACAATAATGGCTTACAATTGTCGCAGAGGTTGTACTCGCTTGAATTATTGGTCTAATCCTTTTGTTCAATATGGCGGTAAAGCTATGGGGACTGAAAGCAGTAGCTTTAACGCGTTAGTACTCAATAATACTAAAGTTGATATGGCTTCATTCCGCTAATTAATTAGTTTTATTGCTAGTAAAAAGGCCAGACATAGTCTGGCCTTTTTTTGAATAGTATTTTTTGACTTTAAGCGATTTTTAAATAGTTTTTAATAATTTCAGCGCCGTTGTCTGCTTGAATAGGTTTGAAAATAAAACCTGAAACACCACTTTCTTGGCATTCATCAACTAACGCTTTATCAGTTACCGAAGACAGCATGACTACAGGTACATTAGAGCCAATAGCTCGAATATTTTTTAAGGCTTCATTGCCATTCATTTCAGTCATAACCACGTCCATAAATATAAAGTCAGGCGCATCACTTTTAACTGATTCAACAGCGGCTTTGCCATCATCGGCCTCAATGACATTTTCATAACCCAAATTAGCTAGAAAACGTTTTAATGCTTTGCGGATCATTGCGCTGTCATCAACTAATAATATTTTACTTGTCTTAGGTAAGGGCGTGTTATGAGGATTGGCTATACCAGTACTTTGTTCTCTTTCAACATTAGTTGTTTGGAAGTTCACGCCACGAACCAGTAAATTAAAATAATAACGACCAACACCTTCAACGGTAATAGGCACAGTGACTATTTCCTTAACACCCACTAAATACTTCTCCATGTCATTAAAGTCATGAACAAAATAAGGGCTAGAAAAGTCAAATTTTAAATTATTACGGCTTAATAGATCGGTGGCACGACCAACAATGGTATTACCCCATTCAGCTAAAGCATTACTGAGTTCTTCGTTTATTTCGGTGAAATCATATGTTTCATTAAACATGGTTTGGCAAACAGAATTACCAATGGCAACGGCCGTTTCAGGGTAATGATGCATCATGATCACGCCATCAAGACAGCCAGTGATATTAGAGCAAACTGCATAACCTTTAAAACGAAAATCGTCTACTTTATCCATAAAGGTATCACCGGAAGTGCCGGATAAACTGGTCATAGATTTTAAACTGGCAATGGACTCATTAATGAAAGGATGTAGCGTGACTTTATAAATAGTTTCAATCGACATTTTTTATCTTAATTTGTTATTTTTATTGTGATAGTAAATTACTAGAGCGTAAAAAATTTTGCAAGAAATTAACAATGCTATATTACTAAAATTGATTTATGAGCTGTGCTATGTAAGAGGATTAAGCTCGAAATTTGTTACATCTAGCAAAAAGGTTTTCATTGAAAAATAAAATATTCTAGGTATTATCTTTAGCAATTATTGCAATATATTGGTCACTTGTGTCTTCAACTTTTCCTAAAACATTAATGGTATTGTTACTTTGTTTGACATTTTTTGGTCAAGCAATGGCAGCTACTGTTATGTCATATCATATGATGAATATGAAAGGAATGAGTTCACAACAATCAAGTAATATGGCAAATATGGCAAATATGGACCACAGTGGTCACTCAATGATGAATGATTCTGCTGAAGACAACTCTTCAAATGAGTCAGAAGAATGTTGCGCCAAGTCATGTAATTGCTTTACTGGTAGTTGTTCAAGTATTGCTACCTTAGTTAGAAACCTTTCTATCGATGCTGTCATCGATTACTCTGAAAGAGTTCATTCAACTTCTACTTTGGCTCAAGGCCAACAATTAACATCCCTTTATAGACCTCCAATATTTAGCTAAATACAGCATAAATGTACCTAAAATTTGGCACATTTAATTTTAACTACCTGTATTAGGCTTTTTTGATCTCCTCGTTTATGAAAATTTCAGTATAAACGTCTTCAAAAATAATCTAATTAATTTATATAACTACTTTAAATAGTTAATTAATACCTCTTAGGAGAGATTATGTTTTCAAGTAAATCATTACGAAAAATATTTATTATATTCATTTCGGCCGCTTTTTTTATAAGTTGTTCCGAACAAAATGGTGTAAAAGCAGAAATTCAAAGTGTTGAACAGCAACGGGTAGTGCTAGATGTCTATAAAAGTCCTAGTTGTGGTTGTTGTGAAAAATGGATTAAGCACATTGATGAAAGTGGATTTCAGTCAAATGTTTATAACGAACTAGATATTTCGGTCATTAAAAACAAAAAAGGCATAGCACCACGCTATCGCTCTTGTCATACCGTAATTTCAAAAGACGGTTATATTTTTGAAGGTCATGTGCCGGCAAAGTTTATTCAACAATTCTTAACAGAACCACATGCCACTAACGTTTTAGGGCTATCTGTTCCAGCAATGCCAATAGGCACACCTGGAATGGAAGTAAATGATAAATTTCAACCTTATAGAGTTTTACTACTTAAATCAGATGGGTCATTTGATACTTATGCAAATGTTCAATCGTATCAGGAGCAGTTTTAATGCTGAGTCACCGAGTTAATCGAAAAAATAATACAAAGTATGCGTTCGCAATTGTAAGTTTATTTTGTTCAACACTCTATGCAACTGAGCCAACAACGGTTCATGCTAAAAATACTTTATCTTTTGAAAAAGCGATCAAGCACGCTCAAAAAAATGACCCTTGGCTAACGGGAAGTTCACATAAACAAAGCGCTATGGAATCAATGAGTGAGGCGGTAAACATTTTGCCAGCGCCTAAAGTTTCACTGAGTTTTGCTAACCTACCTGTCAATGGTTTCGATTTTTCTCAAGAAGGTATGACTCAAGCTAAAATTGGAGTTGCACAAATGTTTCCACGTGGTGAAACCTTAGCGATTAAAAGTGAACAACTTAAAATTCAAAGTGAGGTGTTTCCATTTCAACGTCAAGACAGAAAAGCAAAAGTCGCAGTTACTGTGGGAAGCATATGGCTAGATGCATATCGGGTGCAGCAGAGTATTTCTCTGATTGAGAATAGTCGATTTTTGTTTGAACAATTAGTCGATGTTGCTCAAGCAAGTTATTCGTCGGCTGTAGGAAAAACACGCCAACAAGATATTGTTAGGGCGCAATTAGAGTTGACGAGATTAGAAGAGCGGTTAGATATGTTAGCTCAGCAACAAAATAGATACCAAGGCATGTTATTACAGTGGCTTACCCTGCTTTCAGATAACTCCTCTACAAAAGAAGTGACACAGTTTAACAACTCCTCTTTGCATAATATGCAGCTTAGCCAACAACTACCGCAGCTTGAACTCGTGAGTGATAATTTGGTTTATCAACAAAGTTGGCTACAGCCTGAAAAGTTGATTCCTTACTTCAAAGGCCATCCATCAGTTATCGCTATTGACAAGAAAGTACGTGCAAGCAAAACAACCATCAAGTTAGCGAAGCAAAAGTATCAACCCGAATGGGGCGTTAATGCGAGTTACGGTTATCGGGGGGATGATCCTATGGGCAGAAGTCGAGCTGATTTATTCTCTGTAGGGGTTACTTTTGATTTGCCATTGTTTACCAAAAGTAAACAAGATAAAGAGCTTCAGTCAGCCATTTCAACAACAGAAGCGGTGAAAACTGAAAAGCTATTGTTGCTTAGAAAACTACTAGGTTCTTATGCTAGTGCTAAAGGTAGACTACTTCGATTAAAAGATAGACAAGAGCTATATAAAATAAAGCTTTTACCGCAAATACAGGACCAAGCAGAAGCGTCATTAACCGCATATACCAATGATGACGGAGACTTTTCTGAAGTTGTTCGTTCACGTATTGCTGTATTGAATGCTGAAATTGATGCACTGATAATTGATGTTGAAGAGCAAAAAATCTTACTGGAAATAAATTACCTTTTGCTAGGCAGTAAGAACAACCGTCATAAAACTGAAATCAGTAGAAATGAAATGAATTTGACCAATAGCGGCAAATATGCGGCTATTTCGGGAGATAAATAATGAGCAATAATACCTTTTCTAAAAATATAAAACCTACCCTTGTTGGCATGGTTATTGGCGGTTTCATTACCTTTGCAGCATATGATGTTTTAGTTCCATCAAGAAGTGAACAAGAAATAAATACAGTAAAACAAGAGAAGCAACCAATATATTGGGTTGCGCCAATGGATGCTAATTATCAGCGCGATAAACCGGGTAAGTCACCGATGGGGATGGACTTGGTACCCGTTTATGATGATGGCGGTTTAGGTCCGGATGAGGGGGCTGGCACCATTCGTATTTCATCTCATGTTGTTAATAATTTAGGAGTAAGAACTGCAACCGTTAGTTATAAATCTTTGCATACAGAAATTAATACTGTGGGCTATGTTACTTACGATGAAGATAAATTGGTACATATACATCCCCGAGTACAAGGCTGGATTGAAAAACTGTACGTTAAAGCAATTGGTGATCCTGTAAAAAAAGGGCAAGCACTTTACGAAATTTATTCTCCTGAGTTAGTCAATGCCCAAGAGGAATTGTTGCTGGCGTTAGATCGAAAAAACAGTCGATTGATCCGTGCAGCTCAAAATCGTTTAGAGGCATTACAACTTCCTAAAGAGGCGATTGACGCGCTGACAAAGACTAAGCGGATCCAACAAAATATCATCTTTTATTCGCCACAAAATGGCGTGGTGGAAAACTTAAAAATTCGCGAAGGTTTCTTTGTTAAACCCGGCTCAACGTTAATGTCTATTGGAGATTTATCTGAGGTATGGGTTGAAGCTGAAGTGTTTGAACGACAAGCGGGGCAAGTAAAATCAGGAACGCCAGTTACCATGACGTTAGACTATTTGCCCGGTAAAACATGGCAAGGGCAAGTCGATTATATCTACCCAACTTTAGATGCAAAAACTCGGACTGTAAAAGTACGTTTGCGTTTTAAAAATGAAGATGGTGAGTTTAAGCCTAATATGTTTGCACAAATTGCCATACATACTACAGGTGAAGAACGTGCGCTACTTATCCCTAAAGAGGCATTGATCAGAACTGGGAATCAAGATCGAGTCGTTTTGGCTTTAGGTCAGGGTAGTTTTAAATCTATTGAAGTTAGAGTGGGGCGTTATGACAGTGAAAGAGTTGAGATACTTGAAGGCCTTAGCGAAGGTGAAAAAGTTGTTAGTTCAGCGCAATTTTTACTTGATTCAGAGTCGAGCAAATCATCAGACTTTAAACGTATGACCCCTACACAAGAGATGGATGAAGACTCTATAACTATGAACGAAAGTGACAGTGTTTCCTCAGCAACAGTCAATGGTACCGTTAGTTCTGTTATGGCTGCACACCGTATGGTGACCATTGACAGAGAAGCGATTGTTGAATGGGACAGAGAAGCCGCAACGGTTGATTTTATAGTTGAAGAGGAGGTGGATATGTCACTATTTTTCCTTAATGCCTATGTGATGTTTACCTTTGAGATTCGTGACGGTAATTTCATTATTGTTAGTGCCATGGCAATGGACAAATCTGTAAGTGGGGAAGAATAGTTATGATCGGCTCAATTATTCGTTGGTCGGTTGTTAATCGATTCTTTGTCTTACTGGCAACATTTTTGTTGGTTGGGATAGGCATATATTCTGTCAATAAAACACCTATTGATGCATTACCCGATTTATCTGATGTGCAAGTCATTATAAAAACAAGTTACCCCGGACAAGCACCACAAGTAGTAGAAGAGCAGGTGACTTACCCAATGACAACCGCAATGCTGTCAGTGCCTGGTGCTGTAACTGTGCGAGGTTATTCGTTCTTCGGTGACTCTTATGTGTACGTTATCTTTGATGAAGATACAGACTTGTATTGGGCACGTTCCCGTGTACTCGAGTATTTAAGTCAGGTTGCACCAAGCTTACCAAGTGACGCTAAACCTCAATTAGGTCCTGATGCGACTGGTGTTGGCTGGGTTTACTTGTATGCTTTAGTTGATAAAACGGGACAGCAAGACTTAAGTCAGCTGCGAAGTATTCAAGATTGGTTTTTAAAGTATGAGTTGCAAACAGTTCCTGGTGTTTCTGAAGTTTCTGTTCTTGGAGGAATGGTAAAACAATACCAAGTTATCGTAAATCCTGACAAGTTACGAGCTTTTGGTCTTCCTCTTTCACATATTCAAATGGCAATTAAGCAAGGTAATCAAGAGATTGGCGCTTCTGTAATTGAAATGGCAGAAGCAGAATATATGGTACGTGCTACTGGTTACCTGAAAAGTATTGCAGATCTTGAAAGCATTCCCTTAGGTGTTAATGAAAATGGTACGCCGTTACTTCTAAAAGATGTCGCGGATATTGTTACTGGGCCTCAAATGCGTCGAGGTGTTGCTGAGCTTAATGGTGAAGGTGAAACGGTAGGCGGTATTGTGGTGATGCGTTTTGGTGAAAATGCTCAACAAGTGATTGATCGCGTAAAAGAAAAACTCGAACAACTTAAAAAAGGACTACCGGAGGGAGTTGAAATTGTTCCTGTTTATGATCGTTCGGCGTTAATTGAGCGAGCAGTAGATAACTTAGCCTACAAATTACTTGAAGAGTTTGGAGTTGTTGCACTGGTATGCATTATTTTTCTATTCCATGTGCGTTCATCTTTGGTGGCAATTGTTAGTTTACCTGTTGGTATTTTAACTGCTTTCATCGTTATGCATATGCAAGGGTTAAACGCCAACATCATGTCACTTGGCGGAATAGCAATTGCCATTGGTGCAATGATAGATGGCGCTATTGTTATGATAGAAAATATGCATAAGCATATGGAAAAGCTTACCTCTCAAGGAAAGTCTTTAACTAAAGAAAACCGTTGGCAAGTGGTGATTGATTCGGCAAGTGAAGTTGGCCCAGCACTCTTTTTTAGCTTATTGATTATTACTGTCAGTTTTGTTCCTGTTTTTACCCTAGAAGCACAAGAAGGGCGGATGTTCGCGCCATTAGCTTTTACTAAAACTTATGCAATGGCTGCTTCTGCTGCATTAGCGATTACTTTAGTGCCAGTACTAATGGGGTATTTTATTCGAGGTAAAGTATTGCCTGAACATAAAAACCCAGTGAATAGATTTCTAACTTTTATTTATTTACCTGCTTTAGCGACGGTGTTGCGTTTTCCTAAAACAACCTTGTTAGCAGCAGTTATGGTTCTGGGTGTTGGCATTTATCCATTAGACAAAATTGGTAGTGAATTTATTCCACCGCTTGATGAAGGCGATTTAATGTATATGCCGACTACTTATCCAGGTATTTCAATAGGACAAGCACGGCAATTACTTCAACAAACCGATAAGTTAATTAAAACGGTACCAGAAGTGAAAACGGTATTTGGTAAAGTTGGCCGAGCCGAAACGGCGACTGATCCGGCACCTTTGACCATGATTGAAACATTTATTCAGCTTAAGCCTCATGATCAATGGCGAGAGGGTGTGACTACTGAAAGTTTGAAAAAAGAACTTGATGCTTTAGTAAAACTTCCAGGAGTAACGAATGCTTGGGTTATGCCGATCAAAACTCGTATTGATATGTTAGCAACAGGTATAAAAACTCCCGTAGGGATTAAAATTGCGGGGGCAGATTTATCTGTTATTCAAGAGATTGGTAAGCAGCTGGAAGTTATTCTAAAAGATGTACCCGGAACTGCGTCAGTATATTCAGAACGTGTTGCTGGTGGGCGTTATGTCAAAGTTGATATTCAAAGAGCAAAAGCTGCTCGTTATGGTTTAAACATCAATGAAATCCAACAAGTTGTTGCAACGGCTATAGGGGGGATGAATGTCACTAAAACGGTTGAAGGTTTAGAGCGTTATCCGGTTAGTTTACGCTACCCACAAGATTATCGTGATTCACCAGAGCAATTATCTTTATTACCAATCGTTACGCCTAATGGTCAACGAATTTCCTTAGGAGATGTAGCTAATGTCTTTATTGAAGATGGTCCTCCTGGGATCAAGTCTGAAAATGCACGCTTAAATGGATGGGCATTTGTTGATATTGAAGGGGTTGATGTTGGTTCGTATGTAGTTGAAGCTCAAAAGGTTGTTGCTGATAAGTTAAAGCTTCCAGCAGGTTATTCAATCGCTTGGGCGGGGCAATATGAATATATGCAACGTGCAAAAGCCAAGCTAACGTATGTGGTGCCATTAACCTTGTTTATTATTGTTATTTTACTTTACCTCAATTTTCGAAATGTTATTGAAGTGGCAATGATTATGGGAACTTTACCACTGGCTATGGTGGGAAGTATCTGGTTAATGTACCTGCAAGGTTTCAATTTTTCAGTTGCAGTAGGTGTTGGCTTCATCGCTCTTGCTGGAGTTGCGGTAGAAATTGGCGTGATCATGCTGGTTTATTTAAATCAAGCCTATCAAGAAATGCTAAATGAGCATCAATCTGAAAACAAGACGACAACAAGAGCAGATATATTGCAGGCGGTATTGCATGGCGCGGGTATGCGCGTTCGTCCCGTTATGATGACCGCAGCGGCAATAATTGTTGGTTTACTGCCTATTTTATATGGAACAGGGACTGGCTCTGAGGTAATGAGTCGTATAGCTGCTCCTATGGTTGGTGGCATGTTAAGTGCGGTAATTTTAACCTTATTGGTCTTGCCGGCATTGTTTTATTTATGGAAATCTTCAAAGGTTAAGGCTATCAAAAACACCAAGAGTGAAATTTGAACTTTGGCCAAATAATTATTTATAACTATTTTTATCAACAATAAGAGGAAAGAAAAATGAATACTTTAACAAAAATGGCTTTGGTATTAATTCCAACACTAACTCTATCTTTAACAGCGACAGCACATGATCCAAAACTACATGCAAAAAAAGCAGAAAAAGCAGATTGTAGCAAAATGGATCACTCTAAAATGGATATGAAAGACCCAGTAGCAATGGCAATGATGAAAAAATGTATGAAGCAGGCAAAAAAAGCTAAAGCCACAAAAGCCGAAATGGATCACAGCAAAATGAAAATGAAGAAGTCGCTTAAAAAAGAAAGTGAACATCATTAAAAAGTAAGTGATCAGCCATACAGTACTTCTAAAGCTGTATGGCGGTAATTTAATTAAAAGGTGATGAAAATGAGTAAAATTAAACTGTTGATAGTTGCTGTTGTGTTAGCGTGTAGTGCTGCTTTAACTGTGGTTTATTCGGGCATTGTTAATGTTGCTGCCGATGAACCACATGGAGATTTAGTGTATTGGTTACTAGAGCAAACGAGAGAAAACTCTATAAAAAAGGCGGCCAAAGATATCGATGTACCTGACTTAACCAATCCAGAGTTATTATTAACCGGTGGCGTTGATTATGAATTTATGTGTTCAAGTTGTCACTTAGCGCCAGGGCAAAAACAAAGTGATATGAGTGTTGGTTTATATCCAGCGCCACCTAATCTAACCTTAGTTGCTGAAGGTCATAAAGGCCATGAACATGGTGATGAGGCACAAAGTGCCCGCAAACATTTTTGGGTCATTAAGCATGGTATTAAAGCATCAGGAATGCCAGCTTGGGGCAAAACTCATGATGATGACCGTATTTGGGCGATGGTTGCTTTTCTTAAGCGTTTGCCTACGTTAACAAAAGAAGAATATCAAATTCTGACTGCGATTGATTAATGTTTAACAAGTATTTAAAAAGGAAAAACTATGAGAAATAAATTGTCACTGTTTCTGATTATTATCATCAACATCCTTGGAGCGAACATGAGCTTTGCACAAGGTAATGAACATGCAGGGATACAAAAACAGGCTTTATTTATTGGTGCTGAGACACCAGCAGGAAAAGTGGTTAGCCAGTTTCATCATGCGTTAAAAACTGGCGACAAAATAACAGCACGAAAGCTCTTAGCCGATGATGTTTTGATTTTTGAAGGTGGAGGGGTCGAACGCTCTGCTGATAAATATGCCCATCATCATATGCTTTCTGACATGAAATACCTAGCAGCTATCAATAGTAAATTAGTAGAACATAATGTGAGGGTACTAGGAGATAGTGCTACTTCAATGTCTCGAAGTGAAAACACAGGAATTTATAAAGGCAAAGCAATTAACTATGTCGGTATGGAAACTATAGCGTTAGAAAAACAACAGGGTGAATGGAAGATTGTCCGTATTCATTGGTCAAATTAGTAAAGACCACTATATTAACTTAAACAACCGCTTGACCTGTGTGTTAGACGCAGGTGTAAGCTTTACATATCAAAGGGAAATTACCTCTAACTGAATACTTGGAGTTTAAAATGAGAGTAGGTGAATTAGCAAAAAGTTTAATGATCACTGCTGATACAGTTCGATTTTATACCCGTAACGGTCTTATAACGCCATTAAAAAATGCTGGCAATGGATATAAATATTACAGTGTTAAAGACCAAAAGAGATTGGCTTTTATCGTCAGTGCTAGACAATTAGGTTTCACGGTAAATGATATTGCTAATATATTACAGCAAGCAGACCAAGGTCACACTGCATGTGATTTAGTCAGAGAGATCATTGAAAACAAATTAATTGAAACAGAGCGTCAGTTTCAACAAACACTCGCATTAAGAAATCGTTTACAGTCAGCAATATTAAACTGGCAAGACAAGCCGAATAAAGCTCCAACCAGTGACATGATATGCCATTTGATAGAGGGCTTCACTGATCAAAACCTTGAGGAAAGCCAGGCTGAAAAAAAGATTGCAGATAGTTTAAGTACACAACCTACCGCAAGCAAGAGGGGGATATTATGAATGATTTATTACCCCCTTCAAACTCAAACTTCAGTAACCAAGAATTGATTATTGAAGGGGCAGGGTGTGTAAGTTGTGTCGGCAAGATAGAAACTGTTTTGAAGCAAGTGTCAGGTGTAAAGAGTGCTGTAATGAACTTTGCCTTAAGAACCGTTACCGTTACGCTTACCAATAACAGCGACGTAAAAACTCAGCAATTAATACTTGCTGTTGAATCAATAGGTTATCACGCTAAAAGTGCTCAGAATATCAGTGATGAAACTTTGCTTGATGAAAAAGAAGCCGCAGAGCAAAAATATTATCAAAAGCTCATACTACAAATGTGGGTAGCTTTAGCTTTGGGTGCACCTTTGATGGTTTATAGTATTGCCGGCGGTCCTATGACTGTTGAAACCACGTTAGAGCGAGGGGTTTGGTTATTCATCGGTATTTTATGTGCTGGCATTATGTACTTTGCAGGTAAGCATTTTTACATTGGTGCATGGAAATCTTTTATAAATCATAGTGCTAATATGGATACCTTAATAGCTTTAGGAACAGGCACTGCTTGGATTTACTCCATGGTGGTAGTGTTTTTTCCACTGGCATTACCTGAAATGGCGAGGCATGTTTATTTTGAAGCGACAGCGATGATTATTGGATTGATTAATTTAGGCTTGGCTTTAGAAATAAAAGCACGAGGCCGTACAAGTGAAGCAATAAAGCGTTTAATTGGCTTACAAGAAAAAACAGCTCGTGTTGTTCAACAGGTAGAGGACAAAGAGCAAGAAATTGATATCCCCATTGACCAGGTATTACTTGGAGATATTGTTCGAGTGAGGCCCGGAGAGAAAATACCAGTAGATGGAACTGTCCTTCAGGGACATACTTTCATTGATGAGTCTATGTTGACCGGTGAGCCAATGCCTATACAGAAGTCTGAAGAAGATAAAGTGATAGCAGGTACATTAAACAAGTCAGGATCAATTTTGTTTAAAGCAACACGCATTGGTAAAGATACTGCTTTAGCCCAAATTATTCATATGGTTAAACGAGCGCAAAACTCCAAGCCTCCTATTGGTCGTTTGGCGGACATTATTTCAGCATATTTTGTTCCAGTTATTATGATCACCGCAGTTGTTAGCGCGCTTGCTTGGCTTAACTTTGGCCCTGATCCTGCGTTTGCCTTTGCTGTTGTTTCTGCCACAACCGTTTTAATTATTGCTTGTCCTTGTGCTCTTGGTTTAGCAACACCAATGTCTGTAATGGTAGGTGTGGGGAAGGCCGCTGAAGCTGGTGTGCTTATTCGAAATGGAGAAGCGTTACAAACGGCATCAAAAATTACCGCTATGATCCTTGATAAAACCGGTACGATCACCGAAGGCACACCAAAAGTTACCGACATATTAATCGCTGACGATCGGTATGCTGAAAAAGACATATTAATTATTGCCGCAAGTATTGAAAGTGGCTCAGAGCACCCTATAGCCGAAGCGATTGTTGGATCAGCTATTGAGCATGGTTTTGACTTTCAACATATTAGTGAATTTCAGTCGATTGCCGGACATGGTGTAAAAGCAATATGTAATGAGCAATCCATTCTTTTTGGCAATCAAATGTTAATGTTAAAAAATAGTGTAGTGTTAGATGGTTTTATTGCTAAGACGCGGCAACTCGCTGAAGAGGCGAAAACGCCAATGTATTTGGCTATTAATAATAAATTGGCGGCTGTTATTGCGGTTTCAGATCCGATCAAAAAAGATTCAATTCAAGCAATAAAAAGACTTCAAGTAAGTGGCATTCGTGTGGTTATGCTCACTGGTGATAACAAAGCTACAGCGCAGGCGGTTGCAAAGGAAGTGGGTCTTAAAGAAGTTTTTTCTGAAGTATTGCCTGAAGATAAAGCCAATAAAGTTGCCCAGCTTCAAGCTGAAGGCGAAATAGTTGGTATGACAGGAGATGGAATTAATGATGCCCCAGCTTTGGCTCTGGCTAATGTTGGTTTTGCTATTGGTACAGGTACTGATGTTGCCATTGAAAGCGCCGATATTACCTTAATGCGAGGTTCTCTTCATGGTTTAGCTGATGCGATTGCTATTAGCAAAGCTACATTAGCGAATATTAAACAAAATCTTTTTGGTGCTTTTATTTATAACATTGTTGGAGTGCCGTTTGCTGCAGGAGCTTTATACCCCTTTTTTGGAGTGTTATTAAGTCCAGTTATTGCAGGAGCAGCGATGGCATTTTCCTCATTAACCGTGGTGAGTAATGCCAATCGATTACGCTTATTTAAACCACAAGAGCATTAATTACTCGTGGTAGATAAAAATAAAGGAGAGCAAAATGTTAATGGTAAACTTGATAGGCCTTGGGTTGATTGGCTTAATTATTTGGTGGTTTTGGCTATATAAACCAAAAACTTCGCCGAGGAAATAGAATGTATAACGTCATTGTGATTGTTAAGTTGCCACTTATGTACCCTTTTGATATTACTACGCATTTAAAATAGGGATCTTAAGTGTTTCTCTTCTCAGTAACTTTTGGGCAACATCAGCCGACACCTGATAAAACTCATTAACGTATTTTTGCGCGTCTAAATATTCTCTTATTTGTTTTTTCACCTTACATGGGTTGTTGCATTGTAATGAAAAAACAACGCTATATTCACCAGGGGTATTCGCCGAAAGAGATATTGCATATGCTTCAGGGTCATCTGGTGTACAGCCAATTCTGATCACATCAGAGAAAAAAGAGTGAGTCATTACATAAACATTTCCAGTAGAAACATTGTCGTTATTCGTCTGTTGATTTGGATTTACCAATTCGTCCATATTTATATATCCGACTTTATCGCTATTAACTTATCTGGTTATTTTTTTCTTGAGCATTATATCGCAAGTGTGTTTAGAAAGTATATGTAACCTATACACTTACTTCTACGCTTTCATGTTTACTGCTATACTGCACAGCACTTATTTCTTCATGAACTGTTTTATGTCATTTTCAACACTTGGACTATGTGACCCCCTTTTAAATGCTATTACTGAGCTTGGTTATAGCGCACCTACCGCTATCCAAACTCAAGCGATACCAGTTGTTTTATCAGGTAAGAATATCGTTGCTGCAGCGCAAACGGGAACAGGTAAAACGGCGAGTTTTGTTTTGCCATTACTTGAAAAAATACATGCCGAGCATAGTGACCATACTTTACGCGGTAAACGTATTCGAGCCCTGATTCTTACACCAACACGTGAATTAGCCGTGCAGGTTGAAGCGAGTATTGCTCAATATGGTAAATATTTAGAAATAAGTTCTATAGCGATGTATGGTGGTATTGCAATTGAGCCACAAAAGCAAAGTCTTATTTGGGGTATTGATATTGTAGTTGCCACGCCGGGCAGGTTGTTAGATATGGCACATCAGCGCGCATTACATTTTGACGAACTTGAAATGTTGGTACTAGATGAAGCTGATAGAATGCTCGATATGGGGTTTATTGATGACATCAATAAAATAATAGAGCGTTTGCCTGAGAAACGACAAAACTTATTGTTTTCAGCAACTATTTCTAACGATGTTCGTGCATTAGCGAAAAGAACGATTAGCCGTGCGGTAGAAATTAATATTGGTGCAAGTAGCGCATCAAAACCGAAAATAGACCAGTGGTTGATCACTGTAGATAAAGGCAATAAATCTGCTTTGTTAAGTCATTTGATTAAAGAACAACAATGGCAGCAAGCATTAATTTTCATTGAAACCAAACATGGTGCGGCAAAATTGGTCAGTCAGTTAGAGAAGCGAGATATTAAAGCTGAATCAATCCACAGCGGTCGAACTCAAGCGGTGCGAGAACAAATTCTTAGTGATTTTAAATCTGGAAAGATTAAATTTCTTGTCGCTACAGGCATTGCTTCTAGAGGTCTTGATATTGGAGAACTCGAGCGTGTGATAAATTATGATTTGCCTGATCAAGTTGATGATTACATTCATCGTATTGGTCGTACGGGACGTGCTGGTGCGTCTGGAGAAGCTATTTCCTTTGTTTCCAAGGATAACTTTAGAAACCTTTGTGCCATAGAAAGTCGATTAGGCCATGTAATTGTTCGTAAGGAATTTGAAGGGTTTCCGGTTAAGAAAGTCGTGCCTGTTTCTATTTTGGATTTTATTCCCAAACATAAGCGTGCCTAAAAATGAAGAACCTAAATAAAATATAATGATGGTGTATTTATGATTTTTGATGCTCTTAAAGCAATTGTTTTTGCTGGGATTCCAGTGGGAGTATGTAGCTTTCTAATGGTTTATTATGCCTATTATAAAGGCTATCTATCAAGAGATGTTGAAATTAGACATGCCTTTAAAAATAAAGATGATGACAAATCATTATTGGCAAAAAAACATAAAAAGAAGCTATTGTTCTTACACTCTAAATGGGTAGCTTTTGGCGGCGGCTTTTATGGCTTGATTGCGATGTTAACCTTTGTGGTAATTGAATTATTGCAAATTGTTAATTTTCTATTGAGCGTGACTAGCTGGAAAGATATTACGGCACTTTTTAGTATTAAAGCGTTTATTGCAATGTTTATTGATTCAATTATGAACATGTTGAAAGCGGCTGTTTGGTTTATCTATTGGCCAAATAAAATCAGTTCGGGTAATTTTTTAATATGGATTTTGATTGCTTATTTAGGCTACAGGTTAGGCGCTATGTTTGCGAAGAAGTATGCGATAGCTAAAGAATACGCGACTGCTCAACAAGCGAAATAATAAACTTTATAAGATAAAACAACCCTTAAAAATTAACACTTTTCAATAAATAACAAACAGCCGTTAAGTTGGCTGTTCTGTAAACCCTTCCCTAAATCCAGTTAAACTTTATTTATTTTCGCTTTATCATTGATGGTAATTTTTAGTTACATAACTGATAAGTTAATAATTGACATTTCTATTCTTATTGGTTTTTTAGTTGAAGCTTAACGGAAGCCATGTTAATTATAGTTATCGCTTAGTATGTTTTTTGAGCGCCTTGTAAAATAAAAATAAAAACTAGGAAGGTTAAAAATGAAAAAATTTACTTTATTGAAAGTAATCATTATCTCGCTAAGTTTTATCTTTACCTCAACTATTCAAGCTAATGCTGCAAGTTGCCGTGCAGCAATGACTTCTATTAATCAAGTCATTAAAAAGGTTGATTCAGCTTTGTTATCAACTGATTTCGACCAAGTTAGTGAAATTGTTGATGAATTAAAAACTACAGCTCAATCTGTTTTAACATCATCGGATAATTGTGAGTGTGATGATGGATATTACACGGCAGAAGATATGTTAGAAGATGTAAAAGGTGCTTACTTATCAGATGATCTTTATGAAGCTCGAGGCTTTTTAGTTTCACTTAAAAAACAAGCAGGCATTGCTAAGAAGCACGTTAAAACTTGCGGACTTTAACGGGAAATTTCATCATAATAGCGATATAATACATTCACTTTTTTTCCGTCTAAAATGAAAACTTCGCTTATACCTAATTTTAAAGGCAAAAGGTGGTTGAAAATACTACTTCGTAGTTTTCATATCCTTGGTGTTGCTGGCGTTTTCTCTTCACTTTTCATTGAAGGTGAGCAGCCATTATATTGGATGCTATTGATTACTTCTGGTGTTGGCTTATTGATGTTAGAGGCGTTATCAAATTTTCTGTGGTTTGTGCAAGTTAGAGCACTGATACTGTATGTAAAGCTTGGCTTGTTAGTTTTGTTTTATCTCTACCCTGATTATGCTTGGCACTGCTTAGTCACTATCATCTTAATTTCTGGTGTTATTTCTCATGCGCCAAGTAGTGTACGTTACTTCTCATTTATTCATGGCAAAAAAGTTCAATCAATAAAAGATATTAAAGGTTGAAGAAAGCAATGCATTCACCATTATTAAACCAATACTTAATCGAACTCCAATCATTAAAAAATGAGTTACCAATATTAGATTTAGCTTGTGGAAGTGGTCGTAATGGTTTGTTTTGTTTAGAACAACAACTACCCGTTACTTTTGCCGATATTAATCAACAAGCACTCAATGAACTTAAACAAACGATAACCCATGAAGCAAGCACCTTTGATGCGACAAAAGCTGCTTTTTGGCAAGTAGATTTTGAGCAAGGCACTGCTTCGTTAATTGAAAACAACTATGGTGCAGTGATGGTTTTCCGCTACTTACATCGACCACTTATTGAGAAAATTAAAGCATCCGTTGTTGCAGGTGGTTTGGTCATTTATGAAACTTTTACTATTGAACAAGCTCAACTTGGTCGACCAAAGAATCCTGATTTCCTGTTAAAAGCAGGGGAGTTGGCAAACTACTTTTCTGATTGGAAAATATTACATAGTTTTGAGGGCATTAAAGATTCTGATACTGGAGATAATAAGCAAGCGGTAGCACAAATTATCGCTAGAAAGCCCACTAACCTAGTTAATTGCTCTGGCTAACTAACGATAATTTTGGTGATGAAATAAAAGTTTAAGTTTTATTTTTATTTCTTTACCCATTTTCCTGAAGAAGTTTGAATAAAGTGTCCTGATTGTGTTTTAGCTATCGCTTTTTTTCCAGCTAATGCGGTGATTTGTTGTAAAGTAATTTTGTTTTTTCTCGCTAGGTTGATATAAATGCTTTTGCGCTTTTCATTTACTTCACTCACTAAACTGCTAACGTCTGAACTTTCGACGACTATCCCTAAATAGCCATTGGACATTTCACCGACTAACCCTTGTTGCTTTGCCTGCTCGAGTGAAATAGCCCAAGCTGAAAAGGTTATTGATAAAGCCATGATGGCTACGGTCATTTTTTTGATTATTTTATACATAATATCGCCTTAAAAAATATCGCTGTCGTCACTAAAAATGTCATCAAGCTCTTTATCTACCTTTACTCGAATTTCATGATCAATTTTTAAATTTAAATTAATGGTAATAGGCTCTTTTGCGCTAACTTCTACCTTGTGTGTACAGCCACTAAATAGGCAGACTGCAAATGTAGCCGCGAGTATTTTGTCCATAAATGTTCCTTAGGGTTTTTGTATGCCTTTAATAATATTTTTTTCAAAGTGATCGGTGATAGTCATCGACTCTAACAAACCTAATAAATCATAACTCAGATTTAAATTTAAGTTTACCTCATTGTCTAAATCAGGATTTCTGCCTTTTATCACCGTTTTTAATAACATGTAGCCGTCATTTTCCATGGAAATATCAGACGATAATTGATCATAATGTAGATTTTGCAAAGCATCAAAGGCAAGTTTTAATTGTTCATTACTGGCTTTCAGCTCTTCAACCGCAGGATTATCCATCACTTGAATAAGTCCTTTACTAATATTATGCAACTCGCCTTTTTTTATCAGAAAATGTTTACCATCAGAATAAACTGGTAGCTGCCCTGAAATTCTTCCTGTTACAACAATACCTTGTTTTTTATCTAATTCGAGCACTTTTTCTAAGTCTATATTATTGAGCTGAACGTTAACTGAATGCGACGGGAGTAATGGCCATGCTACTTCGTCGATAGAAAAACTTCCATCAAATATATCTCCTTGAATGCCTACAGCGCTAAGTTTAAGCGCTTTATTTATCTGCTTTATATCTGCTAGTTTACTATGTGTTTGTGCTGAGAAATTACTGATCGGAGAAGCCGTTTCAATAAGCTTGATGGTTAGATTGGGGGATTTCTCAGTTATTGAGTTGAGTTTGTTATTAGTTAAATTAAATTTTTGCTGCCAATTTAGTTCCTGTAACCAAGTACCATCAATTTCACCAGTAACGTTTTTTAATGAAATAAATAGTTCAGTGTTGTCATTTAGTAGGCTATTTAGATTGTTTGGCAAGTTTGCTAAGTTTTCAAAATCGTTTGTTTTTCCCTTAAGTTGGTAACTGAGACTGCCATCAATAAGTGCTATTGGCACGGGAAGCTTAGCTTTTAAAGTTAAGAGTTCTGTGAGTAATATGTTGTTAGCATAAACATCAAACTGAAGTTGTTTTGACTCACTACTTACTTTTAGCTGTGCTAATGACACATGTTCAGCATTTACTTCGGCATCAAGGGTAATATTATCTAAATTACCATTGATACTCGCGTTTAATTGCATAGAATTGAGTTGTAATTTTTTAGCTAAATCAATCTGATGAGCTTCGCTATCTACCTGCAATGCTAAACTGATGTTATGGTATTTGTTAATTGAAATATCACCATGAATAGCTGTTTTAAGTTTGGCAATAGAGGCTATATTTGCTTCTTGCTCATTATGTTTTAATTCAATTTTGTTTAATTCAATATGGCTGCTAGGTAGCAACTGCATTTGCCAACTGGAGTTATACTGTTTGATACTGCCGTTTGCTGTGATGTTAATTGGCTGCTTAGACATGTCTTTAAGCACTGAGCTTTTAATTTTTCCATCAATTGAAAAGTTTGCTTGCGCTTGAATTGAATTCATCTTTTTGGGGATTGTAAAAGAATAAATAATATCCCTTAATTTAAGGGTTGTTGGCAAGTCATTATTTGGGATTTCATCTTGGTTAATAATAGTTAGTCTTTCAATGTTGGCACTTTCTTTCGCTAAGTTTATTTTTACTCTACCTTGAGGAATAATTACCACCCCTTTGTTTGAATTATCTTTTAGTAAAGTGATTATTTGAGTCGGTATTTCTTTGACTAAAAGAAGATCGAGTAAAGTATTTTTGTGATATGTCAGCGTGATTTGATCTTGATGCTTAAAATCAATATCAATCAAACTACCTTTGACATGTGTTTGCCAAGTGAGTGTACTTTCAAGCTCAAACGGGGTAGCCCTTGATGCGTTAGTGTGGTTAATCGTTCTGGCTGAAGTTATTGATAATTTATCAAGTTGGCTATTAATGATAAGTGCATCGTTTTGCCAGTGAAATTGGTTGCTTAAACGTCCTTTAATGTTCAAGTTTTTCGCTAATTTAGCCGGTAAAGTGATTTGATGAGCCGCGAGAAGTCTTCTTAACCTGGGCAGCTCTGTGGTTAACTTTGCGCTAAAGGACTTGCCTGTAGTTGTTATTCTTGCAGAAACAACTTCTAGCTGCTGAGTTTTACTTTGTTCTTTTAGTGAAAAGTTTAGCGTGTTTTTATTAATAAAAAGGTCACCCCAATATACTGTCGCTGATTTTGTTTTATTAATTAAAAAGGGCTGATAATTTACGCTTTTGACATTGATATCGATAGGGGAGGTTAGTTGTGCAACTTGTTGCATATAGTGCGTTAAGTTATCAAAGGAAACATTTGTTTTAGCGTTTGTTTGTTGGCCAAATAACTGAATTATATTTTGTGTTGACTTTATATGTAAAGTTTCAATATTGAGTGATTTTACACTCAGCATATCGAGGGAAAAAGGTGTAGATAGCCGCCATTTTACCGTGGTATTGGTAAGTTTTATTTGGGCTTGTGGGGAGGTGAGGCAAAGCTTGCTGATATTAATATCTAGGTTTGCGCTAAAGTTGAATTTAAGACAAGTTAGTTTGCCATCTACGTAATTATAATTTTTGGATGAACTTAACTTGGATAAAGAATGATTCACAAAATAACTTGCGAGGGGATTTCGAGCTAAGTAGCCGATAACAATCGTTATAACGACTACTGAGCATAAAATTAAAAGAAGTTTTGGTAAGCGCAATTATGCTTCCTTGTGAGTTTATTTAGCATTTTCATTTTTAATTGTTTCACGTTTAAACTTTAGTTTTTAATTCATTTAATCATTAACGCCTTCAATATCACCACGCATAACGGGATAACCTAAATTCATCCAACCAAAAATACCTTCCCAAATAACCGCTGTACGAGTATATCCTTTAGTCCTTAGCTTTTTAATGGTGTAATCAGCTGCTGCACGAGGGCAAGAGCAGTAAGCAATTATTTGTACATCTTTTGGTATACCAGCAACGGTTTCATCTAAATCTGCATAATAGGGAAAAGGAACAGAGCCTTCGATATGTGCTGTTTGCCAAACTGAGGTAACTCGCGTATCAAGAAGTACCATTCTTTTTTTCGCTTGCAAGGCAGAAAATAAGTCTTTCGAAGAAACATACATGCCGTCTTTCAGAGTAAAGTTTGGATCTTCACCGTTTTTATTAATTACATATTGTTCTGGCGTAGGTAGCGCTTTTAGAATGGTTTTTTCTTCTTCCCAGCCTAGAGCTTTGCTGCGTAAAAATGCAGTAATATTATCGATGTCTTGTGCTGATAGTTTATCTTTAAAGGCAACCATAGGGGTGTCTTGGCGACCATTTTGTATGGCATGTCGAATAAATTCATCAGTATTGTGAGCCAATGCCGACTGATTGCCTAATGCTGGTGCTGTGATGCCTTCACCTTCTTTTCCATGACAGCTTGTGCAGTTTGCTAAATAGACTTCTTCACCACGCTTTATATCGCCATGAACAGGGTTGGTTGACAGGTTTAATCGTTCGACACCTGCTTGTTCAAAAAGCCAATAAGTTAAATCCCAGGTTTCGTCTAAAGTCATAGGGCCACCTACTTCGTCAAGATAACCACCCATGGCTGTGCCTTTTCGACCATAAGACATCGGCCTTAAAATGGCATGAGGGACACCTGATTCAAATAGGCTTTTGCTGCGTAATGATGGGGCATGATCATTGGCATGACCTTGTCGATCAGCGCCGTGGCATAAAGTGCAATATTTTTGATAGTTTGCTGAGGCTACTTTAGCTTGTTCTTCGGTTAATTTTCTTGGTGGGGGTAAAGTGCCTGCCTCGTGCTGTTGAGCGGAAAGAGTAGTTGGTAAAATGGCGATGACAAGTAAATTAAACATTGCGGCAAATTTTAGTTTTGAAATCATAACTTTCCCTAACTTCAAGTGAGTAGCTTCGAAAAATTAACTTCGGTAGCCTGTTTTGAGTGACAATTGCGAGATATAAATTTAGCTTACTTAGCTTATAGAATGGAATCAATGCAAATCAAGGAATAATGGTCGATTTGAAAAGTATGGTAACAATTTTATTTGATTGGAGGTTTTTACGGCTTAAGGTAAAATACAACAACGCCGCTTTTTACATGAACGCATTTTAGAATTTAACTCATGCCATCATTAATCACCCCATCAAATAAGCTTAAATATCTATCATCGTATGCGCCTCAGTTGCAAAACCAAGTACAAGCCTTACTGAATGAAGACAAACTATCAGCATTGTTATTGAAAAAACACCCTAAACGACATGTGATTACTAATGATAAATTATTGCGCGATTATGTTATGGCACTTAAAGGTCAATATTTAAAAAAATCATCTCCAATAAGCAAGGTAGTTTATGATAAAAAAATTCATGTGATTAACAATGCACTCGGTTTGCATACGTTTGTTTCTAGAGTGCAAGGTAATAAACTAAAAGCTAAAAATGAAATTCGCATCAGTGAGATTTTTAAAGTTGCGCCAGAAGCTTTTTTAAAGATGATTGTTGTGCATGAGTTGGCACATATTCGTGAAAAGTCCCATGACAAAGCTTTTTATCAACTATGCCAACACATGTTACCTAACTATCATGAATTAGAGCTAGAAATGCGCTTGTATTTAACTCAATTGGAAGTACACGGCGAAATTTATTAGAAGAAAACTTTGTTGTAAGGTAAAGCATTAAAAAGCCAGCTAACTGCTGGCTTAAGTTGTTAACACTTAGAAATTATGATTTTTTGATACTCTCATCAATGCGACCATTATCATAAAGGCCTTTCACGGCAACCACTTCACCGTTTTCTTTAACAATTTTTAGCCGGAAATATTTTACACCTGGCAGCATAAATAAGTCAGTTGCTAATGCTTGAAGTTTACGTTTATCTTGGCCTTTTCGTTGATAATATAACTCACCATCAATGACTGATAATATTCTGTTATCGTAGTCTCCAGCATAGGACGCTAAGGTTTTATCTGAAATGTTGATCGTTTTGTTTTTAGCTTGTAAACCATCTAAATGCCATTGATAACTAAAGTTATGATCACTATTTTTAGCCACTAATTTCTCTAGTGCTTTGATATGAGCAACATCAAGAGCTTGCTCTTTTTTCACTTTAATATCAGGTGTTACACCTGTACCTTCCCAATTGGTATTGGTAATTGGGTTAATTGCACGACCACGAGGGACCCATACCATAAACCTGTCGGTAGCGATGGAAGTTCCGCCAGGGTGAGCGCCGCCACCGGTTGTTTCGCCAACTAATGTCGCACGCTCGAGGTTTTTTAAGTTGTAGCTAAACTCTTCTGCAGCAGAAAAAGTTCTTTGACTGGTTAGCACATAAACATCAACGTCGGGGTTACGCTTACCCTGCACATGGGGCAATGTCCATGTTTGCGTATTTAAATCACTTGGTCGCCAATAGAAATTATTTAAATGTACAGGCTCTGAGTTATATAAGTAACTGGTGATCAATTGGATCATTGATGGTGAGCCGCCGCCATTTTCACGTAAGTCAAAAATAAGCGCGTCGGTATTAGCAACCATGTTCATTGCTGCAACAGCGGTTTCGCCACCAAATTGTGTATCTGTAAAATTAGTTAGGTTGATATAGCCAATATTACCATCTAATATTTTGACTTCTTTAAAGCCAAAATTAGCTTGTTGCATACGACGCATTGCATCATCATTGACTTGTTGTTCAGCAGGTAAATTCTCTGCAGCTCGTCTTTGCTTTATGCGTTGAGGATCGAACCGTACGCGAATATGTAAGTCATGATTAATGGAACGTAAATCTTCGGTGAGTTGTTCACTAAAAGCCTGTGGTTTAACAAAATGGTCATATTTCCCAGCTGAAGTTTTCTCAGATAATAATTTGGCCATTTTTTCTGCTTGTTCAGGAAAAACATAGTCAGACTTCATTAATTGGCTAATAGACTCAGTGACTTTTTTTATTTCTGCTTTATCCAATGTTTGTTCATCAGCTAAGCTATTTACTGAAGTGAAGGCTATTGCTGCACTGAGTAATAATCTTTTAAATTTGCTTTTCATTCAATCATCCTAAACTTAAGCCCGAAGACCATTAAAGTGTATTTTCATCATATTTGTAATTCAAACTTAACATCAATGATGAACACTACTATAGAGATATAATGTAAGTAGTTATTTTGAATAGTATTTAGCTTTGGCTGATTGAACGCTTAAAGGTAGTTAGTGTTTGTGCATTTCAATTAATGATTGAAACACCAGAAACTTCAACAACTGTTTTTACATTGGCTCGCTCGATAATTTTTAATAATGTTGTTTGGATTGTTTCATCTTTTCTAGCATCAGCTTTACTAGAGAACTTCTCTTCTTGAACGTCGGCGCCTTCTTCTAAAATAAAGCTAACGACAACTTCGCTTGCACAATCACTTGATTCACCATAATAAGCCAATGAAATTTGAGGGTAGCCTTGAAAACCATTTTTTACTCTTTTTGCTATACGCTTTGTCGATTTATCTAGATTCATATTAGATCTCCTGCTTGAGTGGTTTGTATAGTAAATATTATCCAGTTTTAGTGTAATACTCTCTTATATGGCTGTTACCATCTCGACCTGGAACTCCCATGTACTCCCAAAAAACACCTTCGTTTTCAAAGTGAAATTGCGATATTTTTACTTTGCCATTTCTTTCATATTTCAAACTGATACTTTTATCCGAACATCCCAAAATATTGATGTTTATATTTTCTTCTTTACGCGGGATCTTCATTGATTTGTCACCGATCTTGATTTCAATTTCGGGAGTAACAATAATCATTTCTTTGTTGCCTTTAAACGTAATCTCTTCATGTCCTTGAGTTTGAAGCATAAAAGACCAAGCTTTGTTATCAACGTTCGCCCATCGTTTATTGAATGTTTCAAATTTATCTAAGGAAGATGACCATGTTCCTTGTAATGATGGACAGCAAAATCCTACGCTAGGGATCATAAAAGATAAGCAGAGTAATATTTTTTTCATATCTAAAAGTAAATTCCTTAATTGAAAATAATGTGAAGTAGCTAATTGCTTATTGTGTAGACACTCTTATGAGTTTTTAATCTACATAATTTTGCGTTAATCTACCCTAATTTTTTTTACTTGCAAACTCTAATTTATAAGGTCTGACGTTACTGAGTCATTTACAGCCTTCAACAATGCGGACTAAGCTACCACTTAAAATAAAACTTAAATGTTTAATATAAAAGAGTAATTAAAAATAGAAAAATGTTTACATTTTGAACGCATAACTATATAGTGCGCAGGTTATTTATTCTCCTCTCGTTTATCTAACTAATCACTCAACGAAGTGGTTTGTGTTTGTCTTTCCCTTTCACAGTCAGTCATCACCAAAAAGTAAGCTTAAATATTGTCTGATTTTCGAGTTATCATTTAGTTTTACCTCGTTTTATCTTATTAGTTTTAGTATTAATTTATAAATTTATTCAAACAGCAAAGATCAACAGACCTTAATAAGCTTTTATTATTGATGCGTTTTTACGCAAATTAAATGAGTTTTATTATGTCGTATACATATAATGGTGCTGAGTATTCAATTAACTCACCCGTACAGTCAATTTCTGTTAATAAATTAAACATCGTGGTAAAAGATCAAAAAGGTACCCAGTTGTTTAGTTTTATTAATATAAATGATTCAAAAAATTTTTTAGCATGGATTTATCAAGCTTAATCGTATTCATGTATAAAAATGGTTTTGTTAAAAAAAGGGAAATGGAAATTTCCCTTTTTTGTGCATGAAAGTATTTATCTAGTGAAGTCATGGATGATATATCAACGAAAGGGAGGCTAATTTTATGTGGATAAAGCTATGATTAGTATAAAAGAGCATTAGTCGTTAAAATGTATTTCTTTTTAATTTAATAATCACGCTGTGATTTTTTTTCACTTTTATAGATCTTAACTATGCCTAGCCAAGACCCTTTATTCACTAGTTTTAAAGCGCTAATTGCTGACTATAACTTACCTGAAAAGTTTACTTTTCCTTTTTATTATCAACCGCATCCTTTGTCATTGTTGGCCGCAAAAGAGTTACAACAACAGCTTGAATTATCAAATGATTTAGTTGGCAAAATGTATGGTGTTTTATTAGTTAGCGATAACAATAATAAGATAGGTTACCTAGCGGCATATTCAGGGAAATCAGCAAAGGCAGATACTCATCTTAAGTTTGTCCCATCGGTTTTTGAGTTATCAACGAGTGATGTTTATTTTATTGATGGGCAAGCAGAAGTAAATCAAATTAATGAACAAATTGCCCACTTAATTGGTAACCCAGAAATTGTTGAACTTGAGCAAAAGTTAACTAAATCTAAAGATCAAGAACAGCAGCAATTAGACGAGCAAAGAGCTGATATGGTTGTTACTCGAAAAATAAGAAAAACTAAACGAGCTTGCGCAGAAGTTAAATTAAGCTTAAGTGAGTTAGCACAACTAAAACAGGAGTTAGCTCAACAGAGTGTTGACGAGAAGAATCAATTAAGAGATCTAAAGCTTTACTGGCAAGAGCAAGTTAAAAATGTATCACAAAAGCTAAGTGCGCTGACTAATGAAATAGCAGATTTAAAAAAAGCACGTAAATCCTTGTCTGCCCGTTTGCAAAAATGGCTGTTTCAGCAATATAACTTTCTTAATATTAATAAAAATAGTAAAAACTTAACCGATTTGTTTCGAAACTTACCTTTACCAATACCTCCCGCAGGCTCTGGTGATTGTGCTGCGCCCAAGTTATTGCAATATGCTTTTAAACAAGGATTGAAGCCTTTAGCATTGGCTGAATTTTGGTGGGGTGCAGCGCCTAAATCTGAAATTAGGCAGCACTTAAATTTCTACCCTGCTTGCCAAGGTAAATGCCAACCAATATTAACTCATATGCTTGAAGGCATGAACGTTGATGAAAATCCATTGTTGGTGAATCCCGCAGTAGGTAAAACGCTTGATATCATATTTCAAGACGAAGCTATGGTCATCATAAATAAACCTGCTGAATTTTTATCTGTGCCTGGGAAAAATATTGAAGATTCAGTTTATTCACGTATGAAAGCTCAGTTTCCACAAGCGAGTGGGCCGTTAATTGTTCATCGACTTGATATGGCGACTTCTGGCTTAATGGTCATTGCTTTGACTAAGCGTGCTCATAAGAATTTGCAGAAGCAGTTTATCAATCGTACGGTAGCCAAACGCTATGTTGCATTACTTGATGGTGAAGTTGAAAGTGAGGGGACTGAAGCCAATGGCACTATTAATCTACCTTTACGTGGCGATATTACCGATAGGCCTCGGCAATTGGTATGTTTTGAACATGGCAAAATAGCTGAAACTTATTGGCAGAAAATTAGCGTTATTGAGAAAGAGAATAAGAAAAGAACTAAGCTGTATTTATCACCTAAAACGGGGAGAACTCATCAATTAAGAGTGCATTGTGCACATACTCAAGGATTAAATACTCCAATACTAGGCGATGATCTTTACGGTAATAAATCCACCCGTCTGCACTTACATGCTGAGCAATTATCGTTAAACCACCCCCTAACTAAAGAGCTAATGTGCTTTCAGGTAGACGCTGATTTTTAATCAGTTATATCTTATAAATTGTTAGAATTCTTGAATCCTATTTTCTAGGCAATAGCTAGATTAGAAACAAAATAACGTTGTGAGCAATTTACAATCAATCTCAAAAAGTAATGGCAACTAAGCGCGCATTGCGGAGGTTTTGAGTCGCAATAACTAAGGTCTATTTCAAGTCACATTGAAATACCTTTCATCCACATTCCCTAGCTCTCTCTAGACAAGCAACTATATAGTATTTATTCTAGTTACAAGAAATAATGAGTTGGGCAACATTTCAATCTTGCAAAAAAAAGGAAACAAAATGCGACAGTTATTATTTATTTTTGTAATGGTAACTTTACCCCTTTCGGTTATAGCCAAAGATAATTTTGAACAGGGTAAGGTACTATTGAATATGGGCGATATTTTGTCCATAGAAGATAGAGTTACTCCCATTAATGCCATTGTTAAAAGTCGTCTTGAAAATTTACTTCCTACATTAATGCGTGAAGCTAAACTTGATATGTGGATAGTGATCAATCGAGAATACGTTGAAGACGCACTGTTTTTCACTTTGGTTCCACAGCCTACCTTTGCAGCCAGACGAACAACCATTTTAGTGTTTTATGATCAAGGTCCTGAAAAGGGCTTAGAACGTATTACTGTTAGTCGTTATCCTATCAGTGGGTATTATGAATCGAAATGGGAAGGCGGTTCTTTTGAAGAGCAGTGGCAGGCTTTAGCTGGCATTATTGCTGAGCGTGACCCTAAAAATATTGGTATTAATGTTAGTAAAAATTGGCCGATCAGTGACGGACTAACAGCCGGACTTCATAAACAGCTGACAGCAAGTCTAAATGACAAATATAAAGAGCGCCTGATCAGTGCAGAAAATCTGGTTATCCGATGGATGGAAACTAGAACATCAGATGAGCTAGAGATTTACCCTCATATCGTTTCTATTGCCCGTCGAGTAATTGCAGAGGCTTTTTCAAATAGAGTGATTACGCCTGGAGTAACAACCACCCAAGATGTTCAATGGTATATACATAGCAGATTTAGAGAATTACAACTCCGCCCATGGTTTCATCCCGATGTGAATTTACAACGAAAAGGTGACAATGTCGCTAAGGAAGCATATTTCCATGGTCGTTCAGGGGTTATTAAACAGGGTGATGTACTGCATACCGATGTTGGTTTTTGTTATCTACAATTATGTACTGATACTCAAGAAATGGGCTATGTGCTGAAACTTGGAGAATCTGATGTACCAGCTGGTTTGAAAAAAGCATTAGCTAAGGGGAATCAGTGGCAGGATTTATTAACTGATGAATTTAAGACAGGAAGAACCGGTAATCAAATTCTAGCAGAAAATTTAAAGGCTTCTAAAAAGGCAGGACTACTTGTCAGTACCTATAGCCACCCAATTGGTTTTGTTGGACATGCAGTAGGCCCAACCATCGGCATGTGGGATAACCAATTGGGTACACCAATAAAGGGTGACTGGAAGTTATATGCCAATACAGCTTACGCTATTGAGGGCAATATAAAGGATAAAGTAGCAGAGTGGAACAATGAATGGTTACAAATAAAAATGGAGCAGACGGCCATTTTTGATGGTGATAAAGTTTTTTATCTAGGAGGTAGACAGACTCAGTGGCATGTTGTTCGATGATAATAATTGGTAACTCAACAGCTCATGAATACGACTTAGTGAATGTCGGCATTATTTATGTCATGAATTGAAAAGTTTAATGTCTTTTTCCTGGGGCTACGAGCAAGGTGAAATAAAGGCAATATCTAAAAATGAAGGACAAAAGAAAGAGCAAAATAACTCTGCGACTAGATAAGAATATATTTTGCTCAAAATTACGGTTTGAGCCTAAGAACTAGTGGCTCTATTGGTAATAAACCGTCATTTGAGGCGGTTTTTTATCACCTAAAAAATGTTCGTTTAGTAGTAAAACGCAACCAATTCTAGATAGTGCGCTTTATTGACGTCATCACTTTATTAATCCTACCATCCGCTTCAAGTCTCATTGCTGTCGCTCATATTATGCTAACAAAAGCTAAAATTTCTAGAATTGGGCTATATCTAAAAGCAACAGTGCTTACACTCAAAGACTTAGTAAAATATAGCCCAACTGATCAGTTGTTATCCTAATACATAGTGGTTTTATCCGCCAAATTGAAATCGTAAACCAGCATTAACCGTGAAACCATCATTTCTTGACCAAATGTCTGTTGTCCATCTGCCACTTGCTGCCTGCTCTGGCAATACTAAAGAGTCTTCTTTAGTTTGTCGGACATTTAGCAAGTTTTCGGCATTAACAAATAAGCTTACCTTTCCTATGGTAACTTGACCTAACAACCCTAAATGCCAATAAGGATCGCTTCGTTCACGATATGGATTGTTTTCAAGGTGCTGTGTACCAGTATAATAAGCTTCAAACCCTAGCAAATGACTACCGTGCTCTTCCCACATAACAACAAGACCTGCAGAATGCTGAGGCGTCAGCGCTAGAGGCACTCGCTCAAAACCAGAATCACTTTCTTTAGTAGCGTCTGTATATAAATAGCTACCGGTAAATTTAATATCTCGCCAGCGATAACGTAGTAATATTTCAGCACCGCTAATTTCACTTTCACCAGCAGCATTGACGATGCGAACTTGCTTGTCTGAAGATTGAACAATACCGTCAATAACTTCCAATTCAGTTACGTTATCAATATCTGAAGTAAATAATGTTAGGCTGGTTTCTACGCTGCCCTGGACATAACTAATATCTAAAGAAGCTGTAGATGCTCGCTCTTCATCAAGATCTTCTAGCGGCGCAAGACGAGATAAACCCGCTTCGTCAATATCCTCAATGAATGGGCTAGGTGCGAAAAACCCTTGTCCATAAGCCCCTCTAATAGTCCAATTTTCAGGGCTGTATAATAAAGAAATTCTAGGGCTGACTTGCGTACCGTATTCACTATGCCAGTCAGTACGTGCACTAAAAGACATGGAAACTTCATCACTTGCTTCATAATCAACTTGTGAAAATAGCCCTGGCACTTGATAAGAATAATCAAATTCAGGAAAGGTATCAGATTCGAATTTTTCAGATTGTAGCGCTAACCCAACTAGCCATGCCGTTTGATCAGAGTAACCTGATAAACTCGACTCAATTAGGTAACTTTCATGGCTATCGTCCTCTTGAACAACACCAAATTCATGCTCGTGGTCTTGATTCATTGCTGAGCCGCGTACATTAATATTCATGACCTCAACTAATGGTTTGTCATAGATAAAACCAACATCTGTTCTAAGGGTGTCTTGTGTTTGATAAAATTCATTACCGTCAGGTGTCGTAGCATCACTTAATGTCCCGCCATTTCTTTCTTCTTTCATTGCGCCTAGTGTAACGTAAAAGTTTGCCCCATTTTCACCTTGCCAATAGAAACGAGGGCGGACACTACCTCTTTCATAACCAGCCATATCGATCCAGCCATCATCATCTAAATCTTGCTCTTCTTGGTGGTGAATCCCTGCAGTAATTGATGCGCTTAAGGTATTCGTTAAAGGGGATGCAAAGTACGAAGTAATATCTTGACCGTTTTTAGAGGTAGCATTGACTAAAACTTCACCTTCATAATCATCAGAAGGCGTTCGTGAAATCAGATTTATTACCCCACCAAGTGCAGATCCGCCATAAAGAGAAGAAGCAGACCCTTTAATTATTTCAACATTTGCAAGATCTGTAGGTGGAATTTGCATCAAACCAATCGAAGCAGTTTGACCACCGTATAAAGGTAATCCATCACTTAATAGTTGTGTATAACGTCCATATAGCCCTTGCAGGCGGATGTTGGAACTACCTAACGCAGGCGAGGTGGTTTGTACTCTAACACCACCCGTTTCAGCTACTAACATAGAGATATTACCTGGGCGCATGAGTGCTTTTTCTTGTATTTCTTCGCCGTTAATAATTTCTGTTCGTGTTGCTGATTCAGTGACAATACGACCTAAACGAGAAGCCCTTACTTGAATTTTTTCAATCTTTTTATCGCTATGTTCATGATGCTGTTTTTCTTCGTGCTCATGTTCTTCTTTGTGGCCATGTTCATTATTATTTTCATTCGCGAATGCAAACGCAGGTATTAACAGTATTGATACTGTCGTTTTTAAAGACTTTTTAAACATTTTTTACCTCAGGTGTTGCTTGGTACTTACTTTGGCATTAATCAGCACTATAGCGTTGATTAACTTGAGAAATTATAAGTTGAATATAGTTTTTGGTCGCGCTAAGTTTTTATGAGGTAAAAATGGGAGGGCGATAGACCAAAGTAGAAATTGATTTAGGTTGTTCGGATTGTTGATTATGAACAACTTCACTTAAACCGGCTGTTTTAGTTGAATCAATTTCAGTATTAAAATAAACAAATGATGAACACGCATTGGTAATACAAGCACAATCAACATCACAACATTCAATACCACAGCAATCTTCTAGGTTATCTGTATCAATTGGCTTTGAGTCATAATGCTTTTCTAGTGCATTGAGGTTGGAAGAAAGAGAGTCTACTGAAGTTTCGCAAGGCATAGAGGTATTAAAGGCTATTGATTGCCCAACAAAGGCAACAAGCATCATAACAATAACTAATACTTTTGAAACTGCTTTAAACATATAAACCCCTCAATACAATACGCGCAATATTATAAGAGTTTCTTCATGATATGTGAACAATCATACTCAAGTTTATTCTAGTAGTTGGGCACATTTTCACTATAAACAGCCTAGGAGGTTCTTAATTCTAATGTCTATGATTATCGGAAAATTTGACGCGTTTATTTAAAGTATCTATCACCGTATTGGTGGCAATGTGACTACCTAAAAAGACAAACCTGCAGCTAAATTAAGGAAGCCTCATGGTAACTTTAAACCTAAGGATAGTTAAAAATAAATCACCGATAATGACTTCTTGGTGCGCAAAGCGGAAGCTAGCAACTCGTTAATCCTAACGACCGCTTCAAGCTCATTGCTGCCGTTCAAATTCGATAGTTGAGCCTAAAGCATCCACTGATTATGCCGTATTCCATTCAATTCATAAAATATTTGCAATAGAGCACTTTAATTCAAAAAACCTTATTGACCCGACTATTGGTTCATAGTTCATCA
>Ga0105355_10000584_pt1 | contig 33475 bp, 35 predicted proteins | sample GOMGulsemesocosm_2_FD_83508 | JGI IMG/M metagenome (GOLD analysis project Ga0105355, IMG submission 83508) | Methane-oxidizing microbial communities from mesocosms in the Gulf of Mexico - GOM9C Gulf of Mexico | ecosystem: Environmental > Aquatic > Marine > Cold seeps | place: Gulf of Mexico...
ATCCGCGTTTCGGCAACTGCTCCTGCGTTGCTCTATCTTCTGCATCCATGCAGTCGCCTGCGGTAAATACTACAAAATTGACTGGATCAATTTTGAACAGCTTTGCTGGCCCCGAAGGGGTGAGCGCAGGGACAGCGCGAATCAAAAATCGTCCCTGATTTTTTCATTGGCCAATTTTTAATTTAAGGCGATAAAGGACGGGAGCGACCGCGTTTCATCGTTCGCACATTCCTTAACTGACTTACATTACGACCTACTACGCTGCTTTTATTGCGGTTTGGTATAACCATAGAGCTGATGTTTTTGAATGTATTGAAACACGCCGTGAGGGACTAGAAACTGACAACTTTTTTGTTGGCTGCACAGCGTTCTGATTTCACTCGATGAAATGGCCAAGGGGTGTGTCTGATGGATGAAAATGAGACCGCTGAGCTGCGCGTGAAGTGCATGTGCATCTAATGTTTGACGTTGGGTTAAGATGTCGCTAATAACACCTATGGTTGGCTGACTCGAGCCAGGACGCGCCGATACCACAAGGTGGCATAAGTCTAAGATGTCCTGCCAGCGATGCCAGGTCGACAAATTGAGTAGTGAGTCCATCCCGATCAGAAAGCAGATTGGCCGAGTAGGGTATAAATCGCGCAGCTTGGTTAAGGTGTCGACGGTGTAACAAGCCTGTTGGCTAATTAATTCTTGCGCATTGATCACCAGTTGTGGACAGTCTGTGATGGCCAGCTTTAGCATAGTCATACGATGATCGTTACTGGCATGGGTCAGTGATTTATGCGGCGACATGTAATTGGGTAGCAGTTCAACTTGCTGTAAATTAAGCAGGTCACAAACATCGATCGCCGAGCGTAAGTGACCATGATGAATGGGATCAAAGCTACCACCTAGCAGGCCGATAGGCGACAATAAATTCACCGTTGCTTACTTGCCGACAAAGCAATAATCAGTTCGCAAAACAAATGCCAAGGGGTATTAAACTCTACTTTAATTTGAGTTTCTATTTGTGCTAATAGCGCGTTGCACTCAAACAGATTGCTTAGCGACAATCGGTTTAGCGCCTGGCTATATAGCGATTGTTTGGCCTGCCACACTCGCGCCTGTTGGTAAATTTTAGCCGTGGGTTGACGCTTACTTTGTGCAGCTTTTAATTGCAACAGTAGTTCTATCTCGCGGTTAAACGCCCAGAACATCAGCTGAGGCTCAAGCTCATCGTGTTGCAACGTCGCGAGTATGCGCAAGGCCTTATCGCCATGACCGGCGATAAACGCATCTTGTAATTCAAACAGGTTGTAACGCGCCTGATTGGTGACGCGTTGACCTAACAGCTCATTGGTAATGGTTTGGCGACCCAAGGCCAAAGACAGCTTCTCTAACTCTTGCTCGGCGCCAAGTAAATTCCCTTCAAACATCAGGCAAAACTTGGCCAATGTGTCATGTTCAAAGCGTAATTGTTTAGCACCAGCCGCCCCCGATACCCATTGGTTAAAATGATGTCCCTGAGGTTGGTTAACACTGACATACAATCCTGCTTGCTCAAGCTTCTTAAACCATTTTGATTTCTGGGTGTCGCTTGGCGCTTTCGGGCCATGGATAAGTAAGATGGTGTCGGGGGATTGGTTAGTCAAAAACTGGGTAAAGGCTTTACTGCCTTCTTGACCCGGTTTGAGGCTAGTTAATTCCAATTCAATCAATTGTCGCTGTGAAAATAACGACAGATTTTGGCCACAGCTTAGTAAATCACCCCAACGAAACTGTGGATCTTGAGTCAGCGATAATCGCTCATCGAATCCTTGTGTGAGACAAGCCTTGCGAATCGCGTCAATCGATTGCATTTTTTGTAGCGGCTCATCACCAAGCACCATATAAACACAATGAAGCTTGCTTAAGTGTTGGTTTAATTGATTAACATATATTTGCATGGTCGCTGCTTTGTTTACCGGAATTGTTTACTGGATTTGACTAAGTTGATAAACGATAGTCTGCGCTGCCTCATTACGAATCTCCCGCAAAAGTTGCGCGCGTTCGCGGCTTTTCGCCTGTGCCGATTGGGGGTCGTCTAAATAATCACGAACAATGGTCAGCTGATAGTCTTTGACCGCCTGATTAGCGATGATTAACTGGTATTTTACCGTATAAATAAGCTCGTATTCGGCCACTTGACCGGAGGCAAATAAGGACAGTGTGCCACGTTCGAGTTTGTCTTTGCCTAAGCGTAATACTGGTGTATCAGCCAAGTCGTTTAAGCTAACTTGATAGCGCTGCAATTTGTTTTTAACCAAGCGTGATAACTCACTGTGGCTGTCGGGACTTTGCAGATTAAGCATGAGCAGCGAAGGGGGTAATTGATAATCGCCCTTTAGGCGAAAGCCGCAGCTACTAAGCATAATGCTTAGTAGCGCAGCAACAAAAACACTTAATAATGTTTTATTCATCGTTATCCTGTTTATTGGCAGATATTAGTTAGCAACAATGTTGATTAGCTTGCCAGGGATGTTGATCACTTTACGTACTGTCTTATCGCTAGTGAAGCGCAAGACATCGGCATGGTTTAGTGCCAATGCTTCCACTGCTTCTTTAGCGGTATCAGCAGCTACTTCGATCTTAGCACGTAGCTTACCGTTGACCTGAACGATTATCAGCTTAGATTGTTCGACTAAGGCCGACTCGTCAACCATTGGCCAAGGCGTGAATGCTAGGTTATCTTGATGACCTAGTTCCTTGTATAGCTCATGACAGATATGCGGCACGATAGGCGATAACATCTTAATGATTGCTTCGATAGCTTCGCCCATAATCGCGCGATCTTGGGTCTCGCTACCCTTGGCTTTATTAAGGCGGTTAACCAGTTCCATGATCGCGGCAATCGCGGTATTGAAGGTTTGGCGGCGGCCGATGTCATCGGAAACCTTGGCAATTGTCTTGTGCACTTCACGGCGCAACGCTATTTGGTCTTTACTCAGCGAGGATTTGTCTAATGCTGGAGTCTCACCTTGCTCTGAGTGACTGTAAGCAAGACGCCAAACACGTTTTAGGAAACGGTTAGCGCCTTCAACAGCTGAGTCGACCCATTCAAGCGTTTGCTCGGCAGGTGCAGCGAACATGATGAATAGACGTACGGTATCTGCGCCGTATTTGTCGATCATCACTTGTGGATCGATACCGTTATTTTTCGATTTTGACATTTTACTCATGCCTGCATGAGTAATTGTTTCGCCAGTCGAGATTTGGGTGGCACCAATAATTTGGCCTTTATCGTTGGTCTCAGTATTAACATCGTCCAACAATACCCATTCTTTGGTGCCTTTATCATCGAGCTTAAAGAATGCGTCAGACAACACCATGCCTTGAGTTAGCAAGCGTTTAAAGGGTTCATTACTGTTGACTAAGCCTTGGTCGCGCAGTAATTTGTGGAAGAAACGTGCATAAAGAAGATGCAAAATAGCATGCTCAATACCGCCAACATATTGGTCTACAGGCAACCAATGATTGGCTTGCTCTGGATCTAACATCGCGTCTTTTGCCGGCGATGCATAACGGGCGTAATACCAGCTCGATTCCATGAAGGTATCGAAGGTATCTGTCTCGTGCATTGCTGGCTGACCTTTATAGGTGGTCTTAGCCCATGTTAGATCAGACTTAATCGGTGAATTTATGCCGTCCATTACCACGTCTTCGGGCAATACTACCGGTAACTGTTCAGTCGGTACCGGCACAATATCACCGTTTTCCAGATGTAACATTGGAATTGGAGATCCCCAGTAACGTTGGCGTGATACGCCCCAGTCACGTAGACGATAGTTAATGGTTTTGTTGCCCTTGCCAAGCTTTTCAAGTTCGGCGGCAATCGCGTCGACAGCTTGCGCTGAGCTTAGGCCGTCAAATTGCGCCGAGTTAAATAACACGCCCTTTTCGGTGTAAGCCTCTTCGCTAATATCAACGGTTTTATCACTAGCATCGCTTGGGTGAATAACCGCTTCAATCTCAAGATTGTATTTAGTGGCAAATTCATAATCACGTTGGTCATGACCCGGTACAGCCATTACCGCGCCTGAGCCGTAATCGGCTAACACAAAGTTAGCAATCCAAATCGGCACTTCGCGGCCAGTTAACGGATGGACAGCATAGAAGCCTGTCGCCATGCCTTTCTTTTCCATGGTCGCTAAATCAGCTTCTGCCACCTTGGTGGTCTTACATTCCTGGACAAATTCGGCGATCTCGCTATTGCTAGCTGCTGCTTCTAATGCCAGTGGATGCTGCGCGGCGATACCGACATAAGTCACCCCCATTAATGTATCTGGACGGGTGGTATAAACCGATAACTGGTCCTGACGGCCTTTTAGATCAAAGGTCAGATCACAGCCTTCGGAGCGACCAATCCAATTGCGTTGCATGGTTTTAACTTTTTCGGGCCATTGATCTAATTCATCAAGATCATCTAGTAGTTCTTGGGCATACTTAGTGATGCGGATAAACCATTGTGGAATTTCTTTACGCTCGACAACGGTGTCACAGCGCCAACAACAGCCATCAATGACTTGCTCATTAGCCAATACGGTTTGATCATGGGGACACCAATTAACCGCCGATGTTTTCTTATACACCATGTCTTTCTTGTAAAGCTCGGTGAAGAACCATTGCTCCCAGCGATAATAATCGGGTTTACAGGTAGCCAGTTCTCGATCCCAATCATAACCAAAGCCAAGTGCGCGCAATTGATCATTCATGTAGTCAATGTTTTCGTAGGTCCATTTAGCCGGCGCCGTTTTGTGCTTTATTGCCGCATTCTCGGCAGGTAGGCCAAAGGCATCCCAACCCATAGGTTGTAATACATTTTTTCCTTGCATGCGCTGATAACGAGCAATCACATCACCAATGGTATAGTTACGCACGTGACCCATGTGTAAACGGCCACTTGGGTAAGGGAACATCGACAGACAATAAAATTTTTCTTGGTCGGCTTTTTCTACCGCTTTGAAGGTGTCTGTCTCAACCCAGAACTGTTGTGCTTGGGTTTCTATCTGTGAGGGAGTGTACTGCTCTTGCATGCAATTAAACCTAGGTCTATTTTAAATAGAGTGTTAATAGATTAATAGTTACGAGTAACTATATTAAATTTGATCTGCATAGGATACCGCAGCTAAGCATCATGCAACAATAGTTTGTTGCTATAGTTAAAGGGTTTTTTAAGAAAGGAGCATAAATATGACTAATAATCGCGCAATATTTAAATCTGGCTATCATAAACTCCTGCAAGCGTTACAGCGTCGTTGGCAAGATCCAGCGATAGATGAAGACGTTGAGCAGTTGATTAAGCAGGGCATGGCCGCGTATCGGTTCAACAATGAGATCAGTGCCACTCAATTGACCGAAATTGAATTACAACTCAAGGTCGATTTAACCATGTACGCCGCCTCATTTTCTCAGGAAGGTGTACTTAGTAATGAGCCACAGCAATTAGCGATTGAAGATACGCTATGGTCGTGGTTGGTCGCGGTGACAGACAAGAGCCAGTTAGAATGGATAGAGTTACAGCAAGACTTTGACAAACAAGGGCAGTACCACAGCGGTGATATTGTTGGTTTAGGGCAATTTGTCTGCAACGAGTGCAGTCAACAGGTGTCGATTTTCCATCCACAGGAAATAGGCCACTGCGGCGATTGCAACGGCGAAGTCTTTAGCCGCGCGCCGTTTAATCCTTAGTGGTTAGGCGAGATAGTTGAGCTAAGCTAAGCTTAGCTCTGAGCCTGGCGGTTGTAGCTGTTGGGTTTGGGCATATTGGTATTATAACGAGTGTAGTCAACAGGTGTCGATTTTCCATCCACAGGAAATAGGCCACTGCGGCGATTGCAACGGCGAAGTCTTTAGCCGCGCGCCGTTTAATCCTTAGTGGTTGCAACGGTTGGCGGGTTCGCCGCTGCACGAAGTCTTTGCAGCAGAGCGAATGCGACAATCAGCAGACTAAGCCACAGTACTGGACTTTGACCGTATTGGTAATAGAATGTCTGGCCCGAAACACGGTGCAGATCGGTGCGTAACACTGCCTGCTTAAACTGGGGCAGACGCGCGGTGATTTCGCCGCGATGATTAACCACGCCCGTGATACCGTTATTGGTTACCCGTACCACAGGACGACCCAATTCAATCGCGCGCATCTGGGCTAGCTGCATATGTTGGTGGGGCCCAATCGATTGACCAAACCACGCATCATTTGATACCGTCACAATAAAGTCGCTATCGGGTTTTAGATTGGCGCGTACCAGCTCGCTAAAAGTGATTTCATAACAGATAGCGGGGGTGAATGTCATGCCAACTGCCGTTAAATCTGGCTGCACCGCGTCGCCCCGATTAAAAGATGACATTGGGAGGTTAAATAACGGCGCTAACGGGCGTAGCAGATCTTCAAAGGGTACAAATTCGCCAATAGGTAGCAGCTGATGTTTATAATAGCGATTGCTGTGAGCGTCGTGATAGGGCATTTGCTCTGTGTCGCCATTGCTGCTTTGGCCAAGCGTGATTAGTGCGTTGTAATGCTGCTTTAATGGTTTGTTGTCACTATTTTCTCGATTTATTTTTCTGGCAATAACGCCGGTGATAATTGCGCTATTGTTGCTTTTTGCTTCTTGGTCGATGGCGTGCAAGTAATCTTCAACCCACGCCTCCACCGCGGGAATCGCGGCCTCGGGCCAAATAATCACGTCGGCGTCAAAATTTTCACGGGTTAGTTTCATATAAGTGCCAATCGTTGGCCACATCGCATCCCGTTGCCACTTCATGGTTTGCTCGATATTACCTTGAATAAGCGCCAAGTTTATCGATTTATCGCTGATGGTGATTCGGTCGATACTGCTTAATGCTGACATCGCAATGAGTGTTACGACTAACAGGGCGCCACTGGCTAGCGAGCGTTTAAGCACATTGACCACCAATGCGCCGACAAGCGCCACAACGAAGCTCAGGCCTAATGCGCCAATCGTGGCTGCGCTCTGGCTAAAGATACCTTGCGTTTGGCTGTAGCCGAGCCACAACCAAGGGAACCCCGTTAATGCTTTACCGCGCGCAAACTCTAACAGTATCCATAAGCTGGCAAAAATGAGCGCATTGATGCTGCGCTCAGACCGCTTTAATTTGGCAAACGCTAGGCTGGTTAAGGCTGGAAATATTGCCAGGTATAATGCCAATAAGCAGAGTAAAGCGAGGGTCACCGGTAGCGGTAAACCACCATATTGATCTAAGGATACATGAACCCAGCGCAGTCCCGCGAGAAATAGCCCTACGCCATAGGATAAGCCGATTAAGAAATGTTGCTTGGTATTGATATTGTTGTTTAGGGTCAGTTGGGCAAATAATATCGAGATACTGGCAACAGCAATGGCTTGGAAATCAAAAGGGGCAATGCCAAAATGACAAATAGCACCAGCGGCAAAAGCGATAAGGAGTTGTAAACTAAAAGAGCGCCTAGAAAGGGCGCCCCCACAGAGATTGTTGCTCAATGCATTGGTCCTATAGTAAAGACATAATTCAAATTAGGTTTGTGGCTGTGTCGATGGCACTTTGACTTGCAGTTGGACTAAGCGACGGGAATCGGCATTAATCACTTTAAACTGATAGCCATTAAGCGCGATCTCTTCACCGCGGCCAGGTAAATGGCCAAATGCTTTGGTTACTAAGCCGCCAATCGTTTCTACTTCGGACTTATCGTATTGGGTATTAAAATATTGATTAAAATCATCAAGCGTCGTGAGGGCCTGAATGGAATAAACTTGTTTACCGACTTTTTTGATGTCTTCGGTTACTTCTTCATCGATGGCAAATTCATCTTCAATTTCGCCAACTATTTCTTCTAAGATATCTTCGATGGTGACTAAGCCTGAAACGCCGCCGTATTCATCAACTACGATCGCCATGTGATAACGCTTGGCGCGGAATTCACGCAGTAATACATCTACTTTTTTACTCTCAGGCACAATCACACAGGGGCGAATAATCTGTGAAATAGAGCTCTTACTCGCATCGTTGTCGATGGTGAGCGGGATAATATCTTTGGCTAATAACATGCCCTCGACATTGTCTTTGTCTTCATTTATCACTGGGAATCGTGAATGAGACGATTCAATGATAATGGTCACAGCCTGTTCAATACTGTGATCCTTTTCTAAGACAACCATCTGAGAACGGGGGATCATGATGTCGCGCACGCGCTTGCGAGAAACGTTCAACACACCATGAATCATGTCTTTGGTGTATTGATCGATCAATGCGCGGTCTCCTGCGTCTTGAATAAACTCAACTAACTCTTCTTGGTTTTGTGGCTCCGCCTGAAACATTTGTCCTAAACGTTCTAACCAACTTTTGTTAGTTGACTGACTACTTGGAGGTTTGTCTTCACTCATTGCTGTTTAAAATTCCTTCGATTTTGAAAATTATACTAGATCGTCCCGGTAGGGATCGTCAATGCCTAATGTGGCTAAAATGTCTTTTTCTAATGATTCCATGATCAGCGCTTCTTGCTCGATTATATGATCATAGCCCAATAAATGCAGGGTGCCATGTACGACCATGTGTGCCCAATGATCAAATAATGCTTTGTGTTGTTCAATCGCTTCGCGCTGGATGATTTCTTTACAAATGACCAGATCGCCAATCAGATTTAATTCAATCATCGGCGGCGCATCAAACTCAAAGGAAAGTACATTGGTGGGCTTATCTTTGCCACGATACTCATGGTTTAGTGCTTGGCTCTCTGCGATATCGACGAGGCGAATAGTCACCTCAGCATCGGGTTTACGGCTATTTAATACGGCGCTGAGCCAGCACTCGAATTGTTGCTCGCTCGGTAAATCCTGACTGTCACAGGCTACTTGTAAATCTAAATCTATCATGTTTAATCTTTTATCGTCTGTGGGGCTAACTGCTGCGCTTTTTTCTCAGCCTGATGCCGTTCTTGTATTTCATCATATCGCTGATAGGCTTCAACAACTTTAGCCACCACCTCATGACGCACAATATCGCCTGACTGGAAGAAGTTAAAACTAATTGACTCGACGCTACTTAGTACTTCAACAGCTTGGCGCAAACCGCTTTTAACATGGCGAGGTAGATCCACCTGAGTGATATCGCCAGTGATAATCGCTTTAGAGTTAAAACCAATTCGGGTCAGGAACATCTTCATCTGTTCGGCGGTGGTATTTTGTGACTCATCCAAAATAATAAAGGCATCATTTAAAGTTCGACCACGCATATAAGCTAAAGGTGCCACTTCGATGACCTTTTTTTCGATCAGGCGTTCTACTTTCTCAAAACCGAGCATTTCAAATAATGCATCATAGAGCGGACGTAGGTATGGGTCGACCTTTTGGCTTAAATCACCCGGCAAGAAGCCTAGCTTTTCGCCCGCTTCAACCGCTGGTCTGGTTAGCAAGATACGGCGTACTTCCTGTCGTTCAAGCGCATCGATGGCGCAAGCTACTGCAAGGTAAGTCTTACCCGTACCCGCTGGGCCGACACCAAAGGTGATGTCGTGAGCGCGGATATTAGCGAGGTATTGTTGCTGATTGTGATTACGTGGCTTGATGATGCCTTTGCGGGTCTTGATGTAAATTTCGTTGCCGCTGCTTTGGATAACGCTTTGCTCTAGTGCTTTACAGCCTTGAATTGCCAGATGTACTTGGTCAGGCTCAAGATCTTTAACCACGCCTTTAATCGGCGCGGTTTCGACATAGAGTTCACGTAACATATCGCTAACGGGTTTGGCGATTTCAGGACGGCCAATCACTTGAAATAAATTATCACGGTAGCGTATTTCTACGCCCATCTTACGTTCAATCTGCTTTAGGTTGTCATCAAAAGGACCGCATAAGTTAGCGATTCTATTGGTTGAAGCGGGATCTAAATAACAGTCAATGGTAATAATATTGTTGCTCAAGTGTTTGGTGTCCTTATCTCGTATTAAGCGATTATGGCGTAAATGTCGCAACGCCGAGTTGGTCGGTGTTATCACTGTGCTTAGCTAATATTGAAGCAGGAGATGTGCCAATACGCAAGCCCATTTGATCTTCACCGTGAATAAACTCGCCACGCAGCGAATTAGCGAAAACGTCGACAATCTTAACATCGGCGAAACCACCGATTAGGGTATGTGGGCCTTGAAAATTAACCACACGGTTATTTTCGGTACGGCCGCGCAATTCCATTGGATTCTTTTTCGATGGTCCCTCGACTAAGATACGCTGGGTTGTGCCCAACATTTGACGTGCATGGCGTAGCGCTTGATGATTAACGCGATCTTGTAATTTCCATAAACGCTGCTTCTTCGTTTCCATCAATACATCATCAGGTAAATCAGCCGCTGGCGTGCCGGGACGTGCGCTATAGATGAAGCTAAAGCTCATGTCGAAATCGATATCCTCGATTAGCTTCATGGTCGCTTCAAAGTCTTCATCTGACTCGCCAGGGAAACCAATAATAAAGTCACTGCTCATCGCGATATTCGGACGGATTTTACGTAACTCTCTCACGGTTTTCTTAAATTCGATTGCCATGTGATTACGCTTCATCAAAGTGAGGATGCGATCAGAACCCGACTGTACCGGAAGGTGTAAGTGGTCTACTAATTCAGGCACATCGCCATACACTTCGACCAACGCTTGGGTGAATTCCATCGGGTGACTGGTGGTGTAGCGAATACGGTCGATACCATCAATTGAGGCAACTAAACGTAGCAGCGTGGCGAAATCACAAAAATCATCTTCGTGGGTGGCGCCGCGATAAGCGTTAACGTTTTGACCCAACAAATTCACTTCACGAACGCCTTGATCTGCTAACTGTGCTACTTCATAGAGCACATCATCGAGTGGACGCGACACTTCTTCACCACGGGTGTAAGGAACAACACAGAAACTACAATACTTACTGCAGCCTTCCATGACTGAGACAAATGCTGTCACGCCATCCGCTTTAGGCTCAGGTAAATTATCGAATTTCTCGATTTCTGGAAAACTAACATCCACTACTGCCTTTTCACCAGCGGCTATTTGCGCCAGCATATCGGGTAAGCGATGCAGGGTTTGTGGTCCAAAAACCAGATCAACAAACGGAGCGCGTTCGCGTATTGCTTGTCCTTCTTGGGACGCAACACAACCGCCAACACCTATTACAGTACCCGGTTTTAGATCCTTTAAATTTTTCCAACGGCCAAGCTGATGAAACACTTTCTCTTGGGCTTTTTCACGAATTGAGCAGGTGTTTAGTAGTAATACATCTGCTTCTTCAGGTTCTTCGGTTAACTCGTAACCCATAGAATCATTTAGGAGGTCGCCAATTTTCGATGAATCGTATTCGTTCATCTGACAACCCCAAGTTTTAATCAATAGTTTCTTGGCCATAAAAATCTCTTCACTGCGCACAAAAATAGCGGCATATTTTACCTAAGCCTGAGTTGCGTTACTAGCTTAATTTTACTATTTGCTGTGAATAAGATCAAAACTTGTTCAAAAGGCAAATGTTGGCGATTAATCTGGTGTTTTTTAGCCGGGTGTGCGAGGTTGAAATTTATTCGCTCGTTGGCTCTTCATACATCACGTAACTGCTCAGTAGGCACGGGCTTATGCTCAGCAATCTTGATACTTAGCTGCTTGAGAAATTCTGCTTGGTGTTTTGGAGATATTAAAATCTCTTTATCAGCGCCATAGACGATCTTTAGTCGTTGCAACGACAATGAAGGACTCAGACTAAGCTCGGTGGTATTAGCGACCTGAGAAATACAATTAAACGGGATTGACCACGTTAGTGGACCAAAGCCAATAGTGAGCGCGTGTGCGCCAATGGTATAATGACAACGAACGACTAACCAGATAGGCAGGGCGATATTGATGGTAAGTAGCGCGATGCCAAAGGAAATTCCTTTGACCGTGTAGGTTCCTTCCAGGGAAATTAACCAGGCTACTGCGCCGATAACACTTAGCGAAATTAAAATAAGTAGCCATAAATCTATTTTCGAATGATAGAGAGCAGATGTTGCCCTTGTTTTGGAATGCATAGTTTACCTTTTTACTCATGGCCGACATTTATTGTTAGACCACTAACGCTGTAATGTGTTGATATATAAGTAAGTATTTAGCTTATTGAACACTAACTTATTTGAGTATAGTCAACTAAAATAATTTGCGCCTATTTTAGTTGATGATTTTTCGGCAAAAAGGCAGTTCCTTTGCTATTAATTAATAGAGTGTTTTTTATTTAAGAGAGCAATATGAAGATGCAATTACAGGATGTAAAAGTAGCAATTATAGGATTAGGTTATGTTGGATTGCCGTTGGCAGTCGCCTTTAGTCATCATTTCCCAACCATTGGTTTTGATATTAACCAACATCGTATCGACCAACTACGCGATGGTGACGATCAAACGCTGGAAGTATCAGCACAGGAGCTTTCACAGGCGACTAATCTTGCCTTTACTAGTCAACTGGCTGAGCTTAAAACCGCCAATGTCTATATCGTCACTGTGCCAACCCCCATTACCGAAGCTAATCAGCCAGACTTAACACCGTTGATTAAAGCGAGTGAGGCAATTGCCCGCGTACTTAGTCGTGGCGATGTTGTTATCTATGAGTCTACTGTTTACCCAGGTGCGACCGAAGAAGTGTGTATTCCAGCCCTCGAACAACATGCCAACATGACGTTTAACCGTGATTTTTATGCTGGTTATAGTCCTGAGCGGATAAATCCGGGCGATAAAGACCATCGGGTCATTGATATTCTTAAGGTGACGTCGGGTTCAACGCCGCAAGTTGCCGACTTTGTCGATGCATTGTATGGCAAAGTCATTATCGCAGGCACACATAAAGCCAGTTCTATTAAGGTCGCCGAGGCGGCAAAGGTGATTGAAAATACCCAGCGAGATTTAAATATTGCGCTGGTCAATGAACTGGCCATTATCTTTAATAAATTGGATATCGATACCGAAGAGGTGCTTAAAGCGGCTGGCACTAAGTGGAACTTTCTACCATTTAGGCCGGGACTCGTTGGCGGACATTGTATCGGGGTCGATCCCTATTACCTAACACATAAAGCGCAATCGATTGGCTATCATCCACAGGTGATTTTAGCGGGACGACGGATTAACGATAACATGGGCCGTTATGTGGTGACCTGTTTGGTCAAGGCGATGATCAGGAAAAAGCTTCAGGTAGTGGATGCTAATATCTTGATCATGGGGCTAACCTTTAAAGAAAACTGTCCCGACTTACGCAATACCCGCGTGGTAGACGTCACACAAGCCTTGGCAGAATATAATGTCAATGTCGATGTCTACGACCCCCGTGCCGACAGCGAACAAGCCAAAGCCGCCTACGATCTAGACTTAATTGAACAACCAAGAAAGGGCCACTATGATGCGGTGATTTTAGCCGTAGCGCACAAGGAATTTATCGCCTTGGGGCAAGACCAAGTTCGTAACTTCCTTAAACCCGACGGGCTGCTTTATGATCTCAAATACGCCTTCGAACGTGACAGTGTCGATTTGCGTTTATAACCCCTGTTGAAACCTTTCACAAAGCAATAATGGTGCATACATTACCGTGATTGTTTTGGCGGTGGCAGGCAATAAGTTTATTGCTTTTAATAAAGACTAATGGCGCATATAATGCGCCATTATTCGTTTTTGAATGTTGACATGACGCAACCTCTATTAGAAAAATATCAGGCGATGCTTGCAGGTGGCACCCTGGTTGACGATGCGCTCCAGCGCGGTGCCGTCGAACAACTATCACAGCGTGAACACGCCTTTTACCAAGGGCAACACAGCTCAGGGTTATATCTTCATGGCCGAGTAGGGCGTGGTAAGACTTTGTTAATGGATATGTTTTATCAGTCACTAGAGACGCCCTATAAAATTAGATTACATTTTCATCACTTCATGTTTCTAGTGCACCAGAAACTTAAACAGATCCAAGGTCAGGTCGACCCGCTTGAGCACATTGCTAAAGAATTGGCTAGTCAGGCAAAGGTCATTTGTTTTGACGAATTTTTTGTTAACGATATCGCCGATGCAATGTTATTAGGCGGCATTTTTAATGCGTTGCACCAACATGGCGTAATGATCGTTGCGACGTCCAATACCGCCCCCGATGATTTATACGCAGGCGGCCTCGCTCGGGATCGTTTTGTACCGACCATCGCATTGATTAAACAACATTTAAGTTACTATTCTCTCGACGGTGATATCGATTATCGCACCACGTTTACCCACTATAATCCGGTATATTTTGTCAACGAGAGAGAAAGTTTCGAGCGTTACGTCACGGCTCAACATATCGCCTTAGATGAGCCGTCGACGATCACTATTTATAATCGAGAGTTGAATATCTTGGGGCAGCATCAACAAACCATTTGGTTTGATTTTATGGCGCTTTGTGATGGTCCACGTTCGCAAAATGATTACATTTTGTTGGCCGATAGCTTCGAGGTACTTATCTTAAGTGATGTGGTGGTGCTTGGCGGTAAAGTCGAGCAGGTTAAACAAGTTAAAGGTACCGAAGATGGCGATACCAATTACCTTATCATGCCGGCAAAAGACATTGAAATAGGGCACCTCGATGATTGTGCGAGACGTTTTATTGCGCTGGTGGATGAGTTTTATGATCGCGACAAGCTGGTGGTGATCAGCAGTGATACACCAATGTTGTCTTTGTATCAAGGGGGCAGGGTAAGTAGTCAATTTGAACGCACCTATAGCCGCTTAACCGAGATGCAAAGCATCGACTATCAACGCAAGGTTAAACTGTCCGCCGCTAGTGTTGCAGCAAAGATGTTTGCCGATATTTAAGGCTCGCGATAAAAATCGACGAGCTGCTCGGTCACTGCGCTTGGCTGCTCCAACAGGCTCATGTGACCACAATCTGTTAGCTCAACCGTTTGGATGCCGGGCTCGTTAAGCGCCCATAATAACGCTTTGTTGACTAAGCAATCACTATCTCCGAAAACAAACCTCAGCGGGATATTTAATTGAGTTAACGCGGCGGTGAGATCCTCACGGTTAGTAGTTGCACTAATTTGACTAATGAACTTTTGCTCACCACCGCTGCTATCCATGGCTTTGATAAGATCAATGATATGTTGCTCAGCGCGGTTGCTTGGCGCTAATAATTGTTTGATCTTGGCGGTTAAGATGCCGCCATAGCCCATTTTTTTGGCCATGAGTAATGCCACCTGACGCATTTTTATTTCAAAAGGTGGCAATGTTGTTGGCGAGTTGGCCAATATCATTAATTGCTTGAGCCGCGCAGGATAACTAATCGCAAAGTGTGCAGCCACATAGCCCCCCAAGGAGAAACCAGCAAGATTAACACCCTCAACAGGCAGTTGATTGGCCAATTGACTAACAATATCATCGATATTCTCACCAAGAGGCAGGTCGACATAATGGCAAACAACATGTGGTGGCAAGCGGTCAATCACCTGCTGCCAAACTCGCTGGTCGCACATAGTGCCTGGCAGCAGATATAAGTCGATAGTCTTGTTGGTCATGCTAACGTCTCTACTGGCGCTTATATATGGCAGCTACCCAGACCATTTTTGGCTAAATAATCCTGATGATATTCTTCGGCCTTATAAAAAGTGCTTGCAGCTGTCACTTCCGTCACAATGTTTTTACCACTAAAGCGCGGGGTTTTAGCTAAGTTAGCAATTGCAGTGGTCGCTGCACCTTGCTGCGCAGATGAATGATAAAATACGGCGCTGCGATATTGGCTACCTATATCAACACCCTGTTGGTTTAACTGGGTTGGATTGTGGTTGTCAAAAAATACGCCAAGCAGTGTGTCAAAGCTAATCACGCTGGGATCAAAGGTAACTTCAACCACTTCGGCGTGCCCTGTAGCGCCGGTGCACACCTGTTGATAGGTCGGATTATCTTGCGCGCCGCCTTCATATCCTGAAAATGCCTCAATCACACCCTGTTGTTGGCGAAATAATGCTTCGACGCCCCAAAAACAACCTGCGCCAAATGTTGCCTTCTCAATATTGTTTGTCATGAGTACTTGCTCTTTCTGTTTAGATGGCTAGAAGTCTATAACTAAATTCCGTTTAGGTAAAGGACTTGCGCACTTTCTTCATTTTTACTTTCGAGCACATCGCTAATGCCCTCCAAAGATATATTTAACTGATCACTTTAGCTGACACTCGTAACAATTATTAAATCTGTAACCAGTTTGAAGCAGTGACTATTTTGAACTATGGTTAATATAGCCGTTACCGCCGTTTTACAGATGCCGATGTTGGCATTGTTATTATAAGCAGCTTAAACCTGTGGGTAAGCTCAAGGGCTTATTCAATTAAACTTTTTACGATAAGGACATCATATGTTTTGGTTAGAATTAATCGCACTATTGGGATTTGTTATTTTGATGGCTATTGGTTACAAGAACAATAATCGCAATTTGATGCTAGCGGCTTCAATATTATTATTTGCAGGCTTAGGGTTACCTGATTTTATTGATGGTTTTACTCAAGGATACGCGCAAGCTGCAAGCTAATAACTACCTATCAATTTGCTGATAAAGAGAGTAACTGATGCGCTGTCATCAGTTATAGGTTGTTCGGGAGTTTTGCTAATGGAATGGATCTAACATGGAGATTAAGCCTAATTTTTCAGAATACTCACGTCATGAGTTATTAGAAGCGATAAAGCATATTGATAAAGATGTATACCCTGAGAGATATCAAGAGGTAGACAAGCTCCTTAATAATAGGGAACATTTATCTGCTGCAAAGGCGGCGTACGATGAGAGCATTAAATCTGACAGATACGCGACATTCTGGCCGCGTTTTTTCGCTGCCACCATTGATGGTGTGATCTTTATGGGCGTTTTCTATATTGAGTGCCTATTATTTGGCATCGATTCTGATGCTCAACCTGAATCCCTTCAAGCATTAAACGGGGTGCAGTTATCCGTTTACGTTATTTTTATGCATGGATTATTCGGCCAAACTATCGGTAAAATGATAATGAATGTGAAGATTTTAGATCATGCAACAGAGTCAGATATCGGGATCAAACAAGCATTGAGAAGAGAGTCAGTAAACTTGATTATCAATATAATCTGGGCAAGCATGGTCATATTCCTCGCGGCCTCAATTGAAGCAACAGGTTCGATCACCGTAACGTTTGCGTCTATTGTTGTCGGATTTACACTACTCGCTGCGATCTGGGGCATTGCAGAATTCATTACCATGTTGTTCAACAACAAACGCCGGGCTATACATGATTTTATTGGTCGAACGGTTGTCGTTTGTACCTAGCTGGCAGTATTACCTGAGGCACCGTTTATGAGTCCTAACTATGAATCGTCAAAGAAAGATATACTCGAAGCGCTTAGTCAAATTATCATTAAGAGCGCTGAACTAACGTTTGAACAATCGATAGAGTTATGGAAAGAGTTAACGAATCACGTTTTCTTTACGTATTTGCATACAGCCGATAAAACGAAAATCTTCTCCTACCTAAAAGATGATAACCCTGATGAGCATAATCCAAGTGAGATTGACCTCTACGATGCGAAATACATATTAACAACTCGCAATGAGCTTAATGTCGAAGGAATAGGGACAGATAAATATTTCATCATTGCCGGTCTAGATGGTGCTGATGAAATGGCATTCCTAACATCGGACTTCAACAAAGGTGTCGCTATACTTCACCATGATTATGTATTTTGCGCTGAAGATCTAAACTCTGAGCTTGATGACGCCGCGCAAGAGTTAACGCTGATAGATTTTTTTGAACATTTACAACAAAGAAAGGCCCCCAGATATCATATGGAGTAAGCCTATAAGTCGGTGCAGGGATTTGTTGAAAAATTATCGAAGTTAGTCTCGCTAACTTCTCATACTCATAACTGGGGTCAGGTTAAAATTAAATCATTTACTATGCTTAGTGTTTGGTTTGAGTAGGGATTTATCATGGCTAGATTAGCACGTGTTTGCCCAGTCGGAGTGCCTCAGCACATTATTCAACGTGGAAATAATCATCAAGTCTGTTTTGTAAGCGAGCAAGATTGCATGGCTTATATTGGTTGGTTGAAAGATTATGCGGCTAAATTCGATGTTGATGTTCACGCCTGGGTATTAATGACTAATCATGTTCATTTACTTTGCACACCAAGGCAATCAAATGGCATAAGCCAAATGATGCAAGGCTTAGGTCGACAATATGTCAGATATTTTAATTATAGCTACAAGCGCACTGGTACTCTTTGGGAAGGCAGATATAAATCTTGTTTAGTGCAAGAAGAAGAGTATCTGATGCATTTATACCGCTATATTGAGTCTAATCCTGTTCGCGCCAATATGGTTGATGATCCTAGCGATTATAAATGGTCTAGTTATCAAATAAATGCTTTGGGAAAAATATCATCGTTATGTAGTCCTCACGGGCTATATTTAGCTTTGGGTAAAACTGACGAAGAAAGGCAATTAAACTACCGAGCGTTATTTATTAACCACGTTGATGGCAAACTCGTTTCTGATATAAGAGATAGCATTAATAAAGGAATGGCCATTGGTAGTTTGAAATTCAAAGAACAAATTGAAGCGTTGACTGGTCGGCGAATGCAGCCAAAAAAACAGGGACGACCGTTAGGCTGGAGAAAAGAAAAAACTTAATTTTAACCTGACCCCAGTTATGAATTTTAACCTGACCCCAGTTATGATGACCCCAGTTATGAATCGAAATAAATTCTACTATGGCTTTAAGTACTTGTTTAAAAACTCATTAAATAGATATATCAGAGTTCAACGAATAACACGAGCTCATAGCTTAATAACCACCACTGAGCTTTCTATTATTGAAGTAGCCACCGAAGTTGGTTTTATCCATCAGAGCAGTTTATCTAGCGCATTCAAGAGTGAGTTTGGCATTTCTCCCATGTAGTTACGAAAATCGTTAGAAATAAAGTAACCATCGAGTTTGAATGGCTGTTAGTTTTCCTTGCTTGATAGTCTAATATCAATATGCAGCCATAATTTGGTCGAAACGGCCACTTTGTTTAAGCGTAGTTATTGCAGAGTTTATTCGCCGTAGCATTGGTTGATTTTTCTGGCGCTGTTGATTGCAGAACACGAGATAATTGTCCACTTGTGCCAGCGGTGTTGATGCGATTTTTAATTGTTCCATATGAATGCCAGCATCCTGCGCCGCATATTCAACAGTCGCACGTCCGGGATTTAAAATCACCACATCCACTCGACCTTTTAATAACAGCTTTAGCATTGTTGCAGGATTTTGTAGCGTAGCTACCTTAAAATGATCAACGGCTTGTTCAAACTCATCGCCAAAAGCGGCACCACGTAAGTAGGCTATATGCTTATCGTTTAAGTCACTCATTTTTTTATACTCAAATTTTGAATCGGCTCGGGTAACAACCACTGCTTTATCTGGCACTATCGGCAATGAGTAACTTAAACTTTTTTGCCTTTCTTTGGTTTTAAATACCCCGGTCATTAGACCATTACATTTCTGGGTCTGCTTTAAACCGCGATTAAACGGAACTCCTTTGGCAATAAATTTAATTTTTGCTTGAGTTAGAATCGCTGCCGCTACATCGAAGGCAAATCCTTGAGCCCGCCCATGCTGGTTAGTCCACGCTTTGGGTTTTTGCCCACTATTGTAAAACAACGATATTGGAGGAGCTGCGTTGACAACTGATCGAGAAGTCTGTTCTGGTGTGTCACTACTCATAAGATTGTCGAAAGACTGACTCACTGGTTTGCCGGTCCGCTCGAGAGTATATCGCATCGAGTGTACTAATCGTTCCTGAGTCAACACCAATTGTTCAGCGTTGTTGTGACCTACAATCTCACGTTTACCAGCCTTTGTACTTAAGGCCAAGGCAGCAATAATTATTATTAAAGTATAGTAGTGTTTTTTATTCAATAGAGTGCTCCGTTATTGATATGCATAGAATGACATAGCTACTCAATCGGAAATTTAGCAGTAAACATTAATTATTATGCTAAATACATTTTCATTAGTTCAATACAAACAAGTATTACCACATCACAGCGTACTACAATAGCAATGAATGCTGAAGTGCCTTAAAGGCAAGGGGCGGGGAAATATCGGACACGAACAAAATTCTATCTAATAAATAACGAGTTAATGAATTTGTTAGGTTCCAGTCCCTCTCTTTATTAAAACTAAGCGATATTGACATTTTGTACTATGCTGACTGAACGTACAATCTGACGGGAGAATCAGTGATGACTCGTGCAAGGACTTGTTTAATCGACTTAACTTCGACCTCTTATTACCATGTTATTAATCGCTGTGTCAGGCGCTCTTTTTTATGTGGTGAAGATCAACACACCGGACGCAATTATGAGTATAAATATTTTCCTGCCCTGAACTCATTGTGAACTAAATAGTTGTCTGATGGGGTGAATACGCAGTTGGGATAATATACTGGGATGTGTATGGGGATTAAAATAAAGCATTATGCTCGACCTGTAGATGTAAATATCAAGACTTACTTAGACTGTTTTATCTTGGAGTTAGTCGCGAGTACTGTTTGTGCGGGAGCAGCATATCAAGGGATAAAAACTGGCGTTCTAATGCTCGTTATTTCTGGGAGCATTGTTTCTCTTATGTGTTTGTTTTTAGTTATTTTCGATGTGTATTTTTATATTTCTCATATTGCTGACAGCTAACCTTGTAACATTTTTCGAAAACTTCGCCTGCATTGCCAGTTGTTTGGCTTGGCGCTAATATTACTTTTGAATCGCTTTGGAATTAATGAGTCATTTACGCGCAATTATTGTAACCATCAGCATGCTGATTATCTTTTCTTTATTTCTCTGTGGACTTTATTCAATAGGAAAAATATCGCTAATGGGGATCGGTGTGCTAGTTGTGATTGGGATATTTTTTGTTGTTGTGAGTCATTATTATTATGAAAAACTTTGGTCCGGTCGAGATTAAGCGATAAGAGCATTATGTCACTACTCGCTCCGTTATCAACGTCCTAAGGCAAGATAAGCAATCTACGTTAGGGCTGCTTACCTTGTCTTTCTCAACAGGATGGCGGGAACATTTGCTTTATGAGTTGGCAGCCTCTTGTTTATACACCTCATAATTACTTTGCTTAAAGGTGTTCTGGTGCATCAACACTAAGATGATCAGTTGAAAGTAGATACACTGAGCAACGTCGTTTAAATGGCGTAAATCCATCGCGGCAAGAACAAAATGTACTGTGATTGAAACTGTTGCGGCGATGCTAGAAAAAACCATGATATTGCAAATCAGCGATATCTGTCTGTCTCTATCGGCACGGTCTTGGTGTGGATCAGCGTTTTTAGCATAGATTTGCTTGGCTGCGAAAGCGGCAAAAAAGAGGTTGAGGCCAGTAATGCCAGCCACATTTATGTATCCTGCGAAACCGTCAAATGGATTTTGATTGATAATATAAACCACGACGATAAAGGCGAAATAAATAACAATGGCCACCGTTAAAAAGAGTCCAGAGACATAGTTAAGTAGTCGGCGTGGTTCAAGACTAGCAACACGCGTGGTTGCTCGGTTCGCTTGTCGCATCAGTTTCAAATATTTTCGGCCCGACAACTCTAAAAATAAAAGAGGCAACACTTGCAGCATAAAGTAGAAGTTAATCACCGATTGGCTATCCCAAGATAGCATCTGTTGTGAGCCGCTATATGCCCACTGAAAGAGAATCGCAAAGCCTAGCACCATCACGATAGCATTGGCTTTTTGATAGATGCTTAATTGGCGCTCTATATTCGCTAATGTCACGGGATAAAGTTTGGGATATTCCTCGGGGCTATGGCATTTTAATACATGTTTAATTCGGCCTACGATTGTGCGAGGCACACCATAGGAAAGAACAAAAATCTGACTTATAAAAACAATTAAAAGTATCATGTTATCTGACATGGTATGACTCCTTAACTTGAGCGGTTATTCATCGTGGTGGCAAATGCATTGCGAATCTCAGAGTCAGTTGCCCCTGAGTCACGCAAATCATTGATTACGTCATTAAATTTTTCTTGAATCCATTGTCCTAAATCGACATCGCAATGTACCTTTGCTTGCGGGTGAATAAAGGTACCGCGATAGCCTTTGGACTGCACCACACCATCTCGTTCTAGTAAGCGATAGGCTTTGGCTACGGTTTTATTATTCAGTTCTAAATCGCCAGCTAGTTGTCTTATTGACGGCAATGCGACCCCTGGTGCAAGGTGATCACTCTTGACCGCCAGTTTTATCTGCGACACTAACTGGGCAAATAAGGGCACTGCATCTTCTAAATCGATACTAATCTTGATCATGGCTATTATCCCCCTTGTACCCATTGACCTGATGGTACAACTGGTACATCAATGAATGCAAGTATTATTTGAACGTTTTTTATCCTAAAGGTGATGTAGCAACCTCAAGTGTATGTTTAATATTGTTTTTTATTATTGATGTCGCAACACAGTTGCTCATTGCGCATCGCACTCGCAAATGGGAATGATTATGGTATCTCTCTATATATGCGATAAGCGATTGAAATTAGTATTATGTTGCTTGATACTCAGTTGAATTACTTACACGTTGAGCGCCATCTAATGATGTGTTTAGCAACTTTCAATGGAGTATTAAATATGAAATCGATGAAGAGTCAGCTCATCCACTTAGGCCGCTATATTGGCACTAAAGTGGCGAAGTCATTACTGCTGGGTAATGTATGTCTGCTAGCGCTAAGTGCTCATGCCGCCGATAGCAATCCAATTAAGATGTATATTTTAGATTGCGGCACCATTAAGGTGTCAAATATGGATGTATTTTCATCATCAGGGGACTATGCCAATCAGCAGGAAACCTTGACCAGCAGCTGTTTTTTGATTCGCCATCCTAAGGGCGATTTACTTTGGGACACCGGCCTTGCCGCAAATTTGGTTGGCGCGAAGCCGCTGGTCAATGGTGTCTTTAGCTTAACCATGAAAAAGACGTTAACACAGCAACTCAAGACGTTGGGCCTAACACCGCGAGATATCGACTTTGTGTCACTCTCTCATAGTCATTTCGATCATGTGGGGCAGCTGAGCAGTTTTAATGCGGCAACATGGTTAGTCGACGAGCGAGAGTTAGCCGCCATGGTGAAAGCGAAAGATTCCTTGGCGAATTTCACTCAGATAGAAAAGATGCAACGCAGCAGCTTTAAGGGCGACTTTGATGTGTTTGGTGATGGCCGGGTGATGATTTTACCGATGCCCGGGCACACCACCGGGCATACTGTATTGCAGCTTAAGCTCGCACAAGCTGGACCGGTATTGCTCTCTGGCGATTTATATCATCAAGCCAAGAGCCGCACGCTCAAACGTGTGCCACGGTTTAATGCCAATGAGCAACAGACTCGAACGTCGATGGCTCGTTTTGAAACAATTGCGGCAAAGCTTGGCGCTACGGTGATTATTCAACATGAAAAATCACAAATAGATAAACTGCCGAAGTTGCCGAACTTCATAGAATAGATAACCAGGCCAAGATTGATCCCCAATAGGGGACAGAGTTTTAGAACACCACTCTCTTAGAACAGGAATTGCTCGATGATTAGAATGATCTTTTTGTTGTTTTTACTTGGCATAACGCTCGGCCGCGCAGGCATCGCCCGAGCGGCCGATGTATTAACCCTCAACCCGGTTGAGACGTTGACCGTAGTCCCTAAAGGCTTTAAGCAAGAGGTGGCGTTTAATGTCACCTTGCCGCCAAGTTATGGCAAGGAGCCGAATAAAAAGTACTTCGTGATCTTCGATCTGCACCCGCGCAGCCAGCCTTTTATCAGTGGCATGCATGATTGGTTGAGTCATAACGGTGAGTGGCCTTGGCTCGAAACGATTGTGGTGACTCAAGCAAAATATAATCCGCTGTTGGCTACGTTATTTAAACAGCTGGTGGCGGATCCTAGCGATCAGCGGTTATTAGATTTAATCGAGTTTGATGTGTTACGGGCGATTGATAAAAAATATCGTAGCAATGGTTTTCGAATCTACAGCGGCTTCATGGGCAATGGGGCGTTAGGTTTGTATACCTTGCTTAATCGCCCTGAGCTATTTAACGCCTATATTATCGCTAGCCCCACCTTGGATAATGACTTTGGCGCGATCATGTCGCAAGCCGCCAACAAGCTTAAGCGTAACGATCGGCGCCAACGCTTTTTATATCTGAGTATTGGCGAACACCGCTATGAGCAAGCGCATGTCGAGGCCTTTAAGGAATTTGAACAGACCTTGCGTAAGGTCGCACCTTCATGGCTTGACTGGCATAGTGACCATGCCAACCAGCATTATTACATGTCGCGGCCAATTATTGCGCTGCTCAATGGTATCGAAACATTGTTTAATGATATTCACCAGCAGCTTGCCGCCGACTCTGCCATTTCTAAACAGGGCGCTGAGGCGGTTGTTGCGCATTATGCGATGCTGTCCACACGCAAATATGGCTTTGATATCTCGGCCGAAGACTCTTTGAAAAACCTTGCGCAATCACTGCTAGAACGAGAGCCGAAGCGGGCGATGTCGATATACCAACAAACGGTGGCACTGTATCCAAAATCGGCTTATGCATTATCTGCACTCGCCAAAGCCTATGCGCAATTAGGTGATATATCAAGGGCGATAGATTATCAATCACAGGCGGTTGAGCAATCAAAATCGATGATGATGTGGCATCAAAACCAGCATAAGAAATATCTAGCACAATATGAGGCGCAGTTAAGCGCCCAATAATGTGCTAGTGGCACCACTTATTGGCGAGCTTGGCGCTCATTGTTAGGGGCGCTTTCAAAGTTTGAGCGAAATGGATTGATGTCTAGGCCACCACGGCGGGTATAACGGGCGTAAACGCTTAATTTGTCACAGTGGCATAGGGTGATTAAATCATTAAAGATGCGTTCAACACATTGCTCATGAAACTCGTTGTGCTGTCTAAAGGAGATTAAATAACGCAGTAGCGCTTCATGATTAATCGCCGGACCGTGATAATGTATTTCGACGGTGCCCCAATCTGGCTGGTTGGTGATAAGACAGTTCGATTTTAATAAGTTCGAGTGTAATTTCTCGCTAACTTTGGGGCCATCTGGTGCCGCACTGCCGTTGAGATAGCGGGTGGAAAACTCGAAACTATCGACGCTAATATCTAACTCGTCGATGCAAGTACCTTGTGGGCTAACGATCCGCTGCGCCGAAAACTCACTGGCCATGATTAATTCGACACTGACCTCTCCCTGTGCGCAAACACTAAGATCTTGCTGCAATTGTGACGCCACCGCGCTGTTGCTGTCAAAGCGTTGTTGATTAAAGCTATTTAAGTAAAGCTTAAATGACTTGGATTCGACCAAGTTGTCGCTATCAAAGGGCACTGAGAAGTTGGCCATTGCCACCACCGGCTTGCCTTTGGCATTTAACCATGACAATTCATAACCCGTCCAGATATCGCTGCCGTGAAAGGGCAACTCGGTGGAGAGTTTGAGTCCATCGCGGTTTAATGAGCGAGGCACGGATTGTAACAGTTTAGCGTCGAAACTGTTATCATAGCGGGTCTTTTTGCCTAAAGTGAGCGATTTAAGCGCTGGTGCATCATCATAATGGATGGGGTTATCGGTCATGGGGTAAGCTCCGCCTAAAAATAATTAATGAGTATATGATGTTAACAACTGCACAAGGTTTGGCGCAATTTGCCGCCGATTATAGCAAAGCTATCACTAATGAAACGGGATTTTTACCACAAGTTTGTCACGATCCGCAATGGACCTCGCCTTGTGAGATAGGAAGCGGTGTTGAGGGCGAGGACATTCAATGGCAATACCACAGCCGCGCTGAGTTATTTAACTTTGACAATATTGAGCACGCGTTAGAACTTACCTTGCATCATGATATTATTTCATACTATGGCGGCGGTTTTGGTGGCTCGATGTTTGTGGCGTTCGGTGAGCAACAAATTGAACTCTTGCAGGTGTGGAACGAAGAGGATTTAACCCGTTTGTGTGAAAATATGATTGGTCATTTATTGATGCAACAGAAACTAAAATTTTCCCCAACGATGTTTATTGGTTGTTTCGTCAATAGCGAAATGATGTTGTGCATCGATAACAACTCCGGTGAGATCATCAGCGAAATAGCCGGAAACAAAGAGCGTAAGGTATTAGCCCCTTGTCTGTTAACCTTTTTAGAGCAAGCGGTAGTGGTGGTTAATCCTGAAACTGAGCTGGCGTATCAAGAACCGATAGCGATAAAAGCAGGGCTTATGCCACGGTTAAAAGAAGTGATGAAGGGTTTATTGGGTAAGTAAGCTAAAGATAAAAAAGGCAGGACACGATTAATCGGTCCTGCCTTTTTGTTTGGTATTATCGTAATTTACGTACTCTAAAGCTACGGCCTTTAAGCTTGCCTTCGCTGATTTTTCGTAGTGCGATGTCTGCTGCTTCTGCTTTCACTGCGACATATGCCCAGTTGTCACCTAATTGAATTTTACCGACCTCGGCGCCAGTGATACCGCCATTAGAGGTTAGTGCACCAAGGATATCGCCGGCACGCACTTTCTGTTTCTTGCCGCCATCGATTAGCAATGTCACCATGGCCGGTGTTCTAATCGGTTGGTCAAGTACGCTGTTATCAGGCAAGTCTTGCGGCTCAATAGTAATGTCTAGGAACTTCTCTAAGCGCGCGATCTTATTAAATTCTTTCTCGGCGTATAATGAGTAGGCCTTGCCCTGATCGCCCGCACGCCCGGTACGGCCGATGCGATGCAGATGTATTTCAGGGTCGATTGACACATGATAGTTAATCACCGCGTCTAGTTTTTCAATATCGAGGCCGCGCGCCGCAACGTCAGTGGCCACCAATACCGAGGTGCTCTTGTTAGAAAAACGTACTAAGGTTTGGTCACGATCGCGCTGCTCTAAATCGCCGTGCAGGGCTAACACATTAAAACCATAATCTTTTAAGTCGCGCGCCAGTTCTTGCACGTCGCGCTTAGTGGTACAAAAAACTACCGTAGATTCGCTGTTAGCCTGTTGCAGTAACAAACGAACGGCGTGGCTGCGATGGCGGTTGTCGTCGACCTTAAAGAAGACTTGGCTAATGCTGCTATCGTCATGAGTCGACGCTACTTCCACTGTTAGTGGGTCATTCATTAGGCGTTTAGCAATGGGTTTTACTTCGTCGGGGAAGGTCGCGCTAAAAAGTAAGTTCTGACGATGTTGAGGGCACAAGGAAAAAATCAAATCGAGCGCCGACTGAAAGCCCATCTCTAACATACGATCTGCTTCATCGAGCACCAGCGTATTAAGGTTATCTAGCTTAAGACGACCGCGAGATAGATGATCCTCGATGCGACCAGGTGTGCCGACGATGATATGCGCGCCGTGCTCTAATGAGCCAATTTGCGGGCCCATTGGTGTGCCGCCACATAACGTCAATACTTTAATGTTATGGATGCCACGCGCCACTTTACGAATTTCTTTGGCCACTTGGTCGGCCAACTCACGTGTAGGGCATAATACTAACGACTGCACCCGGAATTTTTTAACATCCAGATTATGTAACAAGCCAAGCGCAAAGGCCGCAGTTTTTCCTGAGCCCGTTTTTCCTTGCGCGATAACATCACGGCCGTCAAGAATGGCCGGCAGGCTCTGTGCTTGAATCGGAGTCATCTGCTCATAACCTAAGGTTTTTAGGTTATCGAGTAATGACGGTTGTAATGGTAAAGTTGAAAAATCAGTTGAGTGCACAGTGCTGCCCTTGGCTTGCAAATATTTGGCGCGTATTGTAGCAGAAGTGTGAGGATTAGGGGCAGGTTAATTAGCATCTGCCAACTGCGTCGCATTGTTGGGCAACATTCGTTATGATAGACACTAGAAACTTAAAGTGGTTTAGGATGTAAAGTGAAGAAAGTCGCAATCTTTGTCGATGTACAAAATATTTATTACACCACCCGTGATACCTATCAACGTTCATTTAATTATCGTCAGCTATGGCAACGATTGAGTGAACATTACGATATTGTTGGCGCCTTTGCCTATGCGATAGATCGCGGGGATAGCTCGCAACAAAAATTTCAGAGCGCACTAAGCCATATCGGATTTACGGTTAAACTAAAACCTTTTATACAGCGCAGTGACGGGTCGGCCAAGGGGGATTGGGATGTCGGCATTACCATCGATATGCTAAAAGCTGCACCCTTGGTCGATGAGGTGATATTACTCTCTGGCGATGGCGATTTCGCCATGTTACTCGATGAGTTAAGACTAACCCATGGCGTGAGTTCTAGCGTTTATGGCGTGCCTGCGTTAACCGCCAATGCGTTGGTGAGATCGGCAGACTCGTTTCATCCTATTGAGCCTAGCGATCTTATTTAAGCTTTGGATGCCTGCGGCGCTAGCGGCAGCGTGACCTTTTGCGGTTGTTGCAGTGGCACATAATAGCGCATATTAATCGTTAGTTTTTTCGTGCTATCGACCCGCACGCTAAGCGCCATCTTGTGATCATCGGTCGGGTGAAATAAAAAACTCTGCCACTGAGCTGGATCATCATCTCGCTCGGGACTAAAGCTCAGTGTCGCTCGTTCATTGTTGGTGATGTCAAAGCTAAAATGACGTAATGGTATCGCCAAACCATCACCGCAGGCTTTGATGTAAGACTCCTTTAACGTCCAATAATGGTAAAAATCAACAGCCTGTTGCTGGTAGGGCAGAGCTTGGAGCGCCTGCGTCTCCGATTCGCTAAAGTAGCGACTGGCGAGCTTGTAGGTGTCGCTGTTACGTTTGGTATATTCAACGTCGATACCCAGCGGATTATTTCGCGATATTGCGCAAACAATTAACTCACTCGCGTGGGATAAATTAAAGGCTAGTTCTACCCCTTCATTACTAATATATGGCTTACCATAGCGACCCTGTTCAAAGGTCCATTGTTGCGGCGCCGTGGGATGATAATGGCTCAATACCGTGCGTATAAATGCCCGCGTCACTAGCGCATCATGGCGTGCATTGCTATTGTGCCGTCGAGCGACCTTTACCCGTTCTTCATCGCTAAGCAGTTGGTGGTAAGCATCAAGCAATTGGCCATCGTGTATGTCTTGGGGCCTGATTAACCAAATATCAATTTGATTCTCGGCAAGCTGTAGTAGATTCAAGGTGCATGGTTCTTTGAGGGTTAATATTGATAATATTAACAGCTTAGGGCGTATAGCGATATAAGCTGAGGTTGCACCGCCGTTAGTTTTAGATTAGCTTAAGAAGACTAGCCATTACTTTGTATGGGTTAATCCTTTAACGATTAAAGGATTATGTTGTCTTTAGCAAAGTCTTTAAAGGACATGCCATGACGACTACTTTGCAGGATCCCCAACAACAAGATCTATCCTCTCTTACCATGACGATGTTGATGACGCCTGATATGGCGAATTTTTCAGGCAAAGTGCACGGCGGTGCCTTGTTAAAATTGCTCGACCAAGTTGCGTACGCGTGTGCGGCGCAGTATAGCGGTCATTACGTGGTGACGTTATCGGTGGATGAAGTTAAATTTAAGCAATCGATCAATGTCGGAGAATTAGTGACCTTTCTTTCTCACGTTAACTTAGTCGGGCGCAGTTCGATGGAGATTGGCATTAAGGTGCTATCTCAAGACATTAATTCCCGCGAGACCAAACATACTAACAGCAGCTATTTTACCATGGTCGCAGTGAACAGTGAGGGTAAATCGGTGGCGATTGAGCCATTACACTTACATTCTAGAAAAGATAAGACGCGTTATATCGCGGCGAAATTTAGGCGTGATTTACGCCGTGAACACAGTAAACGATTGGAGGATATACATCAGCGCTGGAATGGTGATTGCATCGACGATGAAACCTTAGAACGTTTTATTGCCGCCGACGGTATAACCGCTTAGAAAGACTGCTTAACTTTAACAATGAACTGCACGCTATCGACCTGCGAGCGATCTTTAAATGGCGTGGCTAAATCAACATGAATAACATGATTGGCGTCCACACGGCTCGGGGTTATTCGAAGGCCAATACCCACACTGGCATACCAGCCTTGATTGATCGGCGCCATCGCAAGCTGTGGATCCCACGAACGACCAATATCGATATAAGCAGCGGCACCTAACCGCACGAGCTGCAAGAAATAGCTGTCACTATAATATCGTTGCTCAATTGAGAGTAGTGCATTCTTGGTGCCTTCATTGAAGCGAACAGGGTAGCCACGTAGTCCGGTTTCTCCGCCTAAAAATAACTGCTGTTCTGGTAACGGGTTGGCCAAATAATTGAGTTTAACGCCGGTGTAGAACACCCAATCTTCATCAATAAACCGATAGTATCCGGCTTTTGCCTTGAGCCGTAACCCTTGCGCGTTACCTGTCGTTTTATTCCAATAACCTTTTATACTGCCAGCAGCGGTAACTAGTTGCTGATCAAATTTCATCGCATTTTGCGAGCGTAGATTGATCACCAAGCGACTGTCATCATCGGAAAAAGTATGGTGACTATAGCCAAGTTTTAAGCTAAAAATACGCCCTAGGTTTAAATCTTCGGTGCGTTTTATCGACTGGTAGTTTTGGATTTTGGTGTAGTTATTCTCCAAGAAACTATACTCCAACCACGGATACAGTAGGCGGCGACGTTGCTGCGAATAGGCCAAGCCCTTGAGATCATCAAGTGTGTCGAGCCGATAGGTTATGCCAGCTCGCCAGCGTTTTGTTTTATTATCGATGTAGCCTGATGATATGCCGTAATAAAAGTCGTAATAGCTAATCTGATGGTCAATCTCAAATATTTTGTCCTGTTGTTGGTAGATTGGATCGAGACGTTGCTCATTTTGATAATTTATGCCGTAACTCTTTTTACTATCTAATGAGAAAAAGGGTAGGGCAAGGGAGAAATATTGGCGATCACCATCGCTATTTTTGCTCAGTTCTATCGATGTAGTACGGTGGGTGCCTGATATATTTGGGTCGCGATAGCGTAGCGTATATTCGGTACGAGCTTTGGTACTTAGCTTTGAGAAAGAGATTAATTTACCACTGCCGAGAAAATTAGACTCGGTGATTGATAGCTTTGATTTGCTTTCGCCACCACTGCGCGAAATACTTAATGCTGGTGTGATGGTCCAAGTATCTCTGGTGGCGACTTCAATATCAACAAACTTATTACACACACTAATCGGACGAATATTGGCATCAAAAATGTATTTTCGATGACGTAAAATCCGCTCTGACTCTTGTAGCAATACCGCTTTGTAAGCCATGCCCGGCTTAAATAGTAGATCGTCGGTGACCGTATCTTGCGTGGTAATAACGTGTAAGTTATTGAGCGATGTATAGATAGCGCCATTTTCTTTTTCATTGTATTGATCAAATACGTTGTAGCGATGTACCACCACATGACGAATTATTTTATCATCGAGCGCAGGGAAGTCTTTGCTTTGGGTCTGGGCTAATTCAAAGGATGCTGGTGTGTGAGTCTGGAGCCGATTTTCGCAGTAGTCGGCATAGCTGTTGGCACAGATAAAACTACCTAATACAAGCAGTAGATGGCGGTAGTGATGTAAAAACGTAGTTAGAATAATAGACTCCCTGTCACTTCCTCTCAGTGTATACCGATTCAAATATAACTGTCAGCTATTATCTATAAATATAGGTCTAAAAATACATTGTTGGCAGTTTTATTTTCGCCGGCAAGGTATACTCACTAGACTATTGATTAATAAGAGTCATTACATGCTCAACTATGAAATTATTCCCGTTACGGCGTTCGTGCAGAACTGCTGTGTCATTTGGTGTGATCAGACCAATATTGGCGCCGTGGTTGATCCTGGCGGCGATATTGAAAGGATTGAAGATTTCATTGAGGTCAAGGGCTTAACGGTCGAAAAAATATTACTCACACATGCTCACATTGACCACGCTGGTGGCACAGCACAATTGGCCAAAAACCTTAGTGTGCCGATTGAGGGGCCACATCGTGGTGATCAATTCTGGATTGATGCGTTAGATCAACAGGCGCAAATGTTTGGCTTTGCACCCTGTGAAAAGTTTAGCCCTAATCGTTGGTTAAACACTAATGATAAGGTGCGTGTTGGTAATGAGTCACTCGATGTTATTCATTGTCCTGGCCACACACCTGGCCATGTGGTTTTTCATTCGAGCTCGGCCAACTTAGCTTGGGTGGGAGATGTACTCTTCGCCGGATCTATTGGCCGTACCGACTTCCCTCAAGGTGATCATCAGACGCTAATCGACTCCATTTGTAATAATCTGTGGCCGCTGGGTAATGATATTGAGTTTATTTGTGGCCATGGTGCCAACTCAACCTTTGGCCAAGAACGTGCGTCTAATCCCTTGGTGGGCGATGCGGTGACGGGGCTATAAAAGGAATAGGGGAGCCAATGCAATGGCTCCTTATAAAATCTAAACGGGTAGTACTGGAATCGGTTTGCCCGCATCATCGACAGCCACAAAGCTAAAAGAGCCGGTTATCGCCTTTTCTCGGTGATCCTGATACATGTCTTCCACGTAAATATTCACTTCAACCTTTAGGCTGGTGCGACCCACATGGATAACTTTACCAATCAGTTCGACTAAGCTGCCACCAGGGATCGGTTTTTTAAAATCGATTCTATCTGAGGAAACGGTGACTAAACGCTTACGGCAAAAACGCGTGGCGGCGATAAAGGCGGCCTCATCCATCCAGGCAAGAGCTTGGCCACCAAATAGGGTGTCATGATGGTTGGTGGTAAAAGGAAATACAGCCTTGGTAATACAACTTTGACTTTTTTCGATACGTGCGATGATGTCGGGATTTTGGGTCATTATATATAGTTCAGAACGTTTGATACTGAGGTATTTATTATTTAAAAAACTAGTGTGGAATTTTTTGAAAAAAACCAGGGGATTCTTGGGGATAACAGGGGGAATAAATGGTGGACGATACTGGGCTCGAACCAGTGACCCTCGCCTTGTAAGGGCGATGCTCTCCCAACTGAGCTAATCGTCCGGGGGTTGTTTAATTGTTGTTTTAATTCTTCAATAAAAGAATGGTGGACGATACTGGGCTCGAACCAGTGACCCTCGCCTTGTAAGGGCGATGCTCTCCCAACTGAGCTAATCGTCCGGGGTATTCACTTAATAAATAAGCAATTCTAATATTTCTCTTCTTTAGAAAGAAGGGGCGATGCTCTCCACTTTCAAGTGGCGCTAATCGTCCGGGGTATTCACTTAATAAATAAGCAATTCTAATGTTTCTCTTCTTTAGCAAGAAGGGGCGATGCTCTCCACTTTCAAGTGGCGCTAATCGTCCGGGGTATTCACTTAATAAATAAGCAATTCTAATATTTCTCTTCTTTAGAAAGAAGGGGCGATGCTCTCCACTTTCAAGTGGCGCTAATCGTCCGGGGTATTTCCTTGTTCGAAACTG